>Ga0334884_1002689_pt1 | contig 21913 bp, 20 predicted proteins | sample GraSluR1_MG_7_FD_207215 | JGI IMG/M metagenome (GOLD analysis project Ga0334884, IMG submission 207215) | Sludge microbial communities from methane-producing bioreactor in Wageningen University, Netherlands - Granular Sludge_12_05 R1 | ecosystem: Engineered > Bioreactor > Anaerobic >...
CACCAACTTTCACTGTTTTAGGGGCTTACTTTTTAATTATGAGTCTTTTGCAAAATATTTGAATTGATTTTCAACAACTTAGCAACAATTAAAATTTATTTCATATTTTTATCGGACAATAGTGATAAAAAAACAAATATGATTAAAAAATAGTCGTATATTTGACTAAAATTTAAAAGTATGTATTTCAGCAACAATCTAAAAGTACTGCGAAAGCGACGTAAGCGCACGCAGGACGATGTGGCCTTTACTCTTAATATGAAAAGAAGCACCTACAGCGGATACGAAAACGGGGTTGCGCAACCGGGCATGCAGGCATTAATCGTGTTGAGTGAATACTATAAAATCAGTATCGATACATTGCTTAAAACCAATCTTTCGGCCTTAACCGAGTCGCAGATTCGTATGCTCGAAACGGGAAACGATATTTATACTTCGGGCAAAAACCTTAGGGTGCTGGCTACCACGGTAAATAGCGAAAACAACGAAAACATCGAGTTGGTATCGGAAAAGGCGAAAGCCGGATATGCAATGGGTTATGCCGACCCGGAGTATATCAGGGTGCTTCCGGTTTTTTCGCTTCCATTTTTGTCGCACAATAAAAAATATCGCAGTTTTCATATTGCCGGCGACAGCATGTTGCCCATACCCGACGGTGCCTATGTTACTGGCGAATTTGTGCAAAACTGGCATGCGCTTAAAGATGGAGATGCCTGCATTGTTATCACCCGCGACGAAGGTATTGTGTTTAAATGCATCGAAAATAAAATTAAAACCATGGGTAAGTTGGGCCTGTACTCGCTAAATCCATTGTTTGAACCTTATCATATCGATGCTGCCGACATTAGCGAAATATGGAAGTTTGTTAATTATATTTCATCCGAAATGCCTCAGTCGATGCAATCAGAGCAGGAAATATACAGAACTGTGGCCAACCTGCGCAACGATATCGAAGAGATCAGAAAAAGTTTACAAAAGTAAAAGTTATTCTACCTGAATACCGCAACAAGCGTGAGTACCAATATGCGGATATCGGTAAAAAAACCGGCACTATTGATGTAATCGAGGTTTATAGCGATTTTCTCAGGCATTATTTCGTTAATATAAAGCTGTTCCGGATCAGCTGCTTTTTTCAATATCTCATTTTCGTTACGGTATTTTATTGAAGCATAATCGGTTATTCCCGGTTTCACCGAGAGCACTTTACGCTGCTCGGGCGTATATAAGTCAACATATTTACGCACCTCGGGCCGGGGGCCTACCAAACTCATGTCGCCAAACAACACATTAAATAATTGAGGAATTTCATCCAGCTTGTATTTTCGCAACAGGTAGCCGCTTCGGGTAATTCTGCTGTCGTTCATTCCAACGGTGAGCAATCCTTTTTTATCGGAACCACTGAACATGGTTCTGAATTTGATAATGTTGAAATCGGTGTTGCCCTTTCCAACCCTTTTCTGAAAGAAAAATACCCCCCCACGGCTATCGCTCACAATAATCAACGATAAAAGCAGCATTAGTGGTAGTAATAATACAACAAGAATAAGCGAAACCGTTATGTCGAAAATTCGTTTCATTGGGCAACGATGCGTTTATAGGCTTCTGCAACAGCCTCACAAACCGTGTTACACAATTCGCTATTCAGGTCGTAGTATACCGGCAAACTTATTTCGTTACAGTAGTTGCCATAGGCTACCGGAAAGTCGTCGATGCGATAACCCAGATATTTGAATGCACTGAGTAGCGGCAGCGGTTGAAAATGTACGTTGACAGATACACCGAGTGAGAAAATTTCATGAATCAATGCATCGCGTGTTTGTTCATCGATGTCTCGAATACGCAACATATACACATGATACGACGATTCGCATTGTGGTGTATTGCTAATGGGTAATATCGCCCAATCGCGATTATCGAAATACTTGTGATAGTGCTCAAATATTTGTTTACGTTTATTAAGTGTATCGTTTTTGTAGCGTTTTAGTTCTACCAAGCCCATAGCAGCCTGAATATCGGTCATGTTGGTTTTGTACCCGGGCATCATGATGTCGTATTTCCAGTTTGCTTTTCCCTGAGTTTTTTCAAGCGCATCTTTGTTCTGCCCATGAAGCCCCAGTACGCTGCAGTATTTGTACACTTCGGTGTTGTTGAATGGTTCGGGCAGGTTAAAGGCAATGGCACCACCTTCGGCAGTTGTGAGGTTTTTTACGGCATGAAACGAAAACACGGTGATGTCGCAAAGCAAACCGGTTGGTTTACCATGATAGAGTGCTCCCAGCGAATGCGCGGCATCGGAGAGTACCAGTATTCGACCCAGCTTTCGTTGATTCGCATTGCGTGCTGTGAATTTACGTTGCACTTTTTCATGGGTGATAATTTCATATATCTTATTGTAATCGGCAGGTAAACCGGCTATATCAACAGGGATGATGCATTTGGTGCAGGCCGATATTTTTTCTTCGATTTGCGAAACATCGATATTGAAAGTGTCGGGGCATACATCGAGCATTACGGGAGTGGCACCGCAGTGCAGCACCACATTGGCAGTGGCGCAATAAGTGTATGCCGGAATAATCACTTCGTCGCCGGGGCCAACACCAAACCATCGAAGAGCCAGCTCCAAACCTGCGGTGGCTGAATTCACACATAAAGTTGCCGGGTTTTGGTTGAATTCACAAAGCATTTTTTCGAACTGCCGCGTGCGTGGACCGGTCGTAATCCATCCCGAGCGCATTGCCGCTGTTACTTCTGCGATAATATCTTCATCGATGCGTGGTGGCGAAAACGGAATCATGTGTATGGGTTTTTAAATCGTAAATAAAAAAGATGTAAAAAAACACAAAAAAGATGATACCCGATTGTTTTTCGAGCATCGATTCGAATAAAAAATTAAACCCGCAAACAAACAGAAAAAACGAGAACAGATTGATGTTTCTGAATTTTAGATGCAGCATAGGTGCCACAAATACAGCAATCAACAGCAGCAATCCAACAATACCCTGCATCAGAAATGTTTCGAGAAACTGATTATGACAATTCAGTTTCTTATATTCGGCTTGCGAATACCCCTTGTTGTGATAGGCTTCTACCAGTATGTCGGAGGCATCGCCGGGTGATGTACCCAATATCCAGTTCTCTTGTATCAATTCTGCAGAAACCTGCCACACAAGTATTCTCGATTGGGTGCTTTCGCCGGTATCGGTATTTTTGTTTTGCGAATGGGCAATGGTGTGGGTTGTGCTAACCATGCGGGTATTGCTGAAGAACAGAATCGACAGGCTGCCAATTATTACGAGTGCTCCTATAAGCTTTGCGAACGAAAATTTCCGGAATATATATGTTGCCATAATTGCCGTACAAACCATCAGTAAAGCAAGCAGTCCGGCTTTCGACGATAACAAATAAATCATAACAAATATAAAGAAGCCCACACTGATATAGACCCATTTTTTGGGTCGTTTCGAAAACAGTTTAAAATCGAAAAACAGTATTACCAATGCAAAAGTTAAATAGCATGCAAAATAGGAGGTGTGATGAAAAAATGATAAGTGTGTGTAATAAAAAGCATTTTGTCCATCGGAATTATAGTGTGACGAGGCAACAACAAGGCTGACGATGCCGGCCAAAATATTGCCCGCTAAAAACGACCACATCACATGCCTTTTTTTATGTGGGCTTAGCTCTATCGATGGCAACAGCAAAAATGGCAGCACAATATAACTCAGCTTAATTTCGATTTTAAACCATCCGTTTGCTGTGTTTTCGGTAAAAAATGCCAATGCCAGCATCGACATGGCAAAAAGGGCTGCAAACAACCATGCCATAATATGTGGTTTCCTCAGTTTTTTGAACAGATACAACCACCTGTGACTGAATAATGCCACTACGGCCCACACTACAATAATCAGGCTAAGACATTCGCGGTACAGCGGAATGGCGAAAGCGGTCAATAGCATGCAAACATAACTGACATGATTCTGAATCGCTATGTGCTTTTCGCGATTCATCGCAGCAGGGTTTCGTTACTCATAATTATCGACTCTTTCTTACCTGTTAAATACATCGCCGAATAGAAGGCAAAAAATACCACACCGATTTGTATGGTTAATAAATCATCGGTAAAAAACATGAAAATCATGTTTACATTCCAAAAAACAAACAAGGCATTTTTTGTTACTATGGCTTGTTTCATCATTACAAAAAACATCAGCAACAATGCAGCAATACCGAAAACCCCGTTCATAATCCACGAAAACAGATATTGATTGTGCGGATTGGTCTGGTGAACATATGCACCACTTTTGCAAGTGTTTTTGTAGTATTCAATCATCGACTGTTGTACATTGCCGGTACCCACTCCCAGCCATATGTTTTTGTGAATAATGTTTTTAGATGCTTCGAAGGCCGAAATTCGCAGCGCGGTAGATTCGGGGCTGGCAGCTCTTTTTTGAGGATCCGATTCCAATACCTTATAGGCGAAATCGAGACGGCCTTTTATGTTGGTACTCTCATACAGGTATAAGCCCAGCATCGACATTATAACAATGAGCACAATGGCATGAGCCCAGGGAATAATTCGTTTGGCAATTAGCAACGACACAAACAATACCATGAGTACACAAAATATGAGAAAGGCTGCTTTTGATGCCAGTAAAAATAAAAAAATGATGAGTAGCACCAGTAACACTATTTTATAAAATGCCGAATTGTATAAAACAAAGTTATTGGCCATGCCCGACAAATCGGTAAGTAATAATATTATGGCCCAAAGTACATAATTCGACAAATGATTGGGACTCATAATGGCACTTGACAGCCGAGAATAGAAAAAGTAATCTTGCCGGGGGGTGTACGAGTAGTTTAAATAGGCCAGGCCCAGGCAAAGAAAAAACGCCGCTACTATTCCCATCACAAAGAATGAATGTATGTATTGATATCTATTGGCAATAGTGTTGGCATCGAATGCGGCAAAAATTACCACGAAAAAAAACATCGACGAAAGCACCGTGATACGATCGAGTCCATTTTGAAAATTGTCGGAGAATGCCAAACCGGCAATGGCAACAATAATGGGTAACAAATACAGCCATAAACCTATGCTTTTTAATTTTTTCAACACCGCATTACGTGGCTTTCGGTACACAAAGCTCATCAGAAACAGTATTCCCAAAGTAATAGAAGTGAGTTTTATGTACAATGGCAATACAAATGCCGTAAGGCACAATAAAAACAACTGAACCTGATAAAACCGGTTTTCCATAGATACGCAAAAATAAAAGAATTGCGCAACAATTTTTTAATTCGGGTTAATTAGTTTTAGATGCTGTAGTTTTTCTTAATTTCGTTGCATCGTTAAAACCAATGAAAATGAAAAGTTATTATTCTATTTTCATATTTGCTGCACTGTTTGCCGCTGTAGCTTGCAACAGTAAATCTCCCAATAACAAATACAACGCTATGGAACAACAATTTATCGACTTTGTAAAAAAACACAATACGGTGGTTGAACCTCTGTATAAGAATCTTACCACGGCATATTTCGATGCATCGATAAGTGGAGCCGACGAAGATTACAATAAAGCTGCTGTTTATGAACTGGAACTTACAAAAGTGTATACTTCTGCCGAAGATTTTGCAGTGCTGAAAAAGTTTGTTGAATCGGGCGAAATAATCGATTCGTTATTGAAACAGGAGCTGAATGTGCTCTATAATGCCTACTTGGCGAATCAGGCCGACCCTGTTATGCTCGAAGAAATGATTAATCTGGCAACAAGTATCGAACAGAAGTTTTCGGTTTTCAGGGCCGAAGTCAATGGTAAAAAACTCAGCGATAACGATATCGAAGACATACTGTCGAAAAGCACGATGAGTACCGAAGTTGAAACAGCATGGAAAGAAGCCAAGAAATTGGGTCCGGTGGTTGCCGACGATATCATTCAACTGGTAAAAATGCGAAACAAGCTGGCTCAATCGCTGGGTTTTAGCAATTACCACGATATGAGTCTGAGGCTCAGCGACCAAAACCCCGAAGAAATAAGCCGTATTTTCGATGAACTCGATGCCCTAACCCGCAGTGCGTTCGAAGATTTGAAAGACGAAATTGATGTGTATTTGTCGAAAAAGTTCAATGTTTCGAAAGACCAACTGATGCCCTGGCATTATCAGGATCGCTTTTTTCAGGAGGCTCCCAAAATGTATGAAATCGACCTCGACAAGTACTATGCCCATTGTAATATCGAAAAAATCACTATCGATTACTTCGCATCTATCGGACTCGATATTACCGATATGATTGCCAACAGCGATTTGTACGAGAAAGAAGGCAAAAACCAACATGCCTATTGCATCAGTATCGACAAGGCAGGCGATGTAAGGGTATTGTGTAATATTAAACCCAACAGCAAATGGATGAACACCATGTTGCACGAGTTTGGCCATGCTGTGTACGATAAATATATCGATGCCGATTTGTCGTTCAACTTGCGCGACCCGGCCCATACCTTTACCACCGAAGCCATTGCCATGCTTTTTGGACGCATGGCATCGAATGCTGTTTGGATGCGTGACATGGGAATTGTTGATGCTTCCGAAGCCGCAGTTATTGCCGAAACCGGTATGCTGTCGCTACGTCTCGAGCAGTTGGTGTTTAGCCGTTGGGCGCAGGTTATGTACCGTTTCGAAAAAGCAATGTACGAAAACCCCGACTGCGACTTGAATACACTGTGGTGGGATCTGGTAGAGCAATATCAATTACTGCAACGTCCGCCAAAGCGCAATATGCCCGACTGGGCCACCAAAACCCATATTGCCTCATCGCCTTGCTATTACCATAATTATCTGCTTGGCGAACTGCTGGCATCGCAATTAAATTATTATATATCGACAAATATCCTGAAAACCGAAGACTACATGCATCAAAGTTATTTTGGCAACAAGCAAGTGGGAGAATATCTCATCGAAAAAGTCTTTATGCCGGGAGCACGTTATCACTGGAACGATATGATAGAAAAGGCTACAGGCGAAGAACTAACTGCCAAATACTATGCTATGCAGTTTGTTGAGAAATAATTGATTGTGTTTTTTATGGTATTTTAGCGAATACTTCTACATACAATGCTGTTGCGTCATAAATTAAACTACCTTTGTGCGGCAATTTTATTAATTATAGATTTAATACCCGTATTATTGGCCTAAAGATGTTTGTACTCTAAATATATGTAAACAGACAGAACAATGTTAGCGCGGGTTCATAAAAAACATGAAAACATTTGAAGAACTGGGCATTCAGCCCGAAATTATTAAAGGAATCAGCGAATGTGGTTTCGACTTGCCATTGCCTGTTCAGGCAGAAGTAATCCCTTTGTTGCTGGCCCGCAACAGCGATGTGTTGGCATTGGCACAAACAGGAACAGGTAAAACAGCAGCCTTTGGCTTGCCCGTAATTCAACAAACCGACACAGGGCGAAATCAGCCTCAAACACTAATATTAAGCCCTACACGTGAACTGTGTTTGCAAATCACCGACGATTTAAAAGATTATTCGAAATATCTCGATCGTATTAAAATTTTGGCAGTGTACGGAGGATCCAGCATCGAAACCCAAATTAAGGCACTGCAACAGGGTGTTCATATTATTGTGGCCACGCCCGGAAGACTTATCGACCTTATCGAGCGAAAAGTGGTGAAGCTTGGCGAAATAAAAACCCTTATTCTCGACGAAGCCGACGAAATGCTGAACATGGGCTTTACCGAAAGCATCAATAAAATAATGGGCTATCTGCCCGGAAAAGTTCAAACTTTGTTGTTCTCGGCTACTATGCCGGGTGAAATCGCCCGTATTGCCGACACATACATGCACGAACCTGTTCGTATTACTATAGGAAAGCAGAATACGGGTGTTGGCACCATCAGGCATTTGTGTTTTACCGTACAGGCAAAAGATAAGTATTTGGCGCTGAAGCGAATAGTAGATTACTACCCCGAAATTTATGGTATTGTTTTTTGCAGAACCCGACGCGAAACCCAGGAAATTGCCGACAAACTGATGGCCGACGGGTACAATGCCGAGTCGCTGCATGGCGATTTGTCGCAGGCACAGCGCGATGCTGTGATGCAGAAATTTCGCATTAAACATATACGCTTGCTGGTTGCTACCGATGTGGCCGCGCGTGGCATCGATGTGAATAACCTTACACATGTTATAAACTACAATCTTCCGGATGATGCCGATGCCTATACCCATAGGAGCGGACGCACCGGTAGGGTTGGCAAAGCAGGTATCTCGGTGGCAATAGTCCATCTGAAAGAAAAATCGCAGATAAGGCTTATCGAAAAAAACAGCGGCATACAGTTCCAACATATCATGGTGCCATCGGGTAAGGAAGTGTGTATAAAACAATTGTATCATCTTGTCGATAAAATCGAAAAGGTAGAAATTGAACACGACGAAATTGCATCGTACCTGCCCGAAGTGTATCGTAAACTGGAATGGCTCGATAAGGAGGAGTTGATTAAAAGACTGGTTTCGGTTGAGTTTAATCGATTCTTGTTGTACTATAAAAACACCCGCGACCTGAATGTGAGCGACGACAGAATGATGTCGGAATCGCGCAATCAGAGATCGGGCAAAGACTTTGACAAAAAACTGGCCGCCGGTGCAAAACCTGCAGCCGGATACACCACCATGTTCATCAACATTGGCCGCTCCGATGGTTTGTATCCGAATATGCTAATCGATATGCTGAAAAAAGAAACAGGCATGAAATTGAAAATCGGAAAAATTGATTTGTTTAAGAATTTTTGCTTGTTTGAATTGCAGACGAATCTGATTCCGGTGCTTGTTGGCGCATTTGATGATGTGTATTTGGGGCAACGTAAAATTGTTGTGAAACAAGACGAGCAGAATGTTACATCGCAGGCCAAAACCAAAGAAAAAAACTTCGCAAAACAACGTAATCGTCACTGATAACAGCATTGGCTATTGTTACATTATTTGCATGGTTTCTATACTATGTTTTCATAATGTCAATACGAAATTGAGTGGTATTTGCCTGTTTTTTAAGAAATTTGTTGCTTTTCAATGAAAATTATACTATTTTTGTGTTAACAGTAGTAACACGCAACCAGTCGCCATGAGCTTTCATTGTAAATACTATTGTTGCAGTATTAACAATAAATTTAATTTTTATGAACATTTTTGTCGCTAAGCTGAGTCCTGCGGTTACCGCTCAGGATTTGCAATCGTTGTTCGAAAAATACGGAGAAGTGGCCTCGGCAAAAGTCATTATGGACAAAGCCACCGGTTTTTCGAAACGCTACGGCTTTGTTGAAATGAACAATGATGATGAGGCCAAATTAGCCATTCAAGAGTTAAATAACTCTCAGTTCGAAAACAGTGTTATCGTTGTAAAACAATCGCTGCCAAAAGATGAGTACGATCAACAACGGAAACCTATGCGCCCCCGCGAATAATCTATCCATTTTTTAGGGTACATTAGTGCCGGGTGTAACATATACAGTGTCAGAATTTGTTGCAAGTGCCTTCGATGGATGTTTGTGTAACATCTTCTTGTGCCATATTACAACTGTTATTGTCGTTAATGGCTTGTGCTAACTCTGCCAATGACGTATTATTAAATTTGGGAATTCGGAATACAGGAGACAGAATACAGAAGGGGCTTTTTGCTGTGCGATAGAAAACTGCTGCTCCGAGAGAATATTAAAACCCGAGCCGGAGCATAATATTATTTGATTGCCAGCCAAGCCTTCTGTATTCTGTCTTCTTACTTCTGTATTCTGATTCCTTACACCACGTCATTTCATATTGCATTAATTGCCCCAATAATTATCCCTCAGGGTAGCAACACCCCTGTCATGCTGAGTACTGGAGCGCAGCGAAAGGCTGAATTTATACTGAGGCTCTCGAAGTATCGAAGCATGGGCAGGGGTACTGAAAACGGCTTCGGAGTCACCCTTCGATATTTGGGGTGCCTCAGCATAAATTACCGCTTCACTTCGTTTCGCTACTACCAATGACGTATTATTAAATTTGGGAATTCAGAATACAGGAGAAAGAATACAGAAGAGGCTTTTTGCTGTGCGATAGAAAACTGCTGCTCCGAGAGAATATTAAAATTCAAGCCGGAGCATAATATTGTTTGATTGCCAGCCCCCCCTTCTGTATTCTTACTTCTTACTTCTGTATTCTGACTTCTGACTTCTGACTTCTGTATTCTGTCTCCTGTATTCTTTAAACCTCCTTACTTCATATTGCTTTTATTACCATAAAATTTGCCTTCAGTTGGCTTAACTAATATTTTTTAAAAACATCTACAGTGGTTTAAATATTAGTTTTAGTTTTGTTGTTGGTAATATTTCTATTGCATTATGAAGCTTCGATGGTATTATAAATTATTGCTCAGTGTTCTTTCGGCTGTATTGCTCAGCGCCGGATGGACAGACTTTGGTCTTGGTCCCTTGGTGTTCTTGGGTTTGGTTCCACTGCTGATTATTGCAGAATCGATGTCGGTTCGAAACAATGCATCAAACACCAATATGTTCCTGTGGAGTTTTATTGCGTTTTTGTTGTGGAACGCCATCACTACTTGGTGGATCTATCATTCAACTTTGTTTGGAGCTATTGCCGCTATAGTATGTTCCGCCTTACTTATGGCTATGGTTTTCGATATGGGTTGCCGTATCAGCCGCAAAATGGGCACACCGCAATCGTATATGGCTTTGATAAGCTTTTGGCTATCGTTTGAGTTCTTGTTTATGAATTCTCAGATATCGTGGCCCTGGCTGATTCTGGGAAATGCCTTTGCCAATAATATTAGTTTGGTGCAGTGGTACGAATTCACCGGGCATTTAGGCGGAAGCTTGTGGGTGTTAGTGATTAATGTGTTGTTGTTCAGATTGTTAATGGCTTTTATGAATACATTGGGTCGGCAAAAAATTATCCGATTTTCGTTAATCACAACATTGGTTCTTGTTATACCGATTACTTTTTCAATTATTCGCTATTACACCTACTCCGAAGAAATCAATCCGGTGGATGTACTTGTTTTTCAACCTAATATCGATCCGTATAACGAGAAGTTTACCACCCCGGCCATCGACCAGCTTACCGATATGCTGCATCTCATCGAGAGTAAAATGGATGACAAGGTTGATTTTATTGTTGGTCCCGAAACGGCTATCCCTACCGGCTTTTGGGAAGATGATGTTGACAACGAATCGAGTTTACTCTATCTTCGTTCGTTTTTAGATTTGTATCCCAATGCCTCTATGATTATCGGGGCAAACACACGTATTTATTACGAGAACGGGAATGGCAAAACCAAAACAGCAATGCGCCTGGGTAACACAGCTCACTGGTACGACCTTTTCAATACCGGTGTTTTTATCGATACTTCGCCACGGGTGCAGATATATCACAAAAGCAAGCTGGTACCCGGAGTAGAAATGATGCCTTACCCCGAAGTATTGGGTTTTTTGGGTGAAATGGCTGTTGACCTTGGCGGGATGCAAGGGAGTCATGGAACCCAGTTACACCGCACACCCATGATGCGTGTTGCCGACAGTTTGCAGGTGGGAACAGCCATTTGTTATGAATCGGCATACGGAGAGTTTTTTTCCGAATTTGTGAGAAATGGTGCGGGTTTTATGTGCATTATAACCAACGACGGTTGGTGGAGTAATACTCCCGGTCATAGGCAGCACAAAAGTTTTGCGTCGCTGCGTGCCATCGAAACAAGGCGCAGTATAGCCCGTTCGGCAAATACCGGTATAAGTTGCTTTGTAAATCAGCGCGGCGACATTCTTCAACCCACTAAATGGTGGACTACCGATGTTATCAGAGCACAAATAAATATAAACCACCGGTTGACGTTTTATACACGATATGGCGATTATCTGGCGCGCATGTCGTTGGTGCTTTCGGCAGTGTTGATACTAATGAGTATAAGCCGGTGGATAATGAAAATTACCCGTAGAAAAAGTACAACAATCAGTTAATACTGTACCTAACCCGTTTTATTATTTGGCTGCAATGGTTTCAATCTCGACCAATGCGCCCAACGGCAAGCCTTTCACGGCAAATGCTGCACGGGCAGGTGGGTTTTCGGCATAGTATTTTCCGTACACTTCGTTCATGGCTTTGAAATATTCCATGTCGGCAAGTAAACAAGTCGATTTTACCACGTTTGCAAAACTGTAACCGGCTTCGTGCAATATCGCCTCAATGTTTTTCATTACCTGCTCGGTTTGGGCTGTGATGCCTTCGGGAATGGTTCCTGTTTCGGGATTAATGGGTACCTGCCCCGAAATAAACAGCATGCCGTTGATTTCGATGGCCTGACTGTAAGGTCCGATGGCTTTTGGAGCCTTGTCGGTGTGGATAATTTTTTTCATTCTAATACAAGTTATTTATCATAAACTTTGGGTTGCATTTCGCCTTTTAGTACCATCAGGCCGTTCATAGCCAGTGCCAACATTTCGTCTTCGCCCGGATATATTTTTACGGGTGCAATAAAACCGGTCATTTCTTCGATGAAACCGCAGAACTGTTTGTTGTATGCAATGCCACCGGTAAGTAAAATCCCATCAACATTCCCTTTTAAAACGGCTGCTAACGAGCCAATTTCTTTTGCTACCTGATATGCCATAGCGTCGGAATAGAATTGGGCTTTCGTATCGCCTTGGTTGCATCGTTTCTCTATTTCGTAAGCGTCGTTCGTCCCCACATAGGCTACAAATCCACCTTGTCCGGTAATCATTTTTTTAATTTCGGCTTCGGTATATTTTCCGCTCAAGGCAAGTTTTACCAGTTGCCAGGCCGGTAGTGTTCCCGAGCGCTCGGGAGAGAAAGGTCCTTCGCCGTTAAGTGCGTTATTTACATCAACTACATTCCCTTTTTCGTGGGCACCAACCGAAATACCACCGCCCAGATGCACCACTATAAGGTTCAGGTTTTCGTACTGTTCATTTATATCGGCAGCATAGCGCCGGGCAATGGCCTTTTGGTTCAGGGCATGAAAAATAGATACTCTTTCGAAGTTCGGATGACCGGCAACACGGGCTATGTCGTTCATTTCGTCGACCACCACCGGGTCGGCAATATATGCTTTCACATTGTTTAAACTGCAGGCAATGTCGTCGGCAATCAATCCACCCAAATTCGAGGCATGTTCTCCCATAGGGGGATTAAACAAATCGCGCTTCATGGCTTTGTTAACTTCAAAAATACCTGACGTAACCGGATGTATCAAACCACCACGTCCCACAATAATATCGATATTGTTTATGTCTTCGTTGGCATCTTTCAATTCCTGCAAAATGGTTTCTTTGCGAAATTCATACTGCGATGCTATGGTTTTAAAAGGAGCCAGTTCTTCGGCACTGTGTTTAATGTTCTTAAGAAAGGCTTTCTCTTCGTTTTCGAATACGGCAATCTTAGTAGAGGTCGATCCCGGATTGATGGCTAAAATTCTGAATTTTTTCATGTGTTATTATTAGTCATTAAATTATTTCATCATAGCTGCAGCAAATGCTATCGACAGTAGTTTGGCTTCTTCGCTGTCGGCACGCGATGTGAGTACTATTGGGCATTTGGCTCCGGTAATAACTGCTGCCGAGGTGGCTCCTCCCATAAACGAGAACATTTTATATAATATGTTCGCGGCATTCAATTCGGGGGCTACCAATATATCGGCATCGCCACCTACTTCGCTTACGATTTTCTTCTGTTCGCATGCTTCTTTCGATACAGCATTGTCGATTGCCAGCGGGCCATCGATAATGCAGCCTTTTATCTGACCCCTGCGGTTCATCTGGGTAAGCATGGCAGCATGCACTGTACTCTCTATTTTAGTGTTAACCACTTCAACAGGGCTGATAATAGCCACTTTTGGATTCGCTACACCTATGCCGTGCATTGCCTCTACAGCATTGTTGATAATTGCTGCTTTTTCGTGAAACTCCGGCGCAACATTCATGGCAGCATCGGTAACGCCAATGATTTTATGATAGTAGGGCGATTCGAAAAGGGCAAAATGCGACAGGGTGTCTCCCTTTCGCAGACCTATTTCTTTGTCGAGCACAGCTTTAAGTAGCACGGCAGTTGCCACCATGCCTTTCATGAGCAGGTCGGCCTTGCCTTCGCGCACCAAACTTACCGCAAGGCGGCTGGCTGCTGCATCGTTGGGTTCATCAATTACGGTGAATGTATTCGCATCGAAGCCGATTTCGCCGGCCATGGCCAAAGTCTGAGTTTTGTCGCCAACCAGTATGGGGCTTACAATGTTTAATTCTGTGGCACGGTGCACAGCTTCAAGCACGTGTTTGTCGGCCGAAGCAGCAACGGCTATTCTGCGAACGCCTTTTTGTTTCGCAATATCTATGAGTTCTTCCAATTTTTGTAAAGCCATCGTATTCCTGTTTTTATTTGTTAAATCATCGACTGAATAAAAATATAAATAATTTGCGAGATACAAAATAAACCGCAAAAAACAAAAAACGCAACATGATCTTAGTGTCATATTGCGTTTTTTAGCAAAACTGTGTCAATTAGCTTGTAACTTTCATTGACGTAACAATACTCAGGGTATCGCGTGCAATAACCAGTTCTTCGTCGGTGGTAACCACCATAATTTTAGTTTTTGAGCCGGGTGTAGAAATTTCGCAATCGCAGCCTATTGTTTTTGAATTTGTTTCGGCTTCGAAACCGGCACCCAGATATCCCAAATGTTTAGCAATGCGTTCGCGTACCGGCCAGGCGTTTTCGCCAATGCCTCCTGTGAAAATTATTAAATCGATACCATTCATGGCGGCAACGTAAGCCCCTATATATTTTCGTACACGATAAGCAAACATCTCAATGGTAGTATCAGCCAGCTTGTTGCCTTGTTTTCCGGCAGCCATCAAATCGCGCATGTCCGACGACACTCCCGAAAAGCCCTGCAGACCGCTTTTTTTGTTAATCAGGTTGTTGGTAGCTTCAAGGCTGAGGTTTTCTTCTTTCATTATGTGAAGTATAGCCCCTAAATCGAGGTCGCCAACGCGTGTGCCCATCATCAAACCTTCAACAGGGGTGAAGCCCATGCTGGTATCGACCGATTTTCCTTTGTCGATGGCACAAATCGAAGCACCGTTACCCAGATGGCATGTGATAATCTTTTTGTCGTTGAAATTCCAGTTCAGCATCTTGCATGCTTTCTCGGCAACAAATTTATGACTGGTGCCATGGAAGCCGTATCTTCTTATTTTGAACTTTTCGTAATACTCGTAGGGTAGTGGGTAGAAAAAGGCATAGTCGGGCATGGTTTGATGAAACGAAGTGTCGAATACGGCCACCTGTGGAACATCGGGCAACAGCGCACTCATGGCATCGATACCTTTGAGGTGGGCAGGGTTGTGCAGTGGAGCCAGACTGCAACATTTTTCGATATTGCTGCGGGCTTCGGGTGTAATAAACGAACTCTTATCGAAGTATTCGCCGCCGTGGGCTACACGGTGACCAACAGCATCAATTTCGCCAAGGTTTTTTATTACTCCTGTTTCTTCACCGGTAAGCGCATCGAGGATTAGTTTAATGCCTACAGTGTGATCGGGAATGGAAAGGTTCAGTTCCAGCGGCTTACAGCGAGGCCCCTTGTGGTTCAGTATTCCTTCGGCAAGACCAATTCTCTCGATAAGTCCTTTTGCCAGTAATTCCGGCTCGTGTTGCATGTCGAGGAGTTGATATTTTATAGAAGAACTCCCACAATTCAGTACTAGTATTTTCATTGTTTATGCGATTTAATAAATATGTAATTCTAATTAGAAGCTGCCTGATTGGCAGTAATGGCAATTAAGTTCACAATGTCGCTTACCGAACAGCCTCGCGACAAATCGTTGATGGGGGCTGCCATGCCCTGTAACACCGGGCCTATGGCTTCGGCATGAGCCAGTCGTTGCACCAATTTGTAGGCAATGTTTCCGGTTTCGAGCGTGGGAAATACCAACACGTTTGCTTTTCCGGCAATGGGGCTGCCCGGGGCTTTCTTTTGCCCTATCGAGGGAATAATGGCTGCGTCCGACTGAAGTTCTCCTTCTATCATCATGTCGGGAGCCATTTCTTTGGCTATGCGGGTGGCTTCCACTACCTTGTCGACCATAGCATGGCATGCGCTGCCTTTTGTCGAAAAACTCAGCATGGCAATGCGCGGTTCGAAACCTGCAATGGCACGGGTGGTTTTTCCGGTTGCCACAGCAATTTGCGCAAGTTCCTCGGCAGTAGGGTCGGGGTGCACGGCACAATCGGCAAAAACCATCACGCCGTTCTCTCCAAATTCCTTGTCGTTCAGTATCATGATAAACGCACCCGAAACCACCGAAATGCCCGGCATCGTTTTTACAATCTGAAAAGCAGGACGCAACACATCTCCTGTAGCATTATCGGCACCCGCTACTTCGCCGTCGGCATCTCCGTTTTTAATCATCAGCACTGCCAAATACAGCGGATTCTCAACCAGCTTTTCGGCATCGGCATAGCTTAAGCCTTTGGCTTGGCGTATGTTGAACAGTAAATCGGTGTAAATCTTCTTTTTGTCGTGTTGCAGCGGATCTACAATTATGGCCGATGCAAGATGCCTAAGACCATGTTCGGTTGCCATCTTGCCAATGGTGGCATGATTACCTATTAGTATAATTGATGCCAAACCCTCGGCAAGAGCCTGGTCGGCTGCCTTCAAGGTTCGCTCTTCGGTGCCTTCGGGCAACACTATACGCATGTTTTTGCTGCGTGCACTTTCTTTAATTTGATTGATTAAATCCATCGAGAATTGATATTTTTCGGTATAACAAAATGTAAACAGCCAAATTTATAAAATCGCAACAAAAAATAGCATGAGTTTTTACATTTATTTCAAAAATATTTCGGCTTTTATTCACCCATGTTCCAAAAGAACGAAAACATTACTCCTGCATATTTTTTAGTTTGCTCAAAATACTTCAAATTTCGTAAATCAACATCTTTGTTGTGCTCCAAAATCAATACGCCATCGGGCATGAGTACATTGTTCTGGAACACAAAACGGTGAATTTCCTCGTAACGTCCGCTACTATAGGGCGGATCGGCAAATATGATGTTGAAACGGCGCGTACAGTGTTGCAGATAGCGGTATGCGTCGGCTTTCAATACTTGCAGCGATGTAATGTGGAACGATGCTGCTGTTCTTTCGATAAACGAAGCATATTTTGCATGAATTTCGACAGCTGTAACCGATTTGCAAGCCCGCGAAACAAACTCGTAACTGATATTTCCGCTGCCGGCAAATAAATCGAGCGCGCAGCATTCTTCAAAATTGAAATGATTATTCAGTATATTGAATAAGCCTTCTTTGGCAAAATCGGTGGTGGGACGTGCATCGAAACCCGATGGCGGATTTATTTGACGGCCTCTTAGTATGCCCGAAACTATTCGCATCGGGCTACACTTAAAAACTGATAGAAGCGATGTGCCGCAAGGTCCTGAAATTTGTAATGATAGTTGAAACTGCTGTTGCGGCTTTCGAAAAACACAAAGCGAATAAACTTGCGTAGCTGTATTACCGCCAGGTTGTCGGTGGCAATTTCTCCCGAGAAAATTAAATGTGCTTTCTCAGTATCAATTTTGTATTGATCGAATACGTTCAGTATGTAATACACCATGTCGTTGGGCGTTTTGTACCTGAATGTGTTGAACAATATCAGCCGGTCGTTGTGTGCCAATACCAAATCGATGTAATCGGAATGCACCTCGGTAAATAGGCTGTATTCGGGTTTTTCGTTATTCAAACGAAGTCGGGTTATGGTGTTGTCGATAAGGCAGGCGGCCGTGGTCATAAACACTGCATTCGGGAATTTGTGCCTGATGCACCGGTAAAGGCTGCTATCAACACCAAACAACATGTAATTGTCGGTTTTTTTCAGATGGCAGGCCAGCACCGAAACATTATCGGCATGGCTGAAACTGAGCCGGAACATGTCTTCTTTGCGACTTTCGAGGTAAAGCGCAGCAGGGGTAATCAGAGAGTTGGCCGTGTCGAAAAGTACTTTCACCGAGCGATAGTTAGTGCCGAAATACTCGTTTTCGTTATCTATAAAAGCTATTTGCTCGGCAGTGGTCTTCAATTCGGGATAGTGCATCAGTAATACATACTTTTGCTGTGGGTGGTGAAACAACGAAAAAGAAAGTCCATCGCAGCTAAGCCGGATGGACAAATCAAGAAAATTATTTTCCGTTCTATTCAGTTCAATATCCTTGATGCTAATTATCGCCATTCATGAAATGAAATGATTATTCCCAGTTACCGGCATTGTTGTTGGCTACTTCGAGGCTTCCAACTTTTAGCACTGAATCTTTTTCGCTGTTATAATTAATAATGTATTGCCTGTCGAGTCCGTCGAGAATATCCCAGTTATTAGCCCTGGCTTCGAATACCTTAACCGATACATTCGAACCTGTCATTACTGTGGCTGTATCCATACGGAATTTTATTTTTTTTCCTACCGGCAGATACCCCAGTTCTTCGATGGGGTAGTTGATATGTTTGAACAATGTATCAACAATATTCAGGTAGAATGTGTCGCGTTGAATAATTCCCAGCTTGAGTGCTTCTTTTTCGGTGAGACTGTCGGGAACGGAACCAATCGCTTTTACAATAGGAAGTTTACCGGTTTTTACAAAAAACACCAGCGTGTCGAATGATGGGGTGAAGTATCCATACTGGTTTTTGTAGGCTACCTGCGCCGTCCTGATATCAACAAGCCTCTCTATGGTTTTTGCAAACCTTTCTTTACGATGTTTTTCGAAATCGATAGGCTTTTGAATGCCTGCATAAATAAAATATACCAAAACAACGGCTGCTGCCAGCAACACCAGTTTAATCAGAATTTGAACGATCTTCATTGCTAATGTTTTAAAATTTTTGACCAACAAAATTAATTTATTTTTGATTAATCCTCATAATTTATTTGCAATTTCGTGGCATGACCGAAAAGTTTTTTATCGAAACAGTGCTCGAGCAACTGCCTCACGAACCCAGCACAGGGCAGCTGACAGTGTTGAGAGCGTTGTATTCTTTCGTATTACAACAGCATGAGCAGCCTGTTTTTGTATTGAAAGGCTATGCCGGAACCGGCAAAACAAGTTTGTTGAGCGCATTTATCAAAATATTGCCCATGTTGCGGTGGAACGCAGTGCTTATGGCTCCCACCGGCAGGGCTGCCAAGGTGCTGGCATCGTACACAGGTAAACCGGCTTTTACCATTCACAAGTGCATCTATAGGCAAAAGAGCCGCAGCGATATGTCGAAAGGTTTTGCTTTGAATTACAATAAGTTTAAAAACACCATTTTTATTGTTGACGAAGCTTCGATGATTTCCGACACCACTCAGCAGCAGTCGCTGTTCGGTTCGGGGCAACTGCTCAACGACTTGCTGCAGTTTGTGTTCGATGCCCCCCGATGCTCGCTGCTGCTATGCGGCGACGATGCACAGTTGCCTCCGGTTGAAACCGAACACAGCGCAGCTCTCGATATCGATTTTATGAAAACCCTGAGCAATGTGCTTATTACTGCCCGTATGGATGATGTGGTAAGGCAGGCTATGAATTCGGGTATATTGAGCAACGCCAATGCAGTGCGCAGCCTGATTCAGGCCGCATTGCCACAATGTCCGCGTGTAGAAACGCAGGGTTTTACCGATGTGAAACGCATCGATGGCAGCGAATTGGTCGAAGCCATTGAACAGTGCTACAGCGAGTTTGGCATGGAGGAAACCAAGATTATTGTGCGTAGCAACAAACAAGCCTATCGCTATAACATGGGTGTGCGCAACCGGATTATGATGCACGAAGAAGAACTGGTGAATGGCGAGATGCTGATGGTGGTGAAAAATAATTATTTCTGGATTGCATCAGAAGAGGGTGTTGAGTTTATTGCCAATGGCGATACCATCCAAATTGTTCGCATTGGCAAACGCTACAGCCTTTACGATTGCCGCTTTGCCGATGCATCGCTGCGCTTAAGCGACGTTGATAATCAAGAGTTTGATGCGCGCCTGCTGCTCGATGCCATTACCAGCGAATCGGCAGCTATGCCGGCCGACTTCTATAAGCGTTTGTTTGCAGCCGTTGAAGAAGACTACATGCATATAGAACCGCTGAGCAAACGCCGTGAGAGCGTGATGAACGACCCCTTTCTGAATGCACTTCAGGTGAAATATGCTTATGCCATAACCTGCCATAAAGCTCAGGGTGGGCAGTGGGATGCTGTGTTTGTTGATGCGGGTATGGTAAATGCCAACAACTGCGACATTGCCATGTTGCGCTGGTTATACACCGCATTTACACGTGCAACAAAACGACTGTATCTCGTGAATTTTGCCGACGATTTTTTTATGGCAGAATAGCGATTATCGAAAAACTAGTGTAACTTTACCTGCTTTTATGCCCGGTGTATGATAAGTATATGTATTCCGATTTATAATTTTGATGTGAGACCGCTGGTGGGCGAGCTTGCCAGGCAGATAGAGCTTGCCGGCAAAGCCTGCGAAATTGTGTGTATCGATGATGCATCTCACGACGATTTCAAAAATATTAACGGCAATTTTTGCATTAAGCACGGGCAATATATTCAATTGTACGAAAATGTGGGCAGGGCACAAATCAGAAATATGTTTGCCGGATATGCCCACAACGATTATCTCTTGTTTTTAGATTGCGATTCGCTGATTCATCATCATAACTTTGTTGCAAATTACCTGAACAGCATTTCCGATCACGCTCTGGTAGTATGCGGCGGAAGGGTGTATCCACCCGAAAAACCCGAGCAACACTTTCTGCTTCGCTGGCGATATGGGCTAAAGCGAGAAATTAAAAATGCCAGGCAACGACGAAAAAACAGCCACAAGTCGTTTCAGACCAATAACTTTATGGTGCATAAAGAAGTGCTGAAACAAATCCCCTTCGATAACAGCCTTACGCGCTACGGGCACGAAGACACATTGTTTGGCTTTATGCTCAAGCTTTGTGGTATTCCGGTGATACACATAGAAAATACTGTGCTTAATGGCGAAATCGAAACCAACGAGGAATTCCTTACCAAAACCGAAGCCGCTGTCGACAACCTGGTGTATATTTATGCGCTCTTACAGGGCAACAACGACTTTGTGAAGAATGTTTCGTTGCTTAAATGGTATTTCAGGCTGCAAAAGCTGCGTATGGTTTTTCTGCTGAAGCTGTTGAACTATTGTTGCACAGGTAGATTGCGTAAACGGCTGTTGCGCGGTAAGGCCTCAATGCGCACATTCGACCTGTATAAACTACTGCTTCTTCACGAGAAATTTCGAAAGATGAATAAGCCCGAAGATAAGAAATCATAAGCTGAAGCACCGATAGGGTAGATGTGATTAATCTCCTAAATTAATTTTCATACATGCAGGGCTTTGGCCTTTGAAGCCTTGTGCATTTCGAAGCGCTGTTTGCTATAAGGGTTGAGGGTGTAGCAATTGTGGAATAGCCTGTTAGGTTTTCGTCCCCCGACGAAATCGTACAGAACGGGCTAAACCGCACCGCCAACCCAATAAATGCCCACATAAGCGACACCCCATGTGTGCTCTGGTAATTATATTTTCACGAAATTCCTAACGTTTTGGCGGTATGTTTTTGTTGCCGATTACGAAGCACTTACCTATCAAGTTACAACTACTTTTTATACGAGCTGTGCCGCTCGAATACCCACTGCACCGGCAATTAACTATACCGCGTGTGTGTGCCCTGCATGAGCAGCGCACACTTGTTGTACGCTCTTGAAAAAGTTTAAAAATACAAATAAATTTCAAGAAACAAAACAACAAGTGATTTTTCCAGAGGGTGCAAGTCCCTTATGCGCGG
>Ga0334884_1002695_pt1 | contig 21886 bp, 23 predicted proteins | sample GraSluR1_MG_7_FD_207215 | JGI IMG/M metagenome (GOLD analysis project Ga0334884, IMG submission 207215) | Sludge microbial communities from methane-producing bioreactor in Wageningen University, Netherlands - Granular Sludge_12_05 R1 | ecosystem: Engineered > Bioreactor > Anaerobic >...
ATGATATCATAATTCAAGGGGACTCCTTTCTTTGTTTTAGGGTAGGTACTAAAATTATAGCATAGTGAGTCCTCTTTTTTAATGGAAACAAAAAACCTGTAAAAATCATTGGGGAGACCCCAAAGAAATTTACAGGTATACACAAACCCCAAACATCTTTACATAATCCTTTTTTTATTTGTTTAAAATTTATAATATGTTATAATAATAGTAATGTATAAGTGAAATGGTGGAATATGAGACTTAGAAAAGACAAAACTGCAAATGAGGTTGTTTTAGAAAATCCTAATTTAGTAATTAAAAATTTTGAAGAAAAAATTAATAATTGGAAAAAGATATATAAGAGAGAAAAAATATATTTAGAAATAGGTATGGGAAAAGGAAAGTTTATTATAGAACATGCCTTAAAAAATAAAGATATTTTATTTGTTGGTTTAGAAAGAGAAGCTACAGTATTAGTTAAGGCATTGAAGAAAGCAAAAAGTTTAGGAATAGATAATTTAGTTTTTTTAAATGAAGATGCTGCTAACATTAAAACATTTTTTGGAAACAAAGAAATTGATAAAATATATTTAAACTTTTCAGATCCTTGGCCTAAAAAACGTCACACAAAAAGGCGCTTAACTAGTGAGACATTTTTAATGGATTATAATTTTATATTAAATGAAGATTCTGATATAGAATTAAAAACAGATAATTCAAAACTCTTTGCTTATACTGTTGTAACACTAAATAATTATAATATGGAATTTTTGGATTTATCAGTAGATTTACATAATGAAAGAGAAGATGTTATAACTACAGAATATGAAGATAAATTTTTAAAAAATAATAAACCTATATATTTTTTAAAAGTTAAATTTAGAAACGGTGAATAAAATGGAAATGAAGCATTATGAAGCACTACTTAACAAAAGAGGTGTTTCAGGAAATGAAAAAAGTGTAAGAAATTATTTAGAAACAGAATATAAAAAATATGATGTTGAAATTTTAAAGGATAACTTAGGTGGGATCTTTGCAGTCAAAAAAGGTAATAAAGATGATTTAAGGATTGTAGTAGCTGCTCATATGGATGAAGTAGGCGCTATGGTAAGTAATATTACAAAAGATGGATTTGTTAAGTTTATTGCAATAGGCGGAGTAATACCTGAGGTTTTTGTTTCACAACATATTGAAATAATTACAAAAGATGATAAAATAGTAAATGGAGTTATTGCTTCAATTCCGCCACATTTAAATAGTGAACAAAAAGATTTTAAAATTGAAAATCTTTTTATAGATTTAGGATTATCAAGCAAACAAGAAGTGCTTGATTTAGGTATTGATATAGGAAGTTTTGTTAATTTTAAAAATCAGTATTATAATCTAAGTGACCCTAATAAAATTGTTTCAAAAGCATGGGATAATAGATTTGGTTGTGCTATGACAATTACTTTACTTGAGAGTATTCAAAATGTTACACATAATAATACTTTAATTTTTGGAGCGACAGTTCAAGAAGAAGTAGGCTTAAGAGGTGCAAAAGTTGCTAGCCAAATGCTTAAACCCGATTTGTTTATTGCACTTGATGCTTCTCCTACAAGTGATTTTTTAAATGCTCCTGAAGGATTTGGAAAATTAGGTGAAGGTTTTTTGGTTAGGATGTATGATCCTGGATATATTATGAATAGTCAAGTTAAAGAGTATATAACAAGTTTAGCGATTAAAAATAATATTAAATTTCAAGAGTTTTTTTCTAAAGGTGGTACTGATGCTGCTGCAGCTCAGTATAATTCAGAAGTTGCTTTAACTATAGGACTACCTTGTAGATATATTCATTCAACTGCATCTATTGTAGACAAAAGAGATATTGAAGCAGTTAAAGAAATACTGATAGCTATTATAAAAGATTTAGATAAAGAAAAGTTTTTAAAAATCAAAAAATAAGGAGGTTTCATGAAGGGTATAATAATTCTAGCAGATCACTTTGAAGATGTTGAAGCGATTGCTACTATTGATGTTTTAAGAAGGGCTAAATTAGAAATAAAAACAGTTTCTACAAAAGAGTCATTAGAAGTAAGGAGTCAATCAGGAATTACAGTTAAAGCTGAAAAGTTAATGAAAGATATTGATGTAGCTGAATATGATTTCTTAGTAATACCTGGTGGTAAAGCTGTTAGTGAATCTTTAGTAAAAAATGAAAAACTAAATACTTTAATTAAAGCTTTTGTTTTTGGTGAAAAATTAGTAGCAACCATTTGCGCCGCTCCATCTTTAGTTGGAAAATTAGGATTTTTTGGAGGTAAAAAGTTTACATGTTTTCCTGGGTTTGAAAAGGATATTGATGGAAAGTATACAGCTAAAGAAATAGAAGTAGTGGATAATTTTATAACTGCAAGATCGATGTATTATTCTTTAGATTTTGGAGTAGCTATTATTGAGAAGTTGTTGGGAAAAGATAAAGCTAAAGAAATAATAAAAAGTATTCAAGGGTTAAAATAAGGCATTAATTAGGCCTTATTTTAATTAGATTTTGTTTTTTAAAAACCTTGAAGAAAACTATATAATGTGTTAGAATAGTAGTAATTATTAGTAATGGAGAGAATGATGGCAAAAAATAATTCAAAGGTTATTGAAAAAACAACCGAAGAAAAAGAAAACAAAATAGAATTACAAAAGCCAAAGAAAAGTTCAAAAAAAGAAACTTATGATATTCCTAGATATGATGTTGATATCAAAAAGGGTTTAACTGCAGAGCAAGTAGCTGAAAGAGTTGAACATGGAATTGTCAATGTAAGTGATATTGAACATGGTAAAAGTGTTTTAAGTATAGTTATTACTAATGTATTTACATTCTTTAACTTATTGTACTTTATTATTACAGTTTTATTAATTATGGCTCATGAATACAAAAACTTACTTTATCTTGCAATTGTAATTCCAAATATTATTATTGGTTTAGTTCAAGAGTTAAAAGCAAAAAGTACAATTAAGAAGTTATCGCTAGTATCTTCTCCAACTGCAATTGTTATAAGAGATGGTGAGGAAAAAGAAATCCCAGTTGAAGAAGTAGTTTTAGATGATGTAATGTATCTAAAAAATGGTAAACAGATTTGCTCTGATAGTATAGTTATTGAAGGTCAAATTGAAGCTAATGAGTCACTTTTAACAGGTGAGTCTGATGCAATCATAAAACAGGTTGGAGATTTATTATTATCTGGAAGCTTTGTAGTTTCTGGTACTTGTTATGCTAGGGTTGATAAGGTTGGTAAAGATAATTATTTAGAAAAGTTATCAAAAGATGCTAAAAAATATCGTAAACCTAGAAGTGAGTTAATGAAGACTTTGAAAATTACGATTCAAGTTATTGCAGTTTTAATTGTACTTTTGATTTACCCAATGTATATAACAAACAGTAGTGGTGGTGCTAGTTTCGCTAATATTGTTACTTCAACATCAGGTTCTGTAATTGGAATGATTCCAGCTGGACTTTTCCTATTAACAAGTGTGGCTTTAGCCGTTGGTGTTATTAGACTTGCTAAAAATAATACTTTAGTTCAAGAATTATATGGTATTGAAATGTTAGCAAGAGTTGATGTGCTTTGTTTAGATAAAACAGGCACTATTACAGATGGTACTATGAGAGTTTGTGATTTTGTTGAAATTAAAAATGAAACAGAATATACAGTAAGAGAAATTATAGGATCGATGATGAATGCGTTTAGAGATACAAACCCTACATCAGAAGCCTTGATTAAATATTTTGATATTAATAAAGTTTTAAAAGCAAAAGAAGTGGTTCCGTTTTCTTCTCAAAGAAAATATAGTGCTGTTACTTTTGAAAAAGGTGGTACTTTTATAATAGGGGCACCTGAGTTTGTATTAGTTGATCAATACTCAAAAGTAAGAAGTAGAGTTGATAAGTTTGCAGCTCAAGGCTGTAGAGTTTTAGTTCTTGCTCAAGCTGGATCTTCAGTTAAAGAAAAAGTTCCAAATAATGCTAAAGCAATTGCTTTGATTGTTATTCAAGACCATATTAGAGAAGATGCAAGTGATACGATCCAGTATTTTAAAAATAATGGTGTTGATGTAAAAGTTATCTCAGGAGATAATGCTACAACAGTTTCCGAAATTGCAATGAGAGTTGGAATTCCTGGCGCTGATAGATGTGTTAGTTTAGAAGGTAAATCAGATGAAGAAGTTAAATCTTTAGCACTTGATTATACGGTATTTGGTAGAGTTGTACCTAGCCAGAAAAAAATTTTAGTTCAGGCTTTAAAAGAACATAAAAAAACTGTAGCCATGACAGGTGATGGTGTTAATGATATTCTAGCTTTAAAAGAAGCTGATTGTTCAATTGCTATGGCATCTGGAAGTGAGGCTACAAGACTTGTATCGCATTTAGTTTTAATGGATTCAAATTTTGCCTCTATGCCTAAAGTTGTAAACGAAGGTCGTAGAGTAATTAATAATATTCAAAGGACTTCGACTTTATTTTTAGTAAAAACTTTGTTTTCAATTTTGCTTACAGTCCTTTATATTGCACTATCTAAACCATATCCATTCCAACCAAAAGATTTAGCTATGGTAGAATATTTCTGTATTGGAATACCAGCCTTTTTCTTATCACTTCAACCAAATAATGAAAAAGTAAAAGGTCGTTTTATTTTTAATGTCTTAAAGAATTCTATTCCTGGTGCTTTGACTGTATTAACATTTCATATCATACTTAATTTTATGAACCAAATATTTACTATTTTACCAAGTAATATGAGTGTTATTACAATGGCTCCAGATGAATTTAGAGTTATCATAATTTTAGTAACTACATTTGTAGTTGCCTTGGTGCTATATGAGGTTTGTAAACCTTATAATTGGTTTAGAAAACTTCTGTTTATTTTAATGATTGCTTTTTGTGGGTTATATTTATTGATATTCTCAAATATTATGAATATACCACTAGATTTACTTAGTTTACAAAGTGTCTTATTAACTGTGATAATGGCATTAATTGCTCATCCGATTATGAAAGGGATTAGGTATCTTTTTAAAAAAATGTGATAAAAGATTGCGTTTTATTAAAGAGTGTAGTATAATCCTTAAAGGAATAAAGATATCCTTGCTTAACCACGAGGTTAAGCCAATATGACCAAAAGGAGGTGGAAAGAATGACTGAATACTTAGGTATGTACATCATTCGTCCAAAAGATTTAAATGAAGAAATGGTTGAAGCGGTTTTAGCTGATATCAATAAAATTTTCACTGATAATGGTAGTGAAATTCTTGAAGTAAATCAATGGGGAATGAAAGACTTTGCTTATGAAATTCAACAAGCTGATGAAAAAGGGTTAACTAAATATCGCAGAGGTTACTATGTGAAATTTAAGGCTAACGCTACAACTGAAGCTGTAAATGAATTCACACGTGTTTGTAATATCAGAGAAGATATTTTAAGACATATCATCGTTAAGAACTAGGAGATAAAGATGAATAAAGTTATTTTAACTGGTCGTTTGGTAAAAGATCCAGAATTAAAACATACATCAAATAGTATTGCATATGTTCAATTTACAATTGCAGTCAATAGACCTTTTGCAAGTAAGGATTCTAATCAACAACAGGCTGATTTTATTTCTTGTGTTGTTTGGAGACAAGCAGCTGAAAATCTTGCAAGGTATATAAAAAAGGGCGGATTAATTGGTGTTGAAGGCCGTATCCAATCTAGAACTTATGATGATGCAAGTGGAACAAGACAATATACTATGGATGTTGTGTGTGACAATATTGAGTTTTTAGAACCAAAGAACAAGTCAGAATCAAGTAATGATTATGATTATAATAAACCACGTTATGAAGAACCAAAAAGACAAGAACAAAAACCAAGTAAAGATCCGTTTGAAAATGTTAAGAGTAATTTTGATATTTCAGATGATGATCTACCATTTTAAGGAGGAAAAATAATGGCATATTTTCGTGCAAAACGTAAAAAGACTTGCTATTTCACAGATAATAAAGTTGAAAAAATAGATTTTACTGATTATGAATTATTAAAAAAATTCATCTCTGACAGAGGAAAGATTTTACCTCGTAGAGTAACAGGAACAAAAGCTATTTATCAAAGAGAATTAGCTGTTGCAATTAAAAGAGCAAGACATATGGCTTTATTGCCGTTTGTTAAAGAATAGTAAATTTCTTAGCCATATCAATTTGATATGGCTTTATTTTACCTTTGATTTAATATAAAATCTTTTACTTTATTAAAGATTATGATATAATAAGTTACGTTAATAAGGTAAGAGGAATTAAATTATGAAACAGAAAAACAGAATATTATTAACTTTATTAATCATAATAATTTTAGGCTTAGCAGTTTTTGTTTTTGCATTAATAGAAGAAACATCGCCTTTAGTTGCCTATATTTCTTTGGGCGTAGCGTTAACTGCTTCTTTGGTTATTAATATGGTTAATTTTAATATGAAAAGTCAAAAAAAATTAGAATGGTTAGAAAAAAGAATGACCTTATGGAATTCTATTTCTTTTCGTGTCCAAAAAGCCGGGGAAGTTTCATTTAATGAAATTCCAATTGCAATTTTAATTTTTGATGATGAATATGTTATTCAATGGGTTAATAAGTTTGCTAAAGAAATTTTTATGAATCAATTAATCGAAAGAAATATTGAAAATATAAATAAAAATTTAGCAAAACAATTAATAGTTAAAGCTAGTGATTTTGATATAAAAGTATATGGCAAAGTTTTTCAGTGTAGAGTTTTATATGAGTATAATATTATTTATATGACAGATGTTACTGAACAAAAAGAAATAGAAAAGCGTTATAAAGAAAGAACTTTAGCTTTAGGAATAATTAATCTTGATAATTTAGATGAAGCACTAGTATCTTTTGATACAAAAAGTAAAGCCCTACATATTAGTAATATGATTGGTATATTAGAAGAATGGGCTAATAAATATGATTTTTATATTAAAGGTTATAGTGAAGAAAGATTTTTACTTGTATTAGATAATTCACAATTGCAACAAATTAAAAAAAGTAAATTAGATATTTTATCAACTCTAAAAGAGTATTGTATTAAGTATAGCATTAGAGTAAGTGCTAGTATTGGAATTGCATGTAAAGATGTTGATTCAAACTCTTTAGCTGATTTAGCTTTAGAACAACTTAATCTTGCGATAAGTCGTGGGGGAGACCAAGCGGCTGTTTTAGAAGACGAAGAAGTTAAATATTATGGAGCGCTTATTGAAGGCTTCGAAACTATTGCATCACCATATATTAGAATGAAGGCTTTAGAACTAAAAGATTTAATGCTTAAAGCATCAAATGTTATAATTCTTTCACATATTAATATGGATGCTGATGCTTTTGCTTCATCACTTGCACTTCAAAAGATTGCGTTATCTTTAAATAAATCTTCACATATGGTTTTTGAAGAAGAATTAGTAGATGATACTGTTAAGAGTATTTATAAACACATTAAACTTTCGCATGTTAATGTTTTAAATTATTTAGTTAATAGAAAAGAAGCCTTAGCTTTGATAGATACAAATACACTTTTAGTAATTGTTGATTGCCAATATGCTAATATTTTAATGGAAGAAAAAATATATAAAAAAGCTCATAAGATAGCTGTAATAGATCATCACAGAAGAAATACAAATGCTATTGATAATCAAATTTATTCACATATTCAAACTAGTGCATCATCTAGTGTTGAGTTAGTAGTAGAATTGATGGGATTCTTAGAGCTTAGTAAAATTGAAATTTCAGAAGAAGAAGCAACTTGGATGATGATGGGTATATTAATTGATACTAATTCATTTACTTATAGAACTTCTGATAGAACATTTAATGTATTAGCATCGCTTAATAAATTACAAGCAAATATGGCAAAAGCAAAAAAATATTTAAGAGAAGACTACATTGATTACACTAAAAAAGCAGTTATTTTAAATAATGCTGTTTTAGTTGAGGATTCTTTTATGGTTGCAGTAGGAGAAGATGAAATTTACCAAAGAAATTTATTAGCAAAGGTTGCTGATGAATTAAGTAATATTGACAAAGTAGAAGCTGCTTTTTGTATTGGAAAAATAAGTCAAACAGAAATTGGAATTAGCGCTAGAAGTTTAGAAGGTGTTAATGTTCAAGTAATTATGGAAGAGTTAGGTGGTGGCGGTCATTTTAATAATGCGGCTGCTCAATTAACTGATACTACATTAGAAGCAGCGAAAGAATTATTAATAAGTAAATTAGCTAAAGTTAAGGAAGAAGGTAAAGTGGATATGAAAGTTATTCTTACTAAGGATGTTAAAGGAAAAGGAAAAAAGAATGAAATTATTAACGTTCCTAATGGGCATGCTAATTTCTTAATCAGAAATAATGAGGCTATTGCAGCAACTGTTGATAATATAAAACAATTAGAATTTAAAAACTTACAAGCTAAAGCTGCTGAACAAAAGCATTTTGAAGAAATGCAAGAGTTAAAAAAGACAGTGGAAGCTCTTAGTATAAAAGTAGCGGTTAGAGTTGGTCAAAACGGAAAACTTTTTGGAAGTATTACGAACAAACAAATCGTTGAAGAATTTAAAAAACAACATGATATTGAATTAGAAAAAAGAAAGATTTTATATGATAAAGATATTGAAGCACTAGGTACTTATACAATTCCGATTCAACTTCATAAAGATGTGCTAGCTAATATTACTGTTCATGTAGTGGAGATGGCAAAAAATGAATGATAAATTAAACTCACCTTTTAATACTCAAACTGAAGATTTTTTAATCGGTAGTGCCTTAATCGATGAAAAAACAGCTAGTGATGTTTTAGCTTCTCTAAAAGAAGAAGAGTTTTTTGATGGAAAAAACAAGAATATTTTTAGAGCTATGGAAAAAATTAATAACAGAAAAGAGAAAATTGATCATAGCAGTGTAGCTGAAGAGTTATCGCGAATGGGAGTATTAAATGAAATCGGTGGCGAAGAATATTTAATTAATTTAATGGAATCTGCACCATCTTATATAGCTTCTGAGAGCTATATTGAATCAACAAAAGAAAAAGCATTAGGAAGAAGACTTTTAGATGTAACTAAAGAAATTTCTGACAAAGCTAAATCTAATGAGATGCCCTTGAAGGAATTAATGGAATTTGCTTTGACAAAAATTAATGCTGTTGTTGCTAAAAGAAAAGCAACAAGCTTTGTTGATGTAGGTTCTGTAGCTGATGAAGTTTTAGATGCAATAGAAGATATTAGAAAAAACGATAACAATTTAACAGGAATAGATACAGGTTTTACAAAACTTAATGAAATAACAAATGGATTTCAAAAAGGTGAATTAGTAATTTTAGCTGCTAGACCATCTTTGGGTAAATCTACTTTAGCTTTGAATATTGCAACTCATGTTTGTAAAACTATGGATAAAGCAGTTGCTTTTTTCTCACTAGAAATGGGTAATCCTCAATTAGTAATGAGAATTCTAAGTAATGTTTCAGCTGTTCCATTAAATGATATTAAAAAAGGTAAATTAACTGATGATAATATGGCTTCGATTTATTTTGCTAAAAACCAAATTTCAAAATATAAATTAAACCTATATGATGATAGTTTTACGGATATTCAAGATATTAGATTAAGTTGTCAAAAACTACAAAGAGACGCTAAATTAGATCTATTAATAATTGATTATATGCAATTAATCACAGCTGATGGTAAAAGTCGATATGAGCAGGTTAGTAAGATTTCAAGAATGCTAAAAGTGTTAGCCAGAGAATTAGATATTCCGGTTATTGCTTTATCACAATTGTCCAGAGATATTGAAAAACGTGATAAAGAAAGCAGATCACCAATGTTAGCTGACTTAAGAGAGTCAGGAAGTATTGAACAAGATGCTGACATCGTAATGTTTTTACATAAAAAAACGGCTCCAAAAACTGATGATGAAACAGTCAAAAGATTAAATTCTAGAACTGAATTATTAATACTTAAAAATAGACAAGGACCGACTGGAGAAGTGCCTTTAATATTTAAAGGTCAAACTTGCTCATTCAGTCAATATGAAGGATAAAAAATGATTAATAGACTTGATGCAATAGAAAAAAGATACAATAAAATAAACCAAATGCTAACCTTAAATGAAGTAGTAAGTGATGTTAAAAAAATGACTGAATTACTAAAAGAGCTAAAGTCAATGGAAAAAACGGTTTTAGTATATCGCGACTACAAAGCAGTACTTAATGAGATTGAAGATCTAAAAGAGTTACTTAACGATCGTGAAATGAAAGAAATGGCTGCTTTAGAATTAGAAGAAAAAGAGTTAGAAAAAGAAAAAATTGAAGAAATGTTAGAAATACTTTTAATTCCAAAAGATCCTAATGATGAAAAAAATGTCATCGTTGAAATCAGAGGAGCTGCAGGCGGGGATGAGGCTAATCTTTTTGCTGGAGACTTGTTTAGAATGTATGCTAAATATGCCGAGAGTAGAAATTGGAAAATTGAAGTATCAACTGCAATTGAAACAGGTATTGGAGGCTTCTCACAAATTGAATTTATGGTAAAGGGTGATAGTGTTTATTCAATTTTAAAGTATGAGTCAGGAGCTCACAGAGTTCAAAGAATTCCTCAGACAGAATCACAAGGAAGAATTCATACTTCAACTGCTACAGTATTAGTAATGCCTGAGGCTGATTCGTTTGATTTTGAACTTGATTTAAGTGAAGTAAGAATAGATATTTTTTGTTCATCAGGACCTGGTGGGCAAAGTGTTAATACAACTAAATCAGCGGTTAGAGCAACTCACGTTCCTACAGGGATTATGGCTCAATGTCAAGATGCAAAAAGTCAACACGAAAATAAAGCTAATGCTTTAAAAATCTTACAAGCACGTTTATTTGATAAAATAATGCAAGAAAAAGAAGAAAAAATTGGTCAAGAGCGCATGTCTAAGATAGGGCATGGGGATAGAAGTGAAAAAGTTAGAACATATAACTATCCTCAAAATAGAGTAACAGATCATCGTATTGGATTTACTATCCAACAATTAGATAGAGTTATGGAAGGCAAACTAGATCCTATTATAGATGCCTTAATTTCAGAAGATCAAAAGAGAAAATTACAAGGTGAAAAAGAATAGGCTAAGATAAAAGCCTATTTTTTTAAAAAGAAGGTTTTATGGAAAAAATTTCAATGGAAGTTAATTTGAATAATTTGGTAAAAAATGCTTTAAAAGTAAAAGAAATTAGTAAAAGAGATTTGATTGCAGTCGTTAAAAGCAATGCATATGGCTTTGGAGTTGAAGCAGTTGTTAAAGCTTTGAAAAAAGCTCAAGTTAATTATTTTGCTGTATTGAATTTATTAGAAGCGAAAGCTTTAATAAATTTAGGGATAAGTGAAAATATTCTTTTATTAAATAGTATTGATCAAACTGATTATAGTGAAATAGAAAAACACAAAAATATAGTTTTAAGTGTTAATTCAATTTCTGATGCGTTTCTTTTAAAAAGAATTATAAAAAGCAATCAAAGAATTCATATTCAAATTGATACTGGAATGATGAGGCTTGGAGCTAAATCAAAAGAAGAATTTGAATTAATCAAAGAAACTTTATTAAGTAATCCTAATATTGAAATAGAAGGAGTATATACTCATTTTTGTAGTTTAGAAAGTGTTACTAAACAACTAGATTTGTTTAAAAGTTATATTAAAAATCAAGAATATAAAATGATTCATTGTGCTGCATCTAGTACTATTGATAAAGCTAAATTTGGAAATTTTGTAAGAGTAGGCTTAGCTTTATATGGTGCAATGGATGGAATGGATAATATAGTTTGTGTGAAAACAAAACCTTTGATTATTAACACTTTAGAAAAAGGTAAAACTGTTGGTTATTTAGAAGCTTATGAAACAAGTGAAAAAGAAAAAATCGCGGTATTACCAATTGGGTATGCTAATGGCTTTTTTCAATCATTTCAAAATTTAGAGGTAAGTGTTTTAGATAAGAAGTATAATATAGTTGGAAGGATTTGTATGAATCATATCTTTGTAAAGGTTGATGATAGTATTACTTTAGATTCAGAGTTTGTTTTGATATCAGATAAAAATTCTATTCCTAAAATTGCTATGAAACATAATTTAAGCCCCTATGAAATTTGTACTGGTTTAAATATGGAAAAAACATATAAATGGTAAAACTATGAAATACTTTGAATTGTTAAATCAGTTGTTAGAACAAACAAAAAAAGCTTCTTTAGAAGTAGAAGCTATGAAAATTTTGTTTATTGAAAGTAATTTCTTAAATAAAGAGGATTATTATTTAAACAAAAACTTTGAAATGAAAAAAGGCGAAATAAAGAAAACTCTTAGATTTAGTAAGTATTATTTAAAAAAGCGGCTTCCAATTCAATATATTTTAGGATACACTAATTTTTTAAATAATAAAATTTTTATTAGTAAAGGCGTTTTAATTCCTAGATTTGAAACTGAAGAAGTAGTTTTAAAAGCTTTAGAAATAATAAAAAAAGATTTTTTTAATAATCCTAGAATTGTAGATATAGGTACTGGTAGTGGTGCTATTAGTATTGCTTTAAAAAAAGCATTAGATACTTCTTTAATCGAAGCTCTTGATATAAGTCATAAAGCTCTTAAATTAACTAGAAAAAATGCTTTGTTTAATAAGGTTGATATAAAAGTATATAAAAGCAATTTATTAAAAAATGTAAAAGGTAAAATAGATGTGATTATATCAAATCCGCCTTACATTTCAAAAGATGAATTTGTTGAGGAAATAGTTTTAAAAAACGAACCTAAAAAAGCACTTTTTGCAAAAGAAAATGGGCTTTACTATTATGAAAAAATCTTAAAAGAAGCAGTGTTTAAAGTAAACAAAAAGTTTGCAATTATATTTGAAATAGCATATAATAAAAAAGATTTAATGCTAGCCTTAGGTAAAAAATATTTTCCAAATAGTATAATAGAGTTTTATAAAGATATAAATCAAAACGATAGAATTATGGTTATAAAGGAGATTAACTTCCATGTTTAAAACATTACTAGCAATTTGTTTAGGAATTTTTAATGTGTTTGCAGTCGTTTTACCAGGCGATGATGTTAATACTTTTAAAAGTGATGTAAATAATTTATATAGTGAATATATCTATCTAGAAGATATTGAAACTTCTGAATATTCATATACTGTTGTTTTTGGTCAAATGGCTGATAAAATGACTTTTGGAATATATTTTAATAACATAGGTTCGCTTGATGAACATATAGTCGTTAGACTAGATTCTCAAACATTAAATATTAATCCTGACATTGACCAAATAGTAAAAATTAAGGCTTTTGAAGCAAAAGGCGAAACAATTACTTTTACGCTTAGAAATAGTTTAGATAATTCAGATATTCAAACAAAATCTTTTACAATATTAGACTATGATACTTTTAAGACATTAGATACTTATACAATTCAAACAGGATTAGCTGCTGGTACCGTATCAGATATAACAGTAATTAGTAGTATTAGTGAATCTTTTAAAAACTTTTATTTGATTCTTTTAGGAATTATTTTCTTTATGAGTGTAATAATGATTTTTGCTAAAACAAAAAACAAAGGTTTGTTTAACAAGAATTTACGTAGCCAAGATATTGAAAAATATGGCGACTTAGTAGAACAAGCTAAAAAATCATTAGAAGCGTTAAATGAAGAAACAGATGAAGATGAAGAAGAAGTTATTGAAAACAGATTAGAAAGAGAAAATAACGAACCTGAAAAAGAAGTATATAAGAAGAATTTAAAATATGATGATATAGAAGATGTAAAGGAAAGTTATGATATTGTTAAACATCTTCAAGATAAAGGTTTTATTTTAGATTATACAATGATTTCTGAAGATGAAAAAAATCAAATTATGCTTGAATTAATGTTATTAAAAAATTTGAATAAAATAACAGCTGAAGAATATAAAAAAGAGACTATTAAGTTATGGAAAAAATAACTTTAAAAGAATTCTTAAAATTAAAAAAAGAAGATGTTTTAGGAAAAGTAATTTGTTTTCCGACTGATACTGTTTATGGAGTTGCTGCTTTTATTGATGATGAAGCCTCAAAATTAAAACTTTATAAAATGAAGAATAGATCTTTAGATAAACCTTTTGCAATTCTTATTTATAAGTTTGCTCAAGTTAAATCAAAAGTATTAAGAATTTCAAAGAAAACTAAAAAAATAATGAAAGCTTATTGGCCGGGAGCTTTGACGATTATTTTAGATACTAATACTTCACCTTTAGGTTTTAGAGTTCCTAATTCGAAAGTTGCTTTAAAAATTTTAAAAAAGTTTGGTCCTCTTTATGCTACTTCAGTTAATGAAAGTGGTGAAAAAGAAATAAATGATATTTCTTTAATTACAGAAAAGTATAGTAAAGATATAGATTATTTAATTACAGATAAGACAGTTTTTTCTAGTATAGCTTCAACTGTAATAAAAATTAACAACGATAAAATAGAAATAATCAGGCAGGGGGGAATTATTGTAAATGAATAATCAAGTAAAAGAAAAGATTATCAAAGTAGTTGGTCTTGATAAATCATATAAAGATGTACATGCTGTTAAGACAATTGATTTTGAAGTTAGAAAAAATGAGTTATTTGCTTTTTTAGGGCCTAATGGAGCTGGAAAATCAACAACCATAGATATACTAACAACTGTATTAAAAAAAGATGCAGGTGAAGTAATTATAGATGGTTTATCATTAGATAAAGATGATTTTGAAATTAAAAAAATTATTGGTGTTGTTTTTCAAGACAAGATGTTAGATAACGTATTAACTGTTAAAGAAAATTTGCTTTCAAGGGCTTATTTATATACAAGTGATTCAAAAGATGCTAAAGCAAAAGTTGAAGAAGCTATAAAAATGACTTTTATTGAAAACATTAAAGATAGACGTTATAGTACTTTATCAGGTGGACAAAAACGTAGAGTTGATATTGCAAGAGCCTTACTTAATTCACCCAAAATTTTATTTTTGGATGAACCAACTACAGGCCTTGATCCTACTAGTAGAAAGTATATTTGGAAAACTCTAGATTCTTTGAGAGAAACATTAGGTATGACTATCTTTCTTACAACTCATTATATGGAAGAAGCTGATAATGCAGATTATGTAGTTATAATTTTAGATGGAGATATTGCTGCAAGAGGAACTCCTCTTGAAATTAAAGATAAATATACAAACGATTATTTAATAATGAAACCACTTGATATAAATACTTTTAAAGAAATGTTAAAGAAAGCTAAAATCAATGCTGAATTTATAGCTGATTTTGCCAGAGTTGATTTGAAAAGTAGTTTAGATGCTATTGATATTATTAATAAATTTAAAGAAGAATTAGTTAGTTTTGAAGTGATCAGAGGTTCTTTGGATAATGCATTTATAAATATTACTGGCAAAGGAATCGAAGAATATGCTTAATATTGCGAAAAGAAATGTATTGTTATTTTTTAGAGATAAAGCAGCTGTTTTTTTCTCATTATTAAGTAGTATAATAGTAATTGTACTTTATGCTTTGTTTTTAGGAAAAATGTTACTTGGAGATTTTCCTGAAACAATGGAGTTTGCGGTTAATAGTTGGTTGATTGCGGGACTTATTTCGATATCAGCTTTTACAGGTCCTTTAAGTGCTTATGATATTATGATTGCTGATAAGAACAATAATATCTACAAAAGTTTTATAGCAGCACCAGTAAAGAAATCTCAATTAACTGGTGGATATATTTTGAGTTCGTTAATAATTGGTGTTTCAATTTCTTTAGTTACTTTAGTTATTGGAGAGTTATATATTGTAATAAATGGTGGAAGCTTTTTACCACTTGTTACTTTATTAAAAATAATTGGATTTATAATTATTGGTACAACTGCTAATTCTGCTTTGCTTTTTGCAATAATTTCGTTTATTAAAACTCAAACTGCTTTTAGTGCTTTTTCAAGTATAGCAGCAACTTTAATCGGTTTTTTGATGGGTATTTATGTTCCTCTTGGAGTGCTTCCAAATTACATTCAAACAGCACTAAAGTTTTATCCAGGAACTTATATGGTAGGTCTGCTTAGAAACGAATTTATGAGAGTTCCTTTTGGGAATGTTGAAGAAGAAGTTGGAATTGATACAATTAATGAACTAAGGGAATTCTTAGGAGTTAATTATAAATGGGGCAGTTTTGATGTTACTGCTTATGCGGCACTGGGAGTACTGCTTTTAACAATCGTAATATTTTATGGTTTGTCGATTGTTAAAATAAATATAAAAACTAAATAGGAGGAGAAAAAATGATTGTTAGTATTGGTTGTGATCACGGTGGCTTTGAAATGAAAGAAAAGATTATTGAATTATTAAAGGGGATTAATATTCAAGTAATCGATGAAGGCTGCTATAGTGAGGATAGTGTAAGTTATCCAATATTTGCTCAGAAAGTAGCAAATGATGTTCAAAAGGAAAAAGCTACTTATGGCATTTTGATTTGTAAAACAGGAGTTGGAATGAGTATTGCAGCAAATAAACAAAAAGGTATTAGAGCTGCACTTGTTTGTGATAAAGAAGTAGCTGCTCTAGCAAGAAAACACAATGATGCTAATGTTATTTGTTTTGGTGCTAATTATATTACATTTGAAAATGCAATTGAGTGTTTATTAACATTTATTAACGAAGCCTTTGAAGGTGGGCGCCATGCTAGTAGGGTTAAATTACTAGAACAGGAATAAGCATGAAAGATGTATATATATGTAGTAATCCTATTGTTTTTGATAATTTAAGTATTTTAAGAAATAAAGATTCAAGTGCTAGTAATTTTAGAAGAGCGTTAGATATTATTAGTAAAGCTTTAGTTTATGAGGCTTCTAAAGAATTATCTTTAAAAGAAAAAGATATTTTTACACCGATTAGTAAACATACATCATTTGTTATAGATGATGAAATAGTTATTATTCCGATTCTAAGAGCTGGAATGGGGATGCTTGATGCTGCATTATCTTTTTATAAAGATGCAAGTGTTGGTTATGTTGGAGTAAAAAGAAACGAAAAAACTTTAATGCCAATGCCTTATTATGAAAACTTACCTGTAATGAGTGAAAAAAGTGTAGTGTTTGTATTAGATCCAATGCTTGCAACGGGTGGTTCTATTAATTATGCTTTAGATGTCTTAAAACAAAAACAAGTTAAAAAAATTGTAGTATTAAGTGTGGTTGGTGTAAACGAAGGGATTAATTTAATTAAAAAACATCATCCTGATGTTAGTATATATTTAGCTGCTTTAGATGAAAGATTAAATGAAGTTGGTTATATTGTCCCAGGTTTAGGTGACTGTGGTGATAGACTAAATAAAACAGAATAGGAAAAGAAAAAATATGGATCCAAATTTTATTTATTTTATGTTCTTTTTACCTTTAATACCACTGTGTTTTAAAGCACTAAGTGCGATAGATTTTTCAAAAGTTTTTAAACAAAATTCTACCTGGCAAATTAGATTATTGATATTATTGTTAAGTATTATTATTTCTTATTTATTAGCTAGTGCCATTGAGAATTTTATAGTGAGAATCTATGATTTATTAGTGTAGGTGTAAAGTGGGGAATATAAAACAAGCTGAATTCTATATTAAAATGTCAGTCTTTGAAGCAGTACTTTTTCTTGAAGAGCAAACTGTTTTAGGGCTTCCGTCGGTTTATTATAAATTAAAAACCGAAGATAAAATCGTTGCGATAATAACTTTTGAAAAATATTTTTATAGAACTAAATCTAAAGCAGGGCTAGTGATTACTATTGATAATTTTCATGAGAATACTAGAGTGATTGCTCATACTATGGCGGGTGCTAATTTTTTGACTAGTTTAGGAGCTGAGGCTGCTTACTTAAAGAAATTTAAAAGTTTGTTTATAGACAAAACGATTTAAAAAAATCAGATTTCAATTGAAATCTGATTTTAATTTTATGAAACTATTTTCTAACAAATATCGATATATTTTAAAGAGAATAAATTAATAAATGCAATTAATGGTGTACCAAAGAATAAAATTAAAGTATGAATGTAATTCATGTTGTCTCCTGAATATAAAATATAAAGTAAATTAACATATATTATAAGTAAAACTGCCATTGATATTAATAAAATAATGTTAGTTCTCTCGTAACAAACTAAAAAAGAAATTGTGTTAATTGTTAAAAAGCCAACTATATAATATAAACAAGTTATAACAACAAAACTAAAATCAAAATTGAATTTAAAAACAAAAACTAAAAAGATTAATAAATGAAATATACTATTTAAAAAAGATAATATTAAATTGTTAATCCAATAGTTAGTTCGAGCTACTTTAAAAGAACTCAAACAAAAAATTTTTTTTGCTTGTATAAAAGCTATAATCAAAGTGAAAATTGCAGTAATGCTAAAGAAAGCATGCATACTAACATCGAATAAATATTCATCTGGAATGACTTTGAAGATTGATGAGAAGATAAATATTAAGATTAATAAATAAATGAAATAGATTTTTCGGTAGAAAATCCAAATTAGTTTTAAAGAATTTAAGAAACTCATATAATTTCCTCCTTTTTGGCTCTAATATTTAGGAGGTAAATAAAGATTTTTTGAATTGGAACCTCAGATATTTTTATTAAATATTTTTGATATTTTCTAATGTCATCTTTGGTTAGTTTTTGTCTTAGGCAAACCGTTAAAGTATTATCATGTTCTTCATAGCCGATTATTTTAATATTAGTAATTAAAGAACTTAAAACTTCAGTTTTACCGATTAAGTAACAAAAGTTATCTTTTAATTCTTCAACTGAAAAAACATCAATTAAAACACCTTTGTCTAATAAAAGAATTTTATCGATTAAAAAGTGAATTTCATCGATAAATTCAGTAGATAGAATAATAGTTCTTGGGTATTTTGTTTTATGGGCATATAGTTCTTCAAAAAATAAAAATCTTTCAGAAGAATCACTATAAGCTACCGGATTATCAAAGATAGTGATATTAGCTTTACTACAAAGACCAATGATTCCTAGAATTAAAGATTGTTTATTTTTTTTAAGTTTTCCAAAATAGGCATTATGAGCAATATCGAACTTTTCAAGTAGTTTAATAGCATAGCCATTATCCCATTTAGTAAAGATTGTTGCCATAATATTAAATACTTCAGAGACTTTCAATAAATGACTAAAAGAAAAAGTATTATCAATCAAACAAATTTGTTCGTTTAAATTAGATTTTTTAAAAATATTTTCGCCATCAAGAAAGATTTTACCTGAATTAGGAATTACTTTTCCAGCTAACATCTCAAGTAAGATTTCTTTATTAGAATCACTTTTACCTAATATGGCATAAGTCTTATTATTTAAAAAGTTATAAGAGAAGTTTTTAATAACTTCTTCGTTTTTTTTATACTTGTTTAAATTCTCACAAACTAATACAGCCATAGATAGTTTCCTAATTTTTAATAAGTAAAATTAGTTCTCCTTTCTGGAGTCGTTTTTTTAATAAAAAACTTTTAAAAATACTAACTTAAATATACACTTTTTTTAAGGTTTTGTCAATTGAATATACTACTAGTGCCTTGCTAGAATTAGTATATTCTTAAGAAAATAAAAACGCTGAAATTTCCCCTATTTTGTTTATAAGGTGCTATACATATAAATAAATGAAGTCGAAGTAAAAACGCAAGGCAAATCAAAAAAAACCTATTTTAGAGCTTTTAAAATAAGGGTATGAAATATTAAGCGCTAAATCTAGTAAATCTATCAGTTTAAGAGATAAAATCAAAAAATGAATAAAAAAAGTCTTTTTTAAAAAAAGACTTTTTTATTTAATACCTAAGCGTAATAGCGCCTTTAGTTATGTTATTTAAGCAATCTATTAAAGATATAAAACTTGATTCAGGAATTAAGTATTCTAATTTAACTAGATCAGAAAAACTAGAGTTTAATAATTCAAAATCTTTAAGATGATTTTGAATTAAGTTGTATACTTCATAACTACAACTAATTGTTAGTTTTTGTTTATTTATTATTGGAATAATCGAAGCAACTTCAAGTGCTTTGGCAGTAGAAGAAGAATAAGCTCTAATAAGACCACCACTTCCTAATTTTATGCCTCCAAAATATCTAGTAACAACACACAATATATTGGATAGATTATTTTTTTTTAAAACCTCATAAATTACTATGCCTGCTGTTTGAGAAGGTTCTTTATCGTCGCTATATTTTATTATTTCTTGATTGTTTCCAATTATGTAAGCATAACAATTATGAGTAGCATCATAATACGTTTTTCTAATTTGTTTTAGGGCATCTAAGGCTTCACTTGTGTTTGAAACTAAAAAAAGCGAAGTTATAAAACGACTTTTATTAATTGTTTGTTCTGTTATTAGGTTTTTTTCAATCATGTTAAACATAAACTCATACCCCTATTAATAATTATAAGTTATAAAAAGCCAAAATGAAAGAAAAAATATAGAATTTTTTATTGATATGTTGTATAATGAGTATAACTCGTTAAAATATATTAAAAAGGTGAGGCCGTGAGTACTATGGATTATCAAGATTTCTTATCAAGAGGTAAAGATATCATCAAGTTCTTGGTTAATAAAGGACATGAGTCATATTTTGTTGGTGCAGTAGTAAGGGCTCACATTTTAGGTGAAACTGAATTTGATGAGGTTGAAATAATTACTAGTGCATCTCTTAGCGTAGTTAGAGAAATATTTGCAGGGGCTAAGATTGTTGATTTACCAAGTGGTGGAGTAAATGTATCTTATCATGGTCATGATTATACAATTAGAACTTTTCCTGAAGTAAAAGAAGAACCAAGTGAAAAAAAGAAAAACTTGCATTATTCATCAAGACTAATTAGTGCTTTAGATGCTGAGGATTTTACAATCAATGCAATCGCAATGAGTTTTAATGGTAAACTAACTGATATTCATAAGAGTTATAATGATATTAAAAAAAGAAAAATTGTTGGAATAAAGGGCTATAAAGAGAAGTTTATTTCACATCCTTGGCTTTTAATAAAAGCAATGAGGTTAGTTAGTCAAACAGGATATAAAATTGAAAGCAAAACTTTAAGTGTTATTAAAAGTAGAAGAAAATATTTAAAAGGGATTATTTTTGAAGATTACGAAGAAGAATTAGCTAAATTATTAGATGGGGAATATTTTAAAAAGGCTTTGAAAAAGCTAGTTGAAACTAGAGTTTATAAATATATCTTACCTCTTAAAAAGGGATTTAAAAAAATAAGTGCTAATTTTAAGCCTTTTGATGTAGATACTGTTTTAGCAATTTGTTTTGTTTTAAACAAAGAAATAAACGAAGATTTTTTAAAACTTGCTAAAGATAAAGAAAAATTAAAACAAATAGCATCTTTAGCGATTGCTACACCAAAAAGTAGTTATAATAACATGCATTTATTTTCAAATGGAATTGATGTTTGTATTAAAGCGAATAAGATTAATAGTTATTTAAAATATACAAAATTGAAAACTAATAAAATAAAAAAACAATTTGATAGATTGCCAATAAAAACTGTTTGTAATCTAGCGTTTAAGGGTGAGGATATAATTGCTATTACTAAAGACCAAGGAGGGGCTTACTTAAATCCTTTAATTGATGATATAGTACTAGCTGTATTAAATGAAAGCCTTCCAAATGATTTTGATAATATAAAAGTATATGCTATAAAGAAACTTCAAGAGGCTGGCATTATTCCTGAGAATTATCATGAAAGTCCATATGATATAAAGGTTGATCAAAATAATATTCAAAGAGAATCTTTCTTAGAAGAAATCCCTAGTGAAATCGCGGTTGAAGATTTAAAATTAGATAATCTAATTCTTGCTAAAACTCCAGATG
>Ga0334884_1002701_pt1 | contig 21849 bp, 23 predicted proteins | sample GraSluR1_MG_7_FD_207215 | JGI IMG/M metagenome (GOLD analysis project Ga0334884, IMG submission 207215) | Sludge microbial communities from methane-producing bioreactor in Wageningen University, Netherlands - Granular Sludge_12_05 R1 | ecosystem: Engineered > Bioreactor > Anaerobic >...
CTCAAGGTTTGTACAAACGAATTAAAGGTTTGTTCCAGAATTCTTATATTTGCCGGGTCTTGAAATATGTCTTGCAGCCCTTCAAAGGCATTGATACTCTGAAACTGGATGTCCATGCCAGCAAGACGTTCATTGGCCACTATCGCGCCATCTGCTACCTGGTTACCCAGATTATTCAAAGATTGATAAATTTCTTTGGCTGTTTCGTAATCACCGATTGATTCATAATATGAACCATAGTTCAACAGTTCCTGGCTTAATGCTGTCAAATCGGAATACTGGCCGGACCCGGCGGTGGTTGCCGCCAGAAACCGGGCTGTTTCCGGGTTCATTCCCCCGGCAACCAGTATTTGTTCGGTATAACGTGCGGCATCCAGTGCATAGGCCGAAGCACCGCTCATTCCTTCCGCTGCGTGCAATGAAGCAAGTGCAGCCTGTGAATCTCCCAGAGAAAAATGGGCCAGGGCATTATAATAATGCGGCAAGGCATTTTCTCCATCCAATCCACTCCAAGCTTCCATTTGCAGCAGAGAATCTGCCAAACCACCATCAACCAGGCTCAAGTTTCTGGCCAGCGCATAACGCAAGAATGGATTATCTGGATCATTTTCTACCGCGTCTCTGAGCAGTGCAATGGCTTCTTCCGGCGTCAGGAACAGACCGGCACCAATGAGCGCGTCAATATCAAGTTCACCGTCTTCTAAAAGTCTGCTCGCTTCCATTGAGGATAGTCCCGCCCATTGACGTAGCGTGTTGATTGCTTCGCCATCCTGCTTGCCAGCTTTCTGGCGTGCATCCAAGGCATCCTTCAGTGATATTTCTCGAAGTACCTGTCGGGCGGGACGTTCGGTTGTGGTATCATCAGCTCCCGGAAGAAGGTTGCTTATCAGGTTCCGCATCGCATCAATATTGTCGTCACGACCATTATTGATAGACACGGCTTCCTTGTCAGTTATCGATTGTATGGTCTGGTCGTACTTGCCTGTTCCTTCTCCACCATTCATGGCTATCTGGTTGCCAGACAAATCTTGACTGTGATAAAAAGCTATCTGATAACCGGCCACTGAAATCAGCATTATCATTGCTGCGACAAGGCCCCACGATACAAAGGTGGCAGATACTTTACGACCAAGTCTGTTGGGCTTGGAAGTTGCCTGCCGTTTTCTGTATTCAGCCAAATTTACTACGGTTGATGTGTGAGACATCGGTTGGCTCAGCTTTTCAACTTTATCAGATGCGCTATGAAGCAATCCCTCTTCATCATTTTCAATAGCAGTTTTCAAGGCAGCCATCACCTGAGGAAGGATATCAATTTTTGGTGTATTGTGTCTGAACTGATCTCCCAGTGCGTACAAGGCGTCTTCAAGCGGATCGGGGCTGCCAGTGCTTATTGAAGATTCCAGTGCCACCATCGCCATGATGTCGTCACAGAGATCAATGTCTGGGGTTTTAGCACGGATTTCATCACCTAATTCATACAGTGCCTGCTCATGAACCTTCAGTGAACGCCATTCAGTAACATCCTCAATTGGACTGTACGTTTCTTGAGCATCGACTTCTTGATCTTGTATTTCTTTCAATAAGGTATCCAGAGATACAATGTCTTCATCAACACTGTAAGTCGAACGGATAGCATCACCAACAGAATAGAGCATTTGTGTCAAAGCCTGGTATGACATCAGCTCTTGTTGGCAAGCATCACAGTCTTTCAGGTGTGATTCCAGATTGGCCTGCAATTCCGGCGTCAGATACCCCTCAAGTGACGCTGGTATTTGCTCTTGATATGTTTTACATTTGTTGTTCACACGTTTTCCCGAAATGGCATGCATTTTTCCCGCAGTTGCTTAAGAATTCGGTGAAGCCGGGTACGAATGGCACCCTCGGAGCAATCCACAATTTCAGCGATTTCTCTGGCAGACATGCGTTCAAAATAACGTAGTACAATAATTTCCCGCGAATCCGGTGGCAGCATATCCAATGCTGCCATCAAAGCACCATGACGTTCTACAGTCATCAACGCATCATCTGGTCCTGCTGTCGAAGCATGAAATGACTCATTGCCATTGTCATGCGCTGCTACCATGTCTTCCAATGCATCGATTTGTGTGGTGTGGTGTTTCCGCGTCAGCGCTGTCAGGCACACATTCCGCGCAATACACAACATCCAGGTCTTGTAGTTTTTGGTGGCATCAAAGCGCGCACGTGCCCTGAAGATTCGCAAATAGGTATCTTGCGTCGCTTCTTTTGCCAACTCAACATTACGCATATAATGAAGACAAAAATAGTACAGGTCATTTTGATAGCGTTTCACCAAGGTTGCCAAGGCATCATTTTGTCCCTCTTGCAGGAATTGCATCAATTCCTCATCTGAATATGATTCCCAGGATGTCATTTGCGCATCCATTCGAATTTTCTTGGCACAACTTTGCACTCGGTCATCCTCTCCATGGTGTTCTTCCTATATATACCAATGAATTTAATAATCATCACATGAAAATTTCCTTATTTCACTTGAGCTATTTCTGGATACAGCCTTTTATCTGGTGCTCACACTTCATTGTAAAGGCAGGCACTTTGAATCGCAAACATGTATTGCACTAAGATTTATTCATGAGACCGCAACATATTGTATCAGCTGCGATTTCGGTACAACATGAGCACTACTTACTGGCTCTCATCCGTCCCAAAAGGTATAGAAACAACACAGCTATGCACAACTGACATCTTACATTGATGGCTCAGCATTAAATAAATTATCTGACCGGAATATTTTATAAACTTGTGATCTTGTGACCATTAGCGATACGCTCGCAGAGGTCTCTGGTCATTCTATATGGACGATATAAAGTAAAGAAACTACAAAGGGATATATATCACCATGCGAGCAAGGTTATTCATTATAATATGCATCACAATGATGGTGTATACCGCAGTCGCTGACGAAGTTCAGGTGGTATCTTCTGAGAGTGCTCTTTTAGAAGCGGTACGGAAAGCTACCCCAGGCGCTGTTATTGGTATTGAGCAAGGGGAGTATAACGGTGGACTGTATATTGAAGCGATTCATGGCGCACCAGATCGCCCAATACACATTAAAGGTATGAACCCGAACAACCCGCCGATTTTCCGTGGGGGAACCAATGGGATACATTTTTCCAGCATCTCGCATGTTGTGATAGAGGATATACACTTCACCGAAACAACCGGAAACGGTCTGAATATCGACGATGGCGGAACTTTTGATACCCCATCACATCATATTGTTTTGCGTCGGGTTATGGTATCACAGGTAGGACCTGAAGGCAATCGAGACGGGATCAAGCTTTCGGGAGTTCAGGATTTCGTTCTGGATGATTGCACCATTGAATTTTGGGGAGACGCGGGACAAGGTGTTGACATGGTGGGGTGTAAACGAGGTTTGATTGAAAACTCCAAATTCCGTCACCGTCCTGATGTACATGCTGCCGGAATTCAAACCAAAGGTGGTACTCGAGACATACACATACGTCACAATTACATTGAAGGTACAGCGCGTGGCATCAACATTGGTGGAAGTACATCATTAGCGGTGTTTCGGCCAGAACCACAAGGCTTTGAGGCCAAAGACATTCTGGTGGAAGGGAATTTATTCATCCGGACACAATCTCCAGTAGCCTTTGTAGGCGTGGATGGCGCAGTGGTTCGAAACAATACACTATATCATCCTGGTCGATGGGCATTGAGGATTTTACAGGAAAACCAGGCGGATGGGTTTGTGCCCTGCAGAAACGGTGTGTTTTCTGACAACATTGTCGTATTCAGATCGAGTGAATGGGCACATGGAGGAGTCAATATTGGTCCACATACTGCTGTCGAAACATTTGCCTTTGCCCGTAATGTATGGTTCTGTGAAGACAACCCCAGCAACAGCACTCCCAGCCTGCCCACAGCGGAGGAAGATGGCTTGATAGGTGTTGACCCGATGCTGAATAAACCCAGCGAAAACGATTATTCCCTACACCCTATAAGTTCCGCCCAGGGCCGGGGACATACCGGACTTATTGAATAATGCAAAACCTATCATTGCTGCATTGAACGGTACTCCCTTATATACAACTTTGCCCCGAATATCTGTCTGATATGTGCTTGAATTTTATAATGAACGAAAAGGTAGATTTGACTTGTAGATATAGCAACAATTCCGCGAATAATTGTATGAACAAGATTAGAATTTAAAACAATATAAAAGTTTGACATGGTATGAAAAGTGTGCTACTTTTATGAATGGTAAAATACTATTACGTCCCGTGAAGTGGTGGTAAACCTCATCCATACACATAGGGGAGTTGGAATCATGTTCAAGGGGTATGCTGCACACACTACTGAATACAGCATACACTTGTACAAATCTCCTTCCTTCGACTACACGGGTCATCGTCTCGACCACGAACTCAACCACGACCACGCCAAATTCCGCTACTACAACTCTAGCATCCTGCGCTGGCTCTCTCCCGACCCTGTGGGTATAGTCGATGGCCCGAATGCGTATGCGTATGCGTATATCCGGGGTAATCCTGTAAGTTATATGGATAATCCAGGCTTATATACAGCTCCTTGTAGAATGGCAATTGCTGCATGTCTGGGTTGCATTGGAGCAAGTGGCCAAAGTCTGGAAAACATAACAGGTAGTGCAACTGTCTTTCCTGTTCAATGCTTTTTGGCTTGTATCGCATCGATTACAGTTCTTTATGGTTGCATGTACCTATTCTTGATATGCGCTGTGCAAAGTACCGAATTTCGCGAATGCCGAAGAATTTACAAAAATACTTGTCCTCGTCCTGGTAGTTATTGCCAGCGCAAATCTGAATTAATGTGTCGTGTCGCTGGTATAATCAAGTCAGAAATGATAATTTAAAATAATACTCATGTATAGATTATTAATTACATAATAAGTTTGTTAAAAAATTACTATCTATACAATGGTAATCTAAAATGGTATTAATTTTTATTTGCCTGTTCTATATAGTCATGGTTGTGGCTGAATGTATATCTTTTTTTATATTAAAAAATTACATTCAGTCTGTACTGAGAATATCTCTTATAAATCAATTTATGATATTGCCTTTAGATATGCATTACAGCATATCGAATATCAATAATAATATATTAATTATAGCAAGTTTTATATTTGGTCTGGTTTTTTTATTTATAGTTATATTTTTTCCCAGATCATTTTACTCGGCATATTATCAAAGAGAGTATAATAAAACTTTTACTTGGGATAAAATATCTTTAATACTGATTTTTTCAGGCTCTTTGATTGCTACTGTATATTGTTTTGTGTTGATTTTCATCTAAAATAGGATATTTGAGTATATTAGATATGTTGTATCGGCAAGCTCAAACAACAACGCGAATGAACAGACCACTGTGACGGTAGATGCTACGACGACAAACTTTACCTGCGACGCCTGGGGGCGGATGACTTCCCGGACATAGGGCAGTCTCACCGCGCAGTATGCCTGGCGCTATGGCAGCTTCCGGTACTAGCCCCCCACTCCCGCGTTCATCTCGGATATGGTCGATGGCCCGAATGTCTATGCGTATGTAAGAGGGAATGTGGTGAATGCGGTTGACTTGGATGGATTGAAATCTGATTGTGATTGTAAACATCAGGCATGCAAAATAAGATCAATAAAAGTTTAATAGAAGCACCTGATAAAGCAGAAACCATACAAGTAGGTTGCATTTCAGGTATTGCTGCTATGTATTCTAGCGGTTGAAAAATCGTGTAACTTTCAGTATAGGAGACGCTGAAATAGAATTGATGTCAATTAGTTTAAAACGCTTAAACGGTATTTTTAAAAAATATAAAAATTGTAAAGGTAAATATTAACCATGAAGTCACAAAAAGAATATATAAAGATCATACTGATTAGTATCGGCTTTGCATTTATGAGTACAATCTTTTTTTCAGGTTTGTATTTTTTACTCTCAGAAGACTCGCTAATCGAAAGCTTATATTCATGGGGGCTTATTCTTATTGGATCTGTTGGTATAATTTTGAGCATAAGATTTGCCATTAATTCTGGATTATGGAAATTTTCTGAATATTACAAAGATTCGGGATTCTTTGGCCTCCCTAAAATTTATATTATAACTGCTTTAAATGTAATATTATTAATTGTCTGGGCTTCTGTACTATTTTTTGATATTCACCTAATATTTAATACTGACGAAGTTTATTCTATGTTTATTGCCACTGGGATAACTTTTATAGCTATTATTATTGTGGGAATTATACAGGTTAAATCTCAATTGAAAAAGTAAAATTAACTGATCAGCAGCTTACTGCCATCGCGCCGGAAGACAATCCGGGCAGTCCTGCTTGTCCAACAGTGTATGAATACAACAAACTTTACCTACGGCGCCTGGGGGCGGATGACCTCCCGGACACAGGGCAGTCTCACCGCGCAGTATGCCTGGCGCTAGGGCAGCTGTAGGTTGGTAGTGGATAAAGGCGTACTTTGCTGGTCCAGCATGGGATGGGTTAATGAGCATAAGGAAGACTTTGAGTGGGAAGATGTAGAATCCATCAGGATTGGCAGGGAATGCTCAAGAACAGCAAGTGATAATCCTGCCGTATATCCCGATGCTGCTTGTCGTCATTACTGTCGAAGCACTTCACCTACATAACATTATAATGCGTAGTAAACTTTTTTTTTAAATCAAGTTTATGAGGATCAAACCATGGACAAATCAGGGCATCAAACTAAACCACTGTATCGCATCTTGTTCATTCTACTATCGTGTCTATTATTAACCACATTGATCCTTGTTGTTTTTTTGGCGATTTGGGCTAGAACCTTTCTCATAGAGCGTGATAGATTGGTAGCCGAGCTTCATGTTGTCCAGATGATATTGGATGCTACCTATGAAAACACAAATCAAGATACATACAAAGAAAAGTGGTTTGATGAAACTATACGGAGAGATGCTAATGTAGATTTGTTCTTGAATTCTATGTCTCACCCAATCGTTGAACTCTCTCGGATAGAATCATCGCCTCCAATTTTGGGTAGTGGTGTCGATTGGATTCGTATTCAATTTTGTGACGACAGAATATATGAACTTGTCATCGCAAATTATACGGAAAAATTATTCGGGCTTCCTAAGCATCGACCAGTAGCATTTATTTTTGATAAATGAAGAGGAGAAAACCATAACGGCGGAGCTGATGATGAATCTCTGACACAACTGCTTATAAGCATATTTTCGTATCGTTCAGTAATTCTGATGCTTGCTGGCAGATGCAAAATGGGAAAAAAATTCAACTATCAATGCTAAAACAAATCACATGCTAACAAAGTTTCCAGGAGTATTCTGTCACTGCCTTGCCATTTTTCCGGTCGGGCATTCATCAATACGACGGCGGTTTGGCCACTTTGTGTTATGCAAATCAGGGACAATGTTCCGGACATACTGCCGGAATGCCAATAGTATGTGTGGTCTGATGCTTGACTCCGGAACAGCCCCAATCCATAGTGCAATCCCTGGTCGTTTACATCCACCCAGTGCGCCTCGTTCGTCAGGACAGTGGCAAATTCCTGGTAAAATATATGGGCAAACAATGCCAATTCTGACGCGGGGGCTGTCCAACCCGCGGCGGCATCCAATACTTCCAGTGAAAATGCACCATACGGAAGCAACACTTCGAGATCGGGCTGAAGCACGGAAGACAGGGTGTTTTCACTGGAGAGCTCATAGTACATCACTTCGGATGGCAGGGCATTTTCTGCGCAAGTTGCTCCCAATTGTATTGAATTGAGTGAATTCGGAATGAGTAGAGTATCCTGAATGTATGTTTCGTAAGTCTGATTGGATGTGGATTCAATCACACGCCCCAGCAGCACATACCCCATATTGCTGTAGGAGAACCTGCTGCCTGGGAAATATCGCAATGGTTGTCTCATGGCATAGCGCAGGATATCGGATGGTGCAGGTGGGTGCTCCAATGCGTACAACACTATTGCCCGGCGTGTGGTTTCGCGCAACATCGGGTCATAGTGCTCATCCTCGTCCCATCCTCCCTGATGCAGCAACAGATCGCGGAGGGTTATATCAAGAAGCTTACTGTCTGCGACTGCGTCTGTAAGTATATTGGCATTCTGCAACAGCGGTACTGCCTTGTCCTCAAATTCAAGCTTGTGTTCCCGGTGCAGATGCAGAATCCCTGCGGCGGTAATCGTTTTGGAAATGCTTGCCGTGCGAAACACGCTATCTGGGTGTACTGGAACGGCTGATTCCACATCGGACCAGCCAAAGGCTTTTTGATACATGTGCTCGCCATCGTATACCACTACTGAAGCACCAGGTATTTTGTTTTCCAGCATAAATTCCAGAATGGCCACATCGAAAGCAGTGAATCGATTATCTGCCGGACCGGTAAGGGGAAAGGGAATTGGATACCAGCTTTGTGGGTACTGCTCAAATACCGCCTTATATACATCGTCAGGCGTAATCAGATTGGATTCGTTATTGCATCCGCAGAAGCCAATAAGAACAAGCAGTGCCCAGTGAGTCATGCCGTATAAATAATCGGGACCTGTCATTTTGGTCTTGGGGGGAATTGAGTATATTATTGGATGAAATAGAGTATAGATTAAAATTTCTCATTCAGTTGTGTGTTCTGACAGTATCGCAATGCATGCGCTGTACGTTGCCTCATCAATGCGTTTTTTCGCAAAGGCTGTTTCCAACTGATCCAAGGGCGTATTGAAGGTATTAAGTTGCTATTTTTCAACAAAATAGAAAACTACCCATGTGATGACGTGTGATATTAAACATAAAAGAGAGCCAATACTAATAATTATTTTTAATCGTTCTTCTCTGCGATATTTATTTAAACCTATAACTGCGCTTATCTTCTTATCCAAATCTTTAGGAACATCAAGCATGTCTGTTTTTATACATGCTTCCAATTGTTTAAATAATTCAATAAGCTTATTGTCTAAACGATCATCACCTTCAAATTTTCCATCTATTGAATATTCTTCACAACTGTTCACTAAAAATACTAAATAAAACCAAGTCTTGTATACCAAATTATCATGCATAGTTTCATCAGAGCATTTAGTATCTATTTCATCCGCAACGTCAAGAAATGCATCATGCGACGTTTCGCCCTCAATGTATTTCATCATCTCTGAAGCAAGAATACTTCTCGATTCTGAATCTATTATTTCACGTCTATACACACCGCGCAATCCGACTCCAATGATAAGCACCATCAGCAATAACTAGTATAGGGCTGACTCTTCCGACCTGTTTTGTTCCCCATGCTAATGGCTTAAGTACTTTATATTTTTTGAGTTTAGCATAGATTGGTGGAGTCCTCCTCTTAGTCGGATTATTCTTATTCCAATTAATATTATCTCTCCTGACTTTTAGAGCCCATGGATCGGCGTTTGGACGTATTTCTTCAGCAGTTTTTCTTACAGTATAAAGCGGTCTTAAAACAGTTTTATGCGCAACATATGGTGGTAATGTAACCGAACCTGGAGGAACATATTTCGTGGGGTTGCCACCAAGGCAATCGCCAATATCAGCCAAGAAATTAATTACAGCAGAATCCCAAAATAACCCATCCGGATCAATCCGCATCACCGGATTCCCTCCCACATAGGCATACACATTCGGGCCGTCGATGAAGCCCAGTGGGTCACGCATGTTCCAGCGGAGGGTAGTGGGGTTGTAAAAGCGGAAGGGGGCGAAGTACTGCTGGATATGATTGTCCCAGTGGTGGCCGGTGAAACCGACATCCAGGGGCAGGCCGCTTTGCTGCAGGATATCGCCATAGGGCGTGTAGTCATACGTCGCGAGGTTGTTCACCGTCGAACCCCATTCACCATCCCATATACCACGCACACTTCCGAGGTGATCGGTGGTGTAAAACTTGAAAGTCATCATGGGGTAACCACCACCCGGTTCGGCATAGCCCAGCCCGGGAAAATGCGTCTTGATCGTGTCGCCACCTGCAATGTCCCACGGCGTACTGGCGCTTACTTCGTGCTCCGAATACACCGACATCCCGTTCCAGCGCCACCAGGTAAGGTCCGTGCCGTTCACCAGGGCAGCCCTACGCAGGCCCATGCCATCGTAATTGTACTCCACCGCTGCCGCTTCGCCCGGGAAATTAGAGGTCACCTCATGCAGACGATCCCCGTACCGATACGTCATCGATGCGGCGAGACTGCCCCGTGTCCGGGAAGTCAGCCGCCCCCAGGCGTCATAGGCAAAGTTTGTCGTCGTACCGTCTACCGTCATTGCCGTCTGCTCATTCGCGTCGTTGTGCGTGAACGTGGTCGTACTACGTAATTCATCCGAATACACTATGAGATCATCATAACTGTATTGCGTGTTAGGCGCAACCTCAAACCGAAGCAGATCTGTGGTCAGAACCGACGCAATATTGCTCACAGATAAAACATGCGACAGCGTACCACCTTTGGGTCCACGCCAAACCTCAAGATTACTCCCGGATATCTTAAAATAAACATCGTACCAAGTATGCTGAGTTAGTAGCGGAGACTAGCTGACTTAATATGACGAAGTTTAATCTAAAAGACAGATATAGAACTTTCTTCGCATTTGCGTAACAATAGTAATCCAACCAGTAAAAGTAATACCCACCAACCTAGTATAAATAGTGTTTCTGTACATTTAATAATAAAGTCATCATCCTGCAATAATCTGTGTATCATTTCAATTCCGCCCAACTCTGCAGCCATCCATAGTTCAATAACTGGATTTCCATGCACATTATCGCTAATTACACCTGCAACACCTAATACTAAATAGGTTAATTTTGGGTAATTTATTTTTTCATAAACTATTCCAAATAGAAGAGCTGCCATGACAAGGGGATAAAGAATATTATCAATTCCGCGTTCATAAGGGTCTATCCAATAGTAGGTAATGCGAAAAAGCGATAAGAAAATAAGTAATAAAAGATATTTTTTATGTTGAACTATATTATGTAAAGTAGTGGCATAAGACATAAACTACCCCTAAAATGCTACCTGTGATTTATATTGCGATATTCTTCATCACCATAAAACTATTAATTAAAACATTTGTTTATTCTTGCTATACTCATTTCGATATTGCAAATATGTCATCTAGTGGGCACTGTAACATTATTTAAGTTTGTAATACTTGGGCTTGGTCGTATCGTATCAGCAAATGTATTTACAACCTTGATTCCTGCTATGTTGCAAATATCAGTACATTCTGTTCCTGGTTTAGCATTGCGAAACCACTCAAAATAACAATGAGGCGAACCTTCAAATTTCTCTCGAGCTTTACGTGCTAGTTCAGCTGCATCATTGAGGCATTTTAAGCACCGTCTGCTATTAATAGCAGACTGGATTGAATTAGCTACAAGTGAGCCTGCAACAAAAACTCCAGCTGCAATTGCAATTATTGCTTGTCCATCCGGGTCCACCGCATTCACCACACTTCCACTCACATACGCATAGACATTCGGACCATCCACCATACCCAGTGGGTCGCGGGAGAGCCAGCGCATCGTCGTGGGGTTGTAGTAGCGATACTTGGCGTAGTAGTGGTTGAGTTCGCGGTCGAGGCGATGGCCGGTGTAGCCGAAGGTGGGGGATATGCACATGCGGTGTGCAACGATGTTTTCGTCATACCCCTTAAACATGATTACAATTCCCCTATATATTTAGGTGGGACTTAGCACCACTTGTCGGGACGTAATAGTATTTTACTTACATTAACGTAGCACACTTTTCATACCATGTCAAGATTTTTTTACTTGCTACGAATTCGTATTCTGCCCGGACCATTATCCGAATGATCGTTCCAGAATCTTCTAAACCAAACCAGCATTTAATACATTATAGTTCTATATAAATACTAAAAGGAAAACAATTATTCAGAAGAATTATCATATGATCAAGATAGTACTGTTCGGTATTGTCATTGGGATGTCGATGCTGTCCCGAATGAGCTTTGCTAATCATTTATGCAACCAAAAAGAGATTCAACCTGGTGTTAATCTGAAGATGCTTTCGCCAGGGGACATCAAAATTCAGCACAACACCCTGCATATCCAATTGCTTGTGGTGCAGCTTTTGGACTTCAAGCTGGATGTGGAGCAATCCCGTATCTATGATGTACGACGCTCGTTGTTCCTCGCTCCGGACTCTTCACTGCTGCATCAGGATATACAGCGGCAAGCCCTGGAACAGACACGGGAAGCTGCGTTGAAGTCGGGCATACTGGCCACAGCAGAGCAGAATGTGGTTCGTATGGTGAAAGGGTTGTTCTCTGATCTGGGGTATACGGTGCAGGTGGAGGTGCAACCTGCCACATAGTGGGTCGATAGCAGAATGGCAAAGCTGCCCAGAAAACCGGCTGTGACCGGTTTTTTTGTGTAGATTATTGTGATGCAATTGGAACACTTGATTTGTGCTATGGAAACAGCTATGATGCATTGCAGTGCTTGAGCTGATGTAGTGTTAATCACAAATCCAGGGGGAACATACTATGAAACACTTATCGTATCCAATCTTCTTCACGAGTATCATTTTGTTAGCTTTGGTAATGCTGACATCAGGTTGTTCACAGTCTGTAATGCACAAAGCAACACCAGGTGATGATACAAGCAAAACAAGTCAAAGGTCTGCTGGTGATACACAAATCTTCATGCTTCCTGGAGATGTGCCTTTGGAAATGGTCTGGATACCACCGGGCAGCTTTATGATGGGTAGCCCTGAAGATGAACAGGATCGTTCTGATAATGAAGGACCTCAGCATGAAGTCACCTTTACCAGTGGCTTCTGGATGTCAAAGTACGAGATTACACAGGCACAGTGGCTAGTAATCATGGGGAACAATCCAGCACGTTTCAACAAAGGTGAGAACCGTCCCGTGGAGATAGTTTCCTGGGATGATATCCGAGGCTCAGGGGGCTATCTGGAACAACTCAATGCAACACATCCCGGTTATAACTTTCGTTTACCCAGCGAAGCGGAATGGGAGTATGCCTATCGTGCAGGTACCACGACGCGCTTTTACTGGGGCGACGATCCAGATTATACTGAGCTAGAAGATTACGCCTGGTTCTTTAATAATTCATCACATAGTACACATGATGTAGGATTAAAGCTACCCAATGCTTGGGGTTTACATGATATGGCAGGTAATGTGAAAGAATGGTGTGAGGACGACTGGCACGACAATTACCATGGCGCACCCATTGATGGAAGCGCTTGGGTGGACAGCCCACGGGATACTTGGCGGCTGCTTCGTGGGGGGGGAGCTGACTACGATCGTGATTACTGTCGAGCTGCGGGTCGCTCCGAGAATCCAGTCAGCCATGGCAACTTCGGCGGTTTTCGTGTGGTTTTCGCCTCAGATTAAGTGTTATTGGTGCTGTTCTTTTCACTTTTTTCTTTAATCAAGTAGGGGGAGGGGTTACACCACTCCCCCTCTCAATACCACAGGGCATACCTGCTCGTTACCACGGCGGTTTCTTCTATCGTTTAAGCGATACATACCGTTCTTCAAGGCTATGACGCCTTGTTCATGGAACTAATCCAAATTCATGGTTTCGTGTGCCGAGGGAGCACCGGCCAATCGTCACCAGACTTTACCCGACAGTGCTGTTGTCTTCGCTTGGCAATTCCATCTATTTGGGCTTGCAGAGGACTTGTACCTCTAAAGAACAGGGCTATGCCTTGTATACTAATAAAATTGTGGTCTCGGTTGCGACTCCAAGACCACGCAGGAAAATTATTAAAACGGACCATCTTAGCTTAAATTCTTTAAGTTCATTTACGCAATTTTCGGTACGCCATTCCTGCCATGCCAAGACCAAGGAGTGTTAATGTGGCGGGTTCTGGGATAGGATCGGTGATGGGATCGGAAAGTGGTTCTCCAAAGTATACAATTTCGCCACCAAAAAATATTCCCCTGAAAAATGCTTCTACATAATTGTAATTATAATTATTATATGTATAGTGTTGCGGTTTGCTAGATTCAAATGTATCTGCATATAAGTTGAGCATTACTTCAAAATGTTTGAGTGTGTTACCATTGATCACTCTATATTCGGCAGCTATTCTACCTATAAAGTAAGGTTGGTTTGGGTTATATTGCCCCTCAATTTCACCATCTATCGGTCGCTTATCATTGATGCTGATATAGTTACGATAATTTTGGTATGGTGTTCCATGAGAATCCCATAAAACGGGATCGGTAACCCAGTCAATAAGATTTTCGTAATGCACTGTGCCATCGTCAAAGAGGATGCTCATAGACTGAATGGTACCTGACCAATTGGAATATCCATCCCTCACATTTTCGGTCAAATCAAGTGAAAATGTCACATGGGCCATTCCCTCTGTTATTCCATTATGCTCATATAATCTATCATAGTCTTCAACATAATCACCATAGTGATATTCAGAATATCGTAGGAGACCATAATATACCAACTCCATTGGAGCACTCCAACTTGGTATAGCAAAACAAAAAGTTAACAAAACGAATAAAAAAATTTTTGAAATTGATTTCATCTTACAATCCTTGTGGTTACATAATTACTAAGATTTTTGAATTATTTACATAATACACTGAAATTTTGAACCATTCTATATTTTATGAATTTCGAGATCACCCCCTATTGCTGTATATTGCGTTAATCAATCAAATATTATTAGGTTGTTACACTTTAATTTTTTTGTTGATCATACAACATTTCAGTTTAGATAATCTTAAACCCCCAATAGATAAAGGCAAATTTCATGCCAAAAGTTTTATTTATGATTATAAAGCAGTCAATACATAATATAGTGTACATGATAATTTAGTTTCGTGTATTTGGTGTAATCAAAATATTGTATTTATGAATTACATCATTTTTACAAAACTAAACAATAAAGTTTGTTCTTTTATGATTAATATTTATTTTCTTTATTCTTTTAAAATATTATTATTTTTATCGATAATGTAACTTATGCAAACATATTAAGGGTATGCCAATTAAATTGAAAAATAGCAATCCACCAAATCTGATGAGCTGTTTTGAAAAAGCAAATTATTAATGACCGTGAATGGTCCCCTGGGACAAATCGCCACCATATCTTTATGTGAAGTGAAATATCTCCTTTATTGAATTCATTTGGTGGGGTATGTTCCAAAAAAATTAAGTGGTCTCAGATGCTACTCCAAGACCACACTGGTAAAGATTTAAAACTAACAATGTGGCATTGGATTAAGCGCTTTTACGAAATTTACGATACGCCATACCCGCCACACCCAGTCCAAGTAATGTAAGGGTAGCGGGTTCTGGGATGGGATCGGTGATGGGATCATGATAATTCGGATTGTTGGTCAAACCCACGTAATCAATTCGGAAAATTGTGTCTTCCCAGTCGTTAAATGTGGTTGGATAATCAGAGAATCCCAATGGATCATTTGGATACCCACTTGCTCCACCACTCTCTGGCAAGTCTAAACGAAAAATATCAATATGACCTGACATTACCTCTACTTGGCCATATCTCATAGGTTCAGTCATCAAGTCAATCAATATTATATTATCACCATTTTGAAGTTTAAAGTTGAACCAAATATAATCTGCCCAATCATTCATGTTCTTGACAAAATATACTGACCCATAAAATAAACTTTCTGGCGCCCCTTCTACCAATATGGATGCGACAAAATATCGATACTCACTTCCATGTAATTCACTAGGTAAAACACCAATATAAGGATCGAAATATTCACCGGTTTGTGGATAAAATGTTTGAACGAGTGAACCTCCATCAGCAATGAGATTTACATTTGTCATTACACTCATATTTACCCAACCTTCTGTGTCATTATCAAATGTATAAATCAAATCTGCGTACGTCGAAATCGGCATACACAGTACTGCAATGAGAATAGCAAAACACTTAATTTTATTTGATACTATAATTTTCATCGTTTAACCCTTTTGTTATTTGTACCAAGTTTACCCACTAATGAATTCTATTTTTTATAGAATCCATTAAAACACATTTTAAAATTTCAAGAATATCGATCGATTGGATCCCCTCTATGGATTTTATTGTGCGAATCACTCAAAATCTTATAAGGTAGTGGTATTTTTAGACTTTTGTTGTTGATCATACAATGTTTCAGTTAATACAATTATTAATTAAGTTAGTTTGCTTAGCAAGTCTCATACCAATACAATTAAAGTACTAAATGAATTTACACCAATACACTCCGTTGTACTTTAGCAAGTATAGAGTGGCATATCTAGTAATAACTATTAAAAGATATATATAAAATGTATTTTTTGATATGCACACAAGAAGAACATGTTTATCATATGTGATAATATTTTATTTGATGTATATTTTATAAACTATAGAATTATTATAAGTTAACTAATGACTTATTTGCATAGATATTTCTTAAATGTAAGATAATTTTAACTTTGTTAATCAGCAATGTAGTTTTTAGAAAATAGCAGTATAAAGCATGTGATTTCCCCCACAAAAAAACAACCCACCATATTCTGATGAGCTGCTTTGTGAGTTGATGATTACATGACTGGGATGAATGCTCCTTCGAGTTGAACTTTTTTCGAAACCAGGGCCAGGGAAAGTTGCTTGGAGGTGGTGCTGGTATTTTCATGTGATGGGTCCAGGATGGTATCGCCGCGAAGATGTCGCATCACATACATGACCAACAACAGGTTCTGCAATGCATCCTTCTGTTCCCAGATATTGTACTCTTCACATCTCCTGGGTTGTTCTCGAATTTGGATGTACCGGTGCTTTGCAAAGTACATGTCCAGCTCTGATTTTTTTGTCTGGTATTCCTCCGCAGTATACATTGCCAGACGTTTCAACAAGTCGCTCTTATTACCAGTCGTGCTGATATCGTAACTGCGCAACAGATTCTTCAACTCATTCCCGGTCCAACCAATGGTAGGGATATCCCGGATACGATAACTGCTCACTTCCTGGGGTATCTCGGAATGGATACTTTGCAGGTCGGCGGTTGTGTGTATGGGTTGTACTTCCTGAAAGTAGATAATGGTTAGAACATCCGCTTCGACCTGTTTCGATTGCAGTACTAGAATGGCACGGTTCAACTCATCTATAAACACCAGTTCTTTGTCCCAGATAGTCACGGGTGATGGGATATACTCCACAATGCCCTGCTTCAACTTCTCGATATTCGGATACCCCAGGATATCTTCGAACAAACATTTCGATGCGTCATACGTAAGACACTTTCTGCCCAATGCTTGCCCAGCTTCTGTACCACATGCGTTTTTGCACAACCATGATTACCAATCAGCAGCAATGGGTCTCCAGTCAACAAAGATGCCAACAACAGATTCTCATCCCACTCTGGCCAACCGAAAATACCTAATCGATTAAGAATCATGATTTCGTTCTCCTATAGTTTGGTTGAGTGAACACGGAAATTTCATAAGACAGGAACCACTCCAAAGGAGTTGAACCGGGACAGAGGACGTCAAGTTGATACGATAGGACAGAACAATAGAACAGAATTTGAAAAACCATAAATCATCTGCTTATACTGCTTGCTTGCGGGGTTGGTAGACATCGTAACGCGGTCTACCAGCAGAGGCGGAGGCATAAGCAATACAACGCGTTTATTAGGGAGCTACACAGTGTATACCACAGCCAAATGCGCCAATTGCTATCGGGATAGTTAGAACTACAGGAAAGTAGAACGGCAACTTATTATACGGAAAATTACCGTCTACATTAACCGGTTTATCCAAGCTGTATAATAATTTATCGCATAGGAAATCATGACAAACCCGTTACGGAATCTTATAATTGACAAGTGGTACAAAGTCCCCCTCGTGCTTGGGGCCTGCGTGCTCGTCCTTGCCCTATCCGTGGAACTTAAGAATGTCAGCAATAACCTCGTCCAATGTGTAGCTCTAGGGTTCATCTTCATTGGGATAGGAGAATGGATAAACCATCCCCTGCAAACTAAGGTTTCTCTTGGATTCAAGTTAACAAGCTACAACAGACTACCTAGCTACCTTGGCACTCTCTTTGACATCTTGGGGTTTATCACGATCATGGTTAGCATTTGGAAATTTAAATAGGATACGAACAAATCTATGGACTCATACCTGAACCTGCGCACTGTGCGTTCGGTATCAGTTGATTGTTATGGTTAACATTGAACAAGAGAAAATATGAAATGCCCGCAATGCAATTGTGAATTCACGTTGACGTGGAAACGATATATCAAAGCTCCTTTTGGCAGAATGGACTGTCCCTCATGCCACACAAAACTTATAGCTACGCACCGTTGGTTCTATTGGCCTCTTGTGGTTCTTGGTCATTGTGTTCTCGGCGTTCCTTTGGCCATCCTAGGAAGCAAATTTGGTCATGCTGGTACATTAATAGGCTGGATTATCGGTGCATCTTCCATAGGCATTCCATTTGATCGATTTTTGGATAACAAGTTTGCAGTGCTCAAGACAAGAGAAGGAGAGTCCTCCAACAAACCTTTCGACGAAGGCTGAGTAAACCGCGCTTCGTGCTGCTCCCGTATTAAGTCATGGCAATCGTTATGTGTAAAAGAACATTACATGTCCGCCAGAGGTACTGATGGTATCCATCCTGAAATACTGGTTATCCGCCTGAGTAATGGTTACGTGCTGATTTTTCTCTCCGAACGGATATTCTTTTCTACTCGTTCTGGAGATCGGACAATATACATGGCAAGGCCTTCATCACCTGGCTTGTGTTTTCACTAATCACTTAGTTGATCATTATAGCCGTGTGAACTTTCTTGTTAGTATATGGGTTTTGAGATAGCTCAGTCTTAATCACAACAAGCAATACTGAAGCACTCCATCAACAAAGATGACATAAACAGATTCACATTTGCTTCTTTTCATCCGTAACTACCCAATTGTTTCAGTATCATCTATTTGTTATCCTTCGATTGCGTTACATAGCAAAGGGAGATCTCCACGATGAAGACCTCTCATATTCAATCAATTTGTTATATCAAATGCTTTTATCTATTCAGCTCTGTCTCAACAATATGGAACTCTGTACCCTCACCGAACTATGCATCTCTTGACATCTCATCACGGATACCCATCTTCTCCAACCATACTGTCTCCATATTCTGCGCTGATTTTACTGATTGATAGACATGTACTTCATCCAGCAAACCCTTGAACAGCGCAATAGTCACATGAACTTTCATGATGATCTCCTATACGATGACCTCATCCAATTGCACGACATCGCACAACACATCCCAATCAGTTATAACTCGTGACTCACCGAACAGTATGGTCAATGTCTTCACACCTCGCTTTTGCAACTGCTCCAGGTTGTACGCACACATCGATGCATATCCGTCTGTGATCACACTTTCCAATATGGTGAGACGTTCGGTTTAGGCATGCAGTTCATGTAGGTACTTTATGAAAAGTCTCAAGTCCAAAACCTTGAGCTTTTATGTAATGAGAGAAACTCATGGGATTGTCCACGGGGTAGACTCCTCATTATATATGGCACAGGTTATAGAGGTAGTTCAAGACTTTAGGAATTTTCTCATCTGGAAATCATGGAAGTGTGTTTACGCTTTTGGCCGTAGAATGAATAGAGGTGGTCAAGAAATTCATCTTGCTGTGCTTCGTCAATTCCCGCGTAATGGTTTTCGATAAAACTCGTTGCCACTATAGCGCCCCCAATTCCGCCACCAAATGTGCCAATGGCACCTCCAGCGATCCCTCCGTAAATTGGCACAATTGTATTGCCAATGCTTGCACCGGCTTTACCTCCTAAAATAGCACCACCTACTGCGGAAGAGGCTACACCCATTCGTTTGACGAATGTGGGGGTCGAAAGGTAACCTTGCTTCCAGCGGTATGTATAGACTCCACTTTCTGTGACGAGAAGGAGTACTGCGGCTGGACCCGCAATGCGGGATGTCATTCTCAGGGGACCCAGTACAAAGTGCATCTGGGAAATACCAGCCTTGCCTATAGCGTATGCGGCAATGCGAGCTGACCCTGAAATGGAGAAGGCTACTCCTGAGCCGACAAAAAGAGATGAATCGATCGCCTCCCAAAGTAAACGACTATCTTGTTGTCCACCGCGCAGGTATACCTCTGAAGTGGTAAGTGTCTCTGGCAGGTATTTCCGTATCAGCACAACTCCACCGAAGAGCTGTGATCCTCCTATAAGTAAATTTTGATTTGAAACGCTCCAATGGTAGTTTTGGAGCATCCTTTGCCTAGAAATAAAGCGACCATGGGTAGTATTCCGGAAGTTTCCCCTATGCTCATTGAGGTGGCCTTGCTTACCCTTCACAAACTTGATGTTGTTCGGATCTCCAGCAAGCTGAGGATGGGTACTAGCGTCATTAATGTGATGACCTTCTATGCCTTTGACTTTTCCGGTCGCTAGTAGTTCTTGTATTTCTTTAATAGTCCATAGTCTCGTACCCCTTCCGGTTTCCTGAACCAAAATCCGCTCTTGTTTCCAGGCATTGGAAACCGCCGACTGGCGTACTCTGTTAAGAGAAACAGCATCAGAATATCTAATTTGTATTGTTGTTCTGGTTGCAGTTTCTTGAGCTGCTACCCAAGAATGTATGAGGTAGGCAGCGACGAAAAGGATAACGAGAACGTTAATGTTAAGTCTGGTCATCAGCAACATCCTTAGAAAAAACGAGCCATTCGTCAATGGAAGGTAGGTTTACCGAAGGAAGGCCAACATCACGTGGGTCTATCCTGACCGAATGCGAAGCAAAATCAAGCCATACTGTATCTCCGCAATTGTTGCTAGCGAATGGAAAATTCTCAAGGCACAAAACGGTTGAAACCTCTTCGACAATGTCAAAAGCTGGTAAAGAGAATTTTTCAGCTTGTGTTCTAATACCCCAGATCTCAATCTCCCCCCAAAAGAGCGTAGCTCCGTTCATAATCCGATACAAAACTTGAAGCTCATTAGGAAGCGGCATGAAGTTGGACAGTGTGCTAGAAACTACGTCCTCTGGGAGAGGAGGGTACAATGTATGACAATAAGCATCGGGGGCAATGTCTGGTGAATGTCCCAAGAGTATTACCCCGTTGCGCAATTCTATGCTTGTTTCAGCCATCTCTTTAAGCATACCCATGAAACGCGGAAACACAAGATCGCCACCGCTTGCAATTCTGTGGTTCAATTCCTTTATGGGGTGAAGTTCCATCACAATTCTTTAGTCAACTTATAGATCCGCTGGCAGTATCTTCTCAACATCGACTGTTCGCTTGGCCACATAGAGATAATCATCTGTTCCCTCCAACTGAGTAAGTGCTTCATTATACACTTTGCCGAAGAGTCGGCCTATGACCGGTTCAAGATATCGGTCCTCAACCGGAAGCAGGTACTTTACCATTGCTTCACGAGTAACGATACGCGCAAGTTCTCTATCATGCTTCCATACAACTCTTCCCCAAACTTGTCCATAGATTGCCCTTTGTATTTCCGGTGAAAGTGTATTTCCAGCCCTAAGGGTCTGACCGGCAATCTCTTCCAATGCTGACTTAAATGCCGGATACTCCTCAACTAATCGCCAATGCTGCTGAGTCTCTGCGTTTTCAAATGAGCTGAAGGTTGATTGAATATCCTTTAGCGCAGATGTGAAGGAATCACGACTGAAATCATCCAGTTGTTTCAATACCCACCCTTGGTATTCTCGTTTCTTTCGCGCTTCCTCTTTCTGTCTCAAGTGAACTGTTTCTACGATTACGTCTTCGCACTTTCCGATCACTACTTCTAC
>Ga0334884_1002702_pt1 | contig 21848 bp, 9 predicted proteins | sample GraSluR1_MG_7_FD_207215 | JGI IMG/M metagenome (GOLD analysis project Ga0334884, IMG submission 207215) | Sludge microbial communities from methane-producing bioreactor in Wageningen University, Netherlands - Granular Sludge_12_05 R1 | ecosystem: Engineered > Bioreactor > Anaerobic > Unclassified...
CAGTTTAACATCCTTGAAGCGGTATCCCACCCCGATAATCAGCTCGTTGCTCCGCACTTCGGTCACCTGGTTGTTGACGAAACTCAATTGCAGTGAACGGGATTTCTTGATTTCAAACCTTGAAAGCAAACTATTATTCCAGGTCATGTCGAAATTGATCAGCGGGCTGAATTGTTCGGTGATGGCGATGGCATCGATCTGGTTTTTCGGGATGAAATTCTGATTGAAGTCCAAAGCTGACTGGAAACCGAGATTCTCAAGATAATCCACATTCGATACGTAGTTGCCTATGGAATATGTGGACAGATAAGCATGGGAAATCGTAAGATTTTTCAGGTACTTTTTGAAATAGGGTATTTTGCTGAGTCCTGTGTATGAAAATCTCCAGTTAGGGATAGGGATTTTCGGAAATGGAGAAAGGGAAACCTTCATCGGGTCGCGACCTGTGTAAGCAGCTATGAAGGCCGGTATCATTACATCCTGCGACCCGCTGCCATAGCCGGAGGGGAATGAGTCGGTAAGCATGGAATTCGGGTTCTGTTCACTCAGTCTTTTTGCGATGATGATGCGATAATCCTTGAAGTTCTCAAAGACTTCATTGATATTTTCATTCCCGTCTTTTTTGAAAGCGGTTTTCAAGGTGTAGAACGATATGCTGAATGAGCCCCTGTCCTGCGGGGAGGTTGAAGTGAATTCCCCGTTTGCGTTGGCCTTGAAGTATTCCTGGTAAGCGAATGATTGCTTCTTTTCAGCGGTAAATTCCACCCTGAATTCAGGGAACGGTTCATAGGTAACCCTGGCGTTCAGGTTTTTTGTAGCCCGGGTGATGTATGCGCTGTTAAGCAGGGTGTCTGTTGTCAGCCACTGATTACGGACTGCCCTTGACCGGATGTCTTCCTGGCTGCCGAAAGCGAAGCCGAAGCCCGGGGCCATGTCGGTAAGCCTGTTGCCAAGGATGTCGGGCTGAGGGGTAAATCCGGGTAAAAGGGTACCCTGCGATTCAGCGTAGGTGAATTGAACATCCTTGATACCGATAATCAGTTTAACGATGCCGATACCAAGCGCTTTGGCGATCTGCGGGGATTTTTTTGCTGTGGAGTCTGCATTGGCCGCGGGCTGCTGTTGGTCGGGTTCTTTCGGGGCCTGACGTGCGGTCTGACCCGGACGCTGCGGGGCCTGACCTCTTTTTGGCTGACCTATCTTGCGCAGAAAAGCCGATTTGTTGTAAAGATTGGTCATCCTGGCGCTACCATTGATGTTGATGGTGTTCGAGTTTTCAATGGTATTGCCCATAATTGACTGAATGGACCTTGGCGATGCTTCCCAGCGGAAAGTGCTGGCATACCTGGCGTTCAGCGAAACCCAGTTCAGCAGCGGAATTTTGTTGATGGGTACGATGTAATTCAGGTTCATGTTCTGCGTGAAGCGGTTCATGCTTCCGAAGTTCATGATTTCGTCCCAGATGGAATCGCGCTTGGCCTGCCAGTCGTCCGCAGTCCGGTTGATCTGCCCGGGAGGTTCGCTGATGTATGCATTGGCATTGGCCTGGTACTCCAGTTTCAGCGATTGCGCGAGGTCGAACTTAAGGTCATACAGCCTGTTCCAGTCCCATGTTTTGGTAAAAGTGGGCTCCAGAATAATCAGTGCATCACTCTTGTTTCGCAGCAGGCGTTCATTGTATTGCCGGTTCATATCCGTTCTGAATCCGAACATTTTGGGCATATAAAAGAAGTTGAAATCCTTGATGATAGCCAGTGACTTCTTCTGCAGGAATTTTACATTCTGCAATGGCTTAACCGGTTTGGGATTGTACAGGAAGTTATAGCCTATCCCGCCCCTGAACTGCTTGCGGCTGTCGTATTCAATGTCAATATTTCTGTGGAATATTTCAGAATAGGCATAGGTAAAGTCAAAATTTTCAATGTCGTAAATGCGTGGCTTTCCCCGGGCACCTACTTTCTCCTTGCGCATATTCACAAAGTTGATGTTGGTCCTGCGCGTGATATCCTGCACTTTATTTCTGACTGAATCCCTTTCACTTTTTTCAAGGTCATGCATTACTTCACTCATAAGAATATCAGGATCAAGCGGGTCGTATTTCGGGGTCATCCGCATCTCAGAATAGTCGATGTGCATCGGGATTTTGATTCCCGCTTTTTCCGGAAAGAATTTCCCGAGCTGAATATTGGTGGCTACATCAAACTGCCCGATGGCTTCCTGCTGTCTTTCATTTACCTTTTTCTCCAGGCTTCCAAAACCGGCGGTAGAGTAACTCCCTGAAAGCACCACATTGCCAAGGTCGGCCAGATTGGCGGCTATCCTGGCCGTGGCGGCAAAACCGCTTTTCTCATCAAAATCGGTAAGCCGCAGCTCATTCACCCATACCTCCACGCATTTTGATTCTCCGTCATCCTTGTCTGTGATAAACTGCTTCTTCGGATTTCTCACCCCGATCATAAACGCTTTAACATCGCTCATACTGGGCATACCAACTACGGTAATGCGGTTTTCGCCGTCAAATACCTCGTAAGGGGTCATCACCGTGACCATCGATCCGGGGCGGCCCATGGCATCGTTGCGTTGCTGTTTGGCTTTAACCAGCTTGTCCAGTTCAATATCCATCCTGTTGGCATCGGGCCAGATCAGCCTGGGGTTGGCAGCGGTTGTGTACCAGGGGGTAAACTCTACAGGCACTTCATACTCATAATAGTTTTCTGTGAAGTCGGACCCCATCCTGATAAATACTGTTACATCGCCTTTTGCCAGTTCCTGGTTTTCTATGGCTTTTTCGGCATGGATGTACATCTTGAGTTTTTTGTACTGCCTGAAGTCAAAGTCAGTTGTTTTATAGGTGCCCCTTGCATCGCCGTCAAGGAGGTTACATACTTTCAGTACCATGGCCTGCTCATTCAGGCGCTGATAATTGGTGGTACCCACGTTGATTTCGCGTTCGATGTCAGGCGGCAGCACATAGGGAACGGGAGAACGGCTGCCGTTCTCTTCAATACTTACGGTGGAAATATCAAATGAAGTTTCGCTCTGGTTGGGGTTGGGGATATATTCGCCCGGAGCCAGCAGGTTGCTGTAATATTTCCTCCACTCGCCCCGCACCAGTTCAAGGGTGGCAAACCTGAGTACAACAGGCTGTTCAAAATTCCGGAGGAACATGCGCATAAAACGTATGCTCTTGAAATCCTGAATATTGCCTATTACTTCGTCAGGGCTTTGTACGGGAATTTTAAACTGGTACCATTTCACATTGCCGCGCTTGCCGTTTTCGAGGGGGATATCCCCGGCCCTGAATATATCGGTGATATAGTTTTCTCCGATATTCATACGGTCGGGCGTCAGCCTGATTTTGTACTGGAAGTATCGTTCCTGCTCGTTCAGGGTATTGTCGCGGTTAATATCTTCCACATTGGGCAGGGTGGTGGCCTGTGTCTGAAACTGCTCGTTCGATTGTTCCGTTGCCGGTGAGTTGCCTTCCACCCCGTTATACATTTTATACCGTTCAATTACGCTGCCGTACTTTGGATCATTGTCGTAATCCGACCCCCTGAAGAAGTGATAATTGTCGCCCGATGGGTCTTCGAAGGCTTTCTGGTAAGCTTCAGAGGAAGTTCCATACTGGTTGGCGATTACCTGCAGGTAATTGTCATTAAAGAAGCTCCGTTCGTCCGCATCGGACAGCCCGTCGTATCCAACGTCCTGGAAGGGGCGGGCGGCAATGTCGTTGTCAAATGCATTTACAAGCGCCTGAAGTGTCGGCACTCGTCCCCAGATGGTGGTATCCACATTCTTAACCTCGGCGGAAACAGGAAGTCCGTTCTCATAACTCTTTCTCCCGTCGCGCAGAATATCTTCAGAAACGTCTCCAAGGTTGAAATAGAGGTCTCCGCCGTTATGGAGGGTGTCTTCCGAGAAGGGATCCATCAGCCAGAACTCAATATACTCCACGTTGGCGGCTTCGAAGTCGGTGGATTCGATTTTGCGCATAATCCCGCCCCAGCGTGACCTGGGGAACAGCAGCGTTCCGTCTTCAGCAAGCCCGCGCGATACCCCGCCGGGCATTACATCATAATTATAAGGCCCCCGCTCTTCGGGGAAGAAGGCAAGATTCAGGACCGGCAGGTTCATGGGTTGACCGTTGGGCGGATCGGCATTGGGGAAGACCTCGCTTTCGCGCACCAGCCTTACAGAATTGCGCGATAATTCATCCTTTGATACATTCTTTGGCCTGAGGTTGCTGTTGCGGTCGTAGAACAAGGGATCGATGGTGTACCAGGCAAGTTTGGCGCGGTTGAAACCATAGGCAAGTCCCGTGCCCTGGGCGGCTTCGGGGAACATATCGCGGCTGGTCTGCCCCTGGGGGGTGCTTGCCAGAAACCATGTACCTACGTTTTTAAGGTCAATGGTCGATTTGGCCCCTTCAAAATCATCGATATATGAGGTTCCTGTTTTTCCAACGGCACGGGAATGCCCCGGGATAAAGTGGGCAAATTCACCGTTGAACTGAATCCTTGAGATGGTTTTGGTGCTGTAAAAAGGCAGCTTGTCGATCAGTCTGGTGAGGGCCATCGACTCCGTCTGGTAATTGAAATCAAGCCCCCACATGGTGTTGGAAATCGGTTCCTGCCCGAAGTTCGTTTTCTGGGTCAGCGGGCGCTCATGCAGATTGAGCAGGGTTGCCCCGATAATGAAGTCTTTGTTGACCTTATAGTCAACATGCATTCCCATCATAGTCTGGGTTTGCAGGTTGAAAGAAGCATTGTTTTCAAGCGAAATGCTTACCGGAGTCCCTGAGTTGAGGATTCCCTCGTTGATAATCTTCACACGACCCAGGGTGTAATCCACAGTATAGTCAACATTCTCGGTAAGGGGAATCCCGCCCGCGGTCACGCGTACGGATCCCTGAGGCACATTCAGCGCATTGAGCGAAATCTCGGATCCCGAGGATGATTTATACTGTCCTTCAAGGATATACCTGTTTTTATCCGGATATTGCTGTGCGCCGCTTTTGGTAAGGGTGTACAGCGAGTCGTAGCAGTATTTATTTGCAAGCTGCTGATTGTCAAGTTTTTTTCTCAGGTAACTCCCAAAAGGTTCACGTACGGTAAAGAAGACCCTTCCGTTAGAAGCCTGAATGGTCCCTCCCTGGCGCGCGGCATTGTCAATAAAGTCAAAAATACCATCGTGGGGTGGATTCTGCTGGGGATCAAGATTATCGAAATTAAAAATCCTTAGCAGCGGAACCCCCTTGACGCCTTCAGGGCCTTCGGTAAAATAGCCGGTAGGAACGGTGTTCTCATTGCCCGAATAGAGGATATTCAGGATAAAATCTTCGCGGTTGAGCTGGAATGCCCCGATGTTGTAAACATTCTTCATCATCAGGTTCCACATCGGTATTTTGGTATTGAGGGCAGTGCTCTTCAATAGCTTTACCATAAGGGTTTTGGGAGAGGCGATGCCCTGATCGGAAAATTCACCGACCTGGAAAATGCTGTCCTGCCCGATAACGGTATATTGGTAGGCAACCGCAAGCACCTGATCCGGATTCAGGGTGCTGTTGAGCGAGATGAATCCCAGTTTTGAGTTGAAAGAATACTCGCTGGGGTTCAGTTTACGCGCGTTTTCAACCTTTTCGAAATCCAGTCCCGAAACATAGCCAAAGGGAGATCCTGTGAGGTATTGCGTCACCCTGTTGATGTTGCGGATATTGGTGGTGTCGAAGCGGCTGAGCAGTTCGTTTGACTTATTGTCAGGGTATGCGGCGCCGGGGCGGGGAGCAATGGTCTGGTTGTAGGGCACCTTTTCTCCGAGGTCCATCAGGGCGACAAGGTTACGGTTATCGGTCACCGCCGGGCCGATGTTGGTAATCCAGACTTCAATTTTGGTAATGTTGATATTGGAATTGACGATGGGGAGTTTGCTCAGCGCATTGTCATAATTATCGGCAAAGTACTGGGCCAGGAAAAAGTGTTTGTTTTCTTCGTAGTCGAGGGCCCTGACACTGAACTTGCTGGTTTGCGCGCCACCCTGCACGGTGATGGTTGAGGTTTCGCTTTTTTGTTGCGAGAAGACCCCGGTTACCGTGGCACGGCCGAACTGCATCTGGGTTTTCAGCCCGAAGAGGCTCTGGCTGCCGGTGATCAGGGTGCTGTTGAGCGGGAAGGTAACATCACCGGCTTCAATCAGTTTAATAATCTCGTCTTCTTTGCCTTCGTATTTGAGCTTCAGTTTGTTTTCAAAGTCGAAGGTGGCTTCTGTATTGTAGTTGGTGTTGAATTCAATTTTATCGCCGATTTTGGCCATCACGCTCATCTGTATGCGCTGCTGAAAGTCGAAGTTGGTGGTGCGGCGCTGGCGGATGTCGAGCGCGGGGTCGTCGCGGCGGTTTGAGAGTACGCCAAAGGTAACCTCTGCACTACCCTGCGGACGGATGTCAATGGTATTCCCTCCGAAAATCCTGTCGAAAACCTGGCCACCGATGTGTATCTGGGGGATAATCCCTGTACGTGAGACGCCCCCGGAAGCGACGGATTTTTCGCGCCAGTAGCTTTTGAGGGAGCGGTCGAGGTCCAGTTCCCTGAATTCATCAAAAGTAAGCGTAGTCGGGGGTGAAAGCGGCACAGTCCCTGCTTTCCGGATGATGCTGTAAGTGTTGGTGACCGGGTCGTAAATAATTTCTTCCGTGAAGTTGGAAGTATTGCCGAGAAAGAGTTTATTCTTATCCGCAGGTTCCGGAAAGGCGCCGGGTTCGGTAGCCGGAATCGGATAAAGCAGGGTTCCACCGGGTTTCGTGGTATCAGGCGGGGATGCAGGGGGTGTTTCCGGCCCGGTTATTCCTGAAAAATCATAAGGAACCGGTATTCCCCAGGCAATGGAAACAACAAAAAACAGTGCAAAAAGTCGGATAAGGTATTTTATTGTGCGCTCCAAGTAATTCAGTGTTTTGTATGTGTGTGATTACTGCCTGAATCGTCGGGATAACCTGCCTCTATGTGCTTCCGGAAGAGATCCGGTTATTTCAACGGTTTACCAGGGTGTTGCGTGTATTTATAATATTCTGAGGGCATGCTTGATGAGTTGTTCCACAGTCAGCGAGGTGCCTTCTTCTTTTAAAATCCGGTCAATGGTCTTCTCTGCCAGCGCTTTATTGAAGCCAAGCATCGACAAAGCAGATAACGCCTCTTCCTTCTTTGTATTGTGTGTGCTTCCCAAAATTTCTCTGAAGCCCTGACCCTTTCCGAGTTTATCTTTCAGGTCGATGATGATGCGCTGGGCCGTTTTCCCGCCAATGCCTTTAACCCGCTGCAATACAGGTACATTGCCAAGAATAATGGCTTCGGTTACTTCTTCGGGGGTAAGTGAGGAGAGGATAAGCCGCGCAGTTCCCGCCCCAACCCCTGAAACTGAAATCAGTTGCCGGAAAAGCTGGCGTTCCTCTTCGCTGGCAAAACCGTAAAGCACCATCGCGTCCTCCTTCACGGCAAGGTGCGTGAGCAGGCGGCAGGTTTCAAGATCCTTTATCCGGGAATAAGTGTTTACCGAAATGGAAATATCATAGCCAACGCCATGGCAATCAATCACCACTTCCGCCGGATTGATGCCGGCTATTTTTCCTTCGATAAATGCGTACATAAACAGGGCGCTTATCTGTTAACCGACAAAAATAGAGATATTTGTTGAATTGGTAATTATTTTCCTCCTTTCACATTGAATGGTTTATTTATCCGAAAAGTAATTTGATTTCCGGATGCAGTTTTATACATTTGTTTTATTGTTTATGCATCATCCTCCAACATCGTTAATCCCTGACCTATGAAGACCCCCTTGAGTAAAAAGAACGCTTTGGCCTATCATGCCGAAGGCAGACCCGGCAAAATAGAAGTCATTCCTACCAAACCCCACCACTCGCAGTATGATCTTACCCTGGCTTACAGTCCCGGTGTGGCGGAACCCTGTCTTGAGATCAAAGCCAATCCTGAGGATGTCTATAAATATACGGCAAAAGGCAATCTGGTGGCCGTTATCTCCAACGGTACCGCCGTACTGGGACTCGGAGATATCGGTCCGGAGGCCGGCAAACCTGTGATGGAAGGTAAAGGCCTGCTGTTTAAAATATTTGCGGATATTGATGTATTTGATATTGAGCTCAGCGACAAATCCATCGAAGGGATGGTCAATACCATTAAGTCAATTGCCCCGACTTTTGGCGGAATCAACCTTGAGGACATCAAGGCACCGGAGTGTTTTGAGGTGGAAGACCGCCTGAAAGAATTGCTGGATATCCCGCTGATGCATGATGATCAGCATGGCACAGCGATTATTACCTCTGCCGGGTTGCTGAATGCGCTAGAAATCAGCGGAAAGAAAATTGAAGAGATCAGGGTGGTGGTGAATGGCGCGGGGGCATCCGCCATCTCATGTTCCAAATTGTATCTTTCCCTCGGGGTGAAACCGGAAAACCTGGTGATGGTTGACTCAAAGGGGGTCCTTAACAAGAAGCGCACGGATCTGAACCCCTGGAAGCAGAAGTTTGTCACCTCACGCGATATCAATACCCTGGCGGAAGCCATGAAGGATGCTGATATGTTCCTGGGACTTTCGGTTGCCGGGGTCGTTACTCCTGAAATGTTGCTCAGTATGGCTGACCATCCCATCGTTTTCGCGCTGGCCAATCCGACGCCTGAAATATCATACGAACTTGCAACGGCTACCAGGAGCGACCTGATCATGGGAACAGGACGTTCTGATTTCCCCAACCAGGTAAACAATGTACTTGGCTTTCCATATATTTTCAGGGGCGCGATGGATGTAAGGGCCACCGCCATCAACGAGGAGATGAAACTGGCCGCGGCACATGCCCTGGCTGATCTGGCCAAGCAGCCGGTGCCTGAGGAGGTGAACATCGCTTACCAGGTAACCAATCTGAAATTCGGAAAAGATTATATAATTCCAAAACCCAGTGATCCCAGGCTGATCACCCATGTTGCTCCTGCCGTTGCCAAAGCGGCTATGGATACCGGCGTGGCGCGTAAACCCGTCACCGACTGGGATGCTTACCGCGATGAACTGGGTAAACGGTTGGGACTGAGCAATCCGCTTATCCGGCAGATCAAAGCGAGGGCTAAAAAGAACCCCAGGCGGGTGGTATTTGCCGAAGCCGAAAATTACAAGATCCTCAAGGCTGCTGAAATCGTTGTGGAAGAAGGTATTGCTATTCCGATCCTGCTGGGTAGCCGCGAAGTCATTATGAGGCTTATCAATGAACACGACCTTGAATTACATGATATTGAAATCATTGATCCTCGGTCGCCTGAGGAAAATGAAAGACGCGAATCCTTTGCCGCGCAGTTTTTTGAAAAACGCAAACGCAGGGGCGTCACCATGAATGCGGCGCGCGATATGATGACGCACCGCAACTACTTCGGCCCCAGCCTTGTTGAAAACGGTTTTGCCGATGCCATGATCTCCGGCCTCACCAGCAGCTATCCTGCTACCATACGCCCGGCATTGCGTATTATCGGCAAAAAGAGGGGGGCTTCCATCGTGTCAGGGATGTATATCATGCTTACCAAAAAAGGCCCCATTTTCTTTGCCGATACTACGGTGAATATGAATCCCGATGCCGATAAACTGGTCGAAATCACCAAACAGGCCGCCGCTACCGTAAGGCAGTTTAACATAGAGCCCAGAATCGCCATGCTTTCTTATTCAAACTTTGGTTCTGTGGAAGGGAATATTCCCATCATGGTAAGGACTGCGGTGGAAAAACTGCACAAAGAATGTCCCGATCTGATTGTGGATGGCGATATGCAGGCCAATTTTGCCATCAACAACGATCTGCTGCGCGAAAACTTCCCCTTTTCCAAGCTGGCTGACGGACCGGCAAATACACTGATTTTCCCCTATCTGACGGCCGGTAATATTGCTTACAAGCTGATTCAGGAGTTGGGAGGCGCCGAAGCCATCGGGCCTATACTCATGGGGCTGAGCAAATCGATCCATGTTTTACAGATGGGTTCAAGTGTTTCCGAGATTGTGAATATGGTAACCATTGCCGTGATTGATGCCCAGCGGAATGAATCAACCTGAGGTACATGGGATGTTCGTTAAATGACATGTTCTTTTATTTTTGCCACGTAAGCTCCCAGACTCTAAAAAGAACACCAAATTATTACAGTAATAAGTTGTCTCGGAGGTTTACAACAGGTTTGTTGAATAACCTGGGTATGATTGTGCGAAAATTCTCAACTCAAAAGCGGATATAAATTTAGTCATTACTATGCCTGACCTTCGTTTTATTTTAACGTAGTGCAGCATCTGCAATCAGCTGTTCAGTTTTTCATTTTTTTCACCATTGTCCGGATAAAATGAAGAAAGAATTTGCCACAAAGACACAAAGACTCTAAGTGTCACTAAATGAGATAAATAAATTTGTGCGACTTGGTGTCTTTGTGCCTTAGTGGCTTCTTTGAAAACCAAAGTCACAATATCGTATCGGGCACATCAAATAAGGATTTACCCCTTTGCGCAATTAATTAACGGTTTCTTTTTCATGCTAATATCTAAATTATTACTTTTGTTCGGCTATTCCGGATAACAGGGTCTGGTATCTGAAAAGCCGGGAAAATTTTAAAATTCAATAATATGAAAAAGATCACTGTAATCGGTGCCGGTAACGTCGGCGCAACCTGTGCAAATGTTATTGCACATAAAGACCTTACCCGTGAAGTTGTATTGGTGGATATCAAAGAGGGCGTCGCCGAAGGGAAGGCCCTGGATATCTGGCAGACCTCTTCCATCAATAATTTCAATACGCGGGTAGTCGGGGTTACGAATGATTATCTTAAAACCAAGGGTTCCTCAATCGTGGTAATTACTTCCGGGCTGCCCCGTAAGCCGGGCATGAGCCGCGACGACCTTATCAAGACCAACGCCGCCATTGTGAAGGATGTTACCGAGAAGGTGGTAAAATACTCGCCGGAAGCGATCATCATCGTGGTTTCAAACCCGCTTGATGTGATGACTTATGCCGCCTACAAAGCCGCCCGCAAGCATTCGAGCCGCGTGTTCGGGATGGCTGGTATCCTCGATACCGGGCGTTACAAGGCATTTCTGGCCGAAGCGCTTGATGTTTCGCCCAAGGACATTCACTCGCTGCTGCTCGGCGGGCACGGCGATACCATGGTTCCCCTGCCCAGGTTTACCTCTATTGCCGGTATCCCGGTAACTGACCTGCTGAATAAAGAGGAAATCGACAAGATTGTGGAGAGGACCAAGAAAGGCGGCGGAGAGCTGGTAAACCTGATGGGGACCTCGGCCTGGTATGCGCCGGGAGCTGCTGCCGCCCAGATGGTGGAAGCCATTGTGGACGATCAGAAGCGGATTTTCCCGGTATGTGCATTGTTAGACGGCGAATACGGACTTCATGATGTCTATATGGGCGTTCCGGTAAAACTGGGATCCAGGGGCATCGAAGAGATTATTGAACTGAACCTGAACAAGGAAGAGAAGAAAATGCTGGAAGAATCTGCCAATTCGGTGAAAGGCGTTATGAAGGTACTTGATGATATGAACCTTTTTGAAGATTGATTCTCATTGATACCCTGAATTTATTGAACGGCGGGATCCCCTGCCGTTTTTTTATCCGCCCGGCTTTCAGGAGAAACAAACTATGCCTTACAACCGGCCCTAATGCAGCGCCGGCGCCAGTGTATATATAAAAACCGGAATGGATCGTTTAAGAATCTCTGTGTTTTTGCATACTATATGAATCACCCTCAGGATGATCATTTGCAATTTCTGCTTCAGTCAGTTAGCGAGTTGACAAAATCCTCAAAAAGTAATATTTTTTCACTTTTGCTTTTATTGAAAAGCAGGTGTTCAAAGTCCCTTTGTTTTTGCTTTAAATCGGTGATTTTCAGAAGTTCTTTTGTAGCTTGTTTCAGATGCTGCAAATTATTGATTCCACAGCGTTCTGACAAGAAAGCATAATCAGGGCTGGTTAGTGTCAGCAGAAACATCAGGTCATAAAAATCCCGGCCCTTGGAGCGTGTCAGCATAGCTGCTGTTTTCATGCTGCCAAGTATTGCATCTGAAGGCACAGGAAACGGGAAAAAGAATCCGCAACCTTTAATGTTGGTAAGTGTTGGCTGGTAGGCGATGCCCTGATCCTGACATTCTATTTTAATTAAAAAACGTTCATCTTTGTGACTGCTCAATCCCATGTCAAATAACAATTCAGGGAAATAGATATTACACCTGAAAGCCCTGAGCTTGCTGCTATTTTTGTCTTTCGCTTCAGCATTGTAACCCGAGCGTATCAAAAACCTGGTCACTGCATCGGCCATTTCTTTAAACTCATCTTCGGGCAAATTTTTGCAGTCAAAATCCAGATCTTCCGAAAACCGGTCAATGCCTTTTACCAAACGTAAACAAGTCCCGCCTATGAAAGTTATTTTGCGGATATAGGGTGTGGAAGACAGAAAATCCAGAATCATCAATTGCAGATATTCCTTGAGCATGTACTTTTTATAAACAGCATTCCCGCGTATGAGCGGAGGAAAAAAGCCACTTAGTTGTTCAGGTTGTATCATAAATTATAAACTTTAAAAAGTAATTTGACCCGTTGATCAAGTGCCTTGCTACGAAATACATCGAGGTAACCGGCAACCAGATCAGGATTAAGATTCTCCTGCATATAATCCTCGTCTAACCGCAATTGTTCAAGTTCCTGAAGGCTATTGTAAAACGGATAGAGATAAAGTAAGTCAAGCAGTGCCTTTTCGGCAGTGGCAAACAGGATCGTCTTATTGTCAGCAATGATTTTCTGTTCAAACCCGAACATCAGGTTTTCTTTGACATTCCTGTAAGAATACTCGCCGGAATCGTTGCTGAACACAGCAGTTTTGAGTGACGACACACTTGTTATCTGCACAACTGCTTCGGGAATCAAACCATAAAATTCAAGAGCAGTTTGAAGGCTGATGTATGAAGGACGGTAAATTTTATTGGCAAAATAAAAGGGATAGCCGCGCATGCTTTTATATTCAGAAAATGCAAAATATCCTTGCCGCAACCGGAACAGGTAACCTTTCTTTACCCAGCGGGTAAGATTGTTACGGTCAAAATCAGGTTGCCATGCATATACCTGATGAATATTAAAGCACGCCAACCCAAACAGCTTTTCCTTAAACTCTAAAAAGGTCATTTGGCAGTTTTGTTTCTATTATGCTGCAAATATAATGCATTATAGAAATAAAATGCACTTTTTAACACTATTGTCCGGGGAAAAGCATGAGATTACCTTCAGTGAACTCTCCCGGTAGTATCGGGAGAGTTCACCGGAGGTAATCTCTAAGTCCATTATCAGGTTTTTTCCGGACATCAATGATTTTTTAATAATATTCTTCGTATTTCTTCCGAAACTCAGCAGGCTTTAAATGGCAATAATTGTGCTTTTGTCAATCACTTTTTTCAGTGTTCCGTTGTCGGGATTGTATTCGTTTTTAATGGTGAAACCTGAAGGGTAGGTAGTTTCTTCGGGGTTGCCTTTTGCATCGCAGGTGTAAAACTAGTTAAAAATCCGGTCAGAGGTAAGGCGCGTGCGGGTATTTTGGGGATGCTGGCCAGGGTGCAAAATCATTAGAAAGGGAATCGGAATCACATATGCAGTGGAAGGCATAATTCATAGCAATGCAATAGCTCATTTTACAATGAGTTTGATTGGTTGAGAAGAAAACTGACCAACAAAAACTTTCTTTGGAACTCTGCCAACAGAAGGAATCTTTTGAATTAGCGCAGACTCATAATTTAAGCTGTAAACTTTATCGTAACTATTGCAATAATAAATGTATAAGTAATACACTCCTTTTGACAAGTCATGCCTTCCCAAATAAGGACAAACAATAACTGTAGAGTCCTGTGTAAGTGAAATGCTTCCTCTTTTCAGGCAATCGTTTATTTTTTGCTTTCTAATAAAGCTACCTTTCAGTCTGGACCTTTGTTTTGATTCGTAAAAATTACTGTCAATTTCTAAAGGTTTATTTTCATAATTTATGTATTGAGGCTGCATAATTTCACCATTTAAATCCTCAATTCTGAAATCTAATTTGTTCTTATAACATTCGTTTTCGAAGAAAGGAGTACCTGGAGCAGAATACCATAAATCAGGGTATATCATGCCGGTTACATTTTTTAGAAACAATGTATCTGCATTTGACCTGTTCCTAAACGTTACTGATATAGAAACTGATGTTTCCCGCTTTTTAAGTACCAAAATAGAATCTTTGGGTACAACTACAACCTCGCCCTGTCTATCTTGCCCTGAAACACAATTAAAGAAAAAACACAGAAAAAGAAAAATCATCAGGATTTTAATTCCCGGAAATACATCAGAATGAAAAGAAGTACTAATTCTAAAATAAACTCCGGTAAGGTGTTGCATATTGTTCCATCATTTGGGTTCTATACACTGTTGGTTGGCGAGAATAATTGAATGAATGAGCCCGAAATTCAAGCATTATAAGCATTTGAATGTCAGGGATATTCATTTTTATCAGAGAAGAAATACATTTTTTTACATTGATTAAATATTAATTTCCTCTCTAGCGGATCATACCAATGTGATTTGCGAAAATTCCATTTCCATGGCCAATTCCGAAAGGATTGAAACCATTTGATTCGATTTCTTGATTTGTAATCTTGTAACAAAGGGCCAATCAAAGTTAATGAGAAACTTGATGTATCTTTTATTAGAAACTTTTTATTTGGCACTGAAGGAGTCGCGTGAATTGATTGTATTATAATATCATTTCCAAAAATGTCATTACTTGAAAGGGAAAATTTGATCAACTCACTACTATCCAATTTATAAGAACAACTTACTTTACTAATACCCAAATTAAGCACTGTGATTTTTTCTCCATCCTTCAACCAAAATATTGCTACAGAATCATTCCCTTCATAATAAAACTCCAATTTGAGTTTGGATGGAGGTATTTTATCAATGCAAACGAAATTTAAACTAGTATACTCAAATGAGGAGTTCTTGTTAAAGGTGACTATGTTAACTATTTTGTTTTTAGAGTTATTATCAGAAAGAAAATACAAAGTATCCTCAGTTACTTCATAAATGCCACAATCAAATTCCAATCTTGTATTAGAAAACCTTGTGCCATTTTCGGTTAATGCATAAAATTTTCCATGATTTGAAAAATCAACAAATTCATCGGATTTTGATGAATAAATTCCGATGTATTGTGTAAAGCCCTGTTTACCTAATACCAGAATCAATAAAAAAAGGAATATTCTATAATATGTTTTCATCTTATAATTTTAAAAATTGACAATCCTTCTCCAAAACCAGCATCTCCATTGTTTACATTATATATCATTCTAGTATTGCCCAAATATGGATCAATTATCTTTACCTTTAAAGGTTTGTTTGGTGCATAATACGCCTTTTTTAGTGCAGTTGAGTGCCCCACACCACTATAATTTTCGTACTCAATGAGAGCAACACCACCTTGTGAATGCAATTCCTTCAATTCATGAAAGGTTAGAGCTTTTTGTGTAACTGTAATATCTCCATATGGTTCAAGAAGACGACGGTTAACTATGAACCCATCTGCCCTAAGCTGTTCTATGATAGAGTTTTCTTTCCCACCTACATTAGGAAAGTTCTCTATAGCATTTTCAATATACGTATTCCAATATTCTTCTGTATTTCCAAATAAATTCTGTAATGATTTTGCTTTGCATAATATTTTAGCTTGACCATTGTTAGTGACTCCATCCCATTCAAGTATATCATACTTATCCCAGTTAAATAATGAGTTAATAGTTCGTTTGTACCCAACAGGTTTACCTGAGAAATTGTTTATATTCATTGGCTCCCCAAACGGCCTTGGCCCCAAGAGATTATTATATTTCACTGCCTCAGCATACCCCTCAATACCACCAACAGCCATAGCTATTCCCGTATTCAACGCCCATCCTTTCCAGTTAAATGAAGAATTGTTAAGTATGGCTTCAAATCCGTAAGTTATTAGACCTGAAACTGAAGTATTAACACCTGCATTTACCATACCTGGAATTGCTCCGGGACCAGCCATAACAGGCCCGATTATCGCTCCAACACCATAACTTAATGCAGCTGTTGCAGTACCTATGGCAAAACCCTGCAAAAATCCATCTCCATTTTGCGCTGACATAGCCCCGTTTAAAACACCCGCAAATGCAATAAACAATAAAACAGGATTATCACCACTGGGATCAGTTATAATAAGCGGATTATTCAAGGCATAAGTGTAACGGTTGTAACCTTGTGTATGCTCCGGCAGGGAAACATAATTATCCGGAGAAAGCATACGGCCCAATACCGGGTCGTACATTCTGCCATTCATGTTGATAAGCCCAAATGCATCCAACATTTCATGCCCCGTGTATCCTCGGCTAAATGTAAAGCTTGCAGGCACTCCGGTGTATGTCCAGTTTGTAGGGTTGCGGCGGCGGCCCCAGGGGTCGAAACTGTATTCTTCTACCGTGGTGCCGGCTTCGGAAATTACTTTATCCCAACAGCCAAGATAGTCGGTCAACACGTAGTACATGCCTATTTTATCAAAGTCTTTGTTGCACACGTACAAACCCCCGCCAGGCAGGTAATGCAGCCAGCGCTCCTGGCCGTTGGCATCTACTTCAACTTCCAGGCCTCCTCCCGGGAAATAACGGGTAATGGAGGTTTGCCCGTTTATTTTATACTCCGTTTTTATGCGCTGCTCATCAGGTCCGTAATGTAAAAACAACTCACGCCTTTGGTAGTTGTGGCTGATATGCGAGGCTTTGTTAAAACTGTTGTAGCTGATTTCCTGCAATGCTTCGGCAGGCATAATCAAAGGCGAAACAATACCGGTAACAGCATGTGGACCCGCGTTTAGTCCGTAGGTATAAGGGTTGCCGGGTGTAGTAAAATCGGTTTTGGTAAGTATATTGCCATTGACATCGTTGTAGGTGGTACTGTATTGCTGTTGCCCTGCAACCTGCCAGGTGGCCAGTCGGTTTTTGTGCACAAGGTCGTAAGTGAAATTCTCGGTTAAACTGCGTTTGTGGTCTTTGCGCCAGTTTAAATTGCCGGTGGTTGCATCAAAGTTGGTTTCGAGGTATTGAATATTGGATGATAAAGGATAATAGTTCCCTGTCATCCGGTAGGTGGGCAGCCCATATTCATCGTAACCTAAGGTAGTGTAAAACAGCTTGTTGTTCATGGCAAAATGCGTCATTTGCCCGCGTGCATTGTAGCTGCCGGGTTCGTAGATGGCGACATTTGTACTTTTGTCAATCACTTTTTTCAAAGTTCCGTTTTCAGGATTGTATTCATTTTTAATGGTGAAACCCGATGGGTAGGTATATTCTTCGGGGTTGCCTTTGGAATCGTAGGTGTAAAGGTAAGTAAAAGACCTGTTGTTATTATCGGTAACGATGTTTTTTTGTGATAATTGTGCATTATCGTTGTATAGGTATTTTTCACGGGTGATATTACCATTTTCATCAACAAAATCAGCGTAAGCAATTGCTCCTCTCCGACCTTTTGCAGCAGTAGAAGAATAATACGCAAATACCTGTTTAGTTATCACCGGGCTTTCTTCATCTTCCTTTTCAACTTTTTCAATTAATCTTCCGAGTCTATCATAATCCAAATAAAATTTAGCACCATTGGCATCTTTTTGAGATAAAAGTTGGCCATATGCATCGTAATCATATTCAATTAATCCGGCATCGGGGTCGGACAAAGTCTTTTGTCTGCCATACTCATCGTAAGTTATAGATACATTGTTATCATCGGGAGAAACAATTTGCTTTATTTGCCCATCGCTATAATACGTATAAGTAAGTGTACCTCCAGGGTCAGTAGCGTAAATAAGTTTGCCTGTACAATCAACCTCTTTGGATGTAGTAATACCAGTGCCGCTATTGGTAACAGTAGCGATCCTTCCCGGGTTTTCAGGGGTAGGTGTAGTGCTTGTAATAATTACGCCTGTGGGTAGTGTGGAGGAAACAGGGAAGCCATAGTCAGGATGATAAACAGTAGTTGTGAACTTAGTAGGCGTTTCTGAATCAAAAAAGGGTTCCGAAACACTTACCACCTGTCCTTTATGATTATAATCGGTTTTTATACATGATACTATTCCATTGGGATCAGTATTTGCAGTATATAAAGTACGACTTAATTTGTCGAAATATTCTATCGTGGTTGTCCCGTTATTGGAAGTGGTTTCAATGAAGTATAGCGCATTTGGTTTGTTGGTACCTGTGTACCATTTAAACTCGGTTTTTTTCCATACACCCAAATCATCTGTTTGCCTGCGAAGTGTGCCAAAACCATCATATTCCTTTGTAATTGTTTGCTCGTTGGCATTAGTAATTGAAATACTATTGCCAAATGCAGGTTCAAGTATTATTGAGGAAGTATAGCCTTCGGCATCGGTTTGTGAAGTAACAAAACGATATTTGTTATCGAATTCAACATGGCTAATCCTGCTCTCGATACCTGTTGCCGATATTGTTGTAGTTCTATGCAATCCGACTTCTGTAAAATCTGAATAGGTGGTTGTTACTTGTTTGGGCAAATCAAAAAAATCAATTGTACTTGTAGTATTTCCTTTGTTATCGTATGCAATCTTACTGGTTTTCGAAAGCGAAGGTTGTCCATTTCGGTTTGCTGTAATTGTAATTGTTTGGGGTTTAGAGGGAATATTTCCAGGGGCAGACCAATATTGCTGATATTCAGTTAAATTTGAGGCTGTTTCGGTAATAGCAGAATGTGATTCATAAAATTTCACTTCCTGAGTTAATGGATTGCCGTAGTTATCAATTGTTAGCTCAGTAGTTTTTTTATTACCCGTTGAAAAATCTTTTTCCGTAACGAGCGACTGCCATGGCAAAAACACTTTATTGGTAGATTCAAATCCGGTTTTCACCTGATTTATGCTATTTGAGCTATGTATTTGGACATCAGGCCCCAAACTGCTTTTATAAGAAAATGCTTGCTCAGGTTGCAAAAAATAATAGTTTGGATTTAATACAAATAGTGTTGATGCTTGAACTGGTGAAATTGAGGAGGTTGTACTAATTTCTTCGAAACCTAAAAATCCCTTTCCTTCGAGGTGCAATATTCCATTCCCATAATTATAAGTCAAAGAATTAAAATCACCTAAGCCATTATCTGAAAATTGTGTTTCAACTACTTTAATTGGATAGATAAAGTGACGAATAGGATAACTTAATTGCCCTGATGTTGAGTAAATTTCTTTATCGGCGAGCGTATTATATTGAAATTTAGTTTTTATATTAAGTCCGTTAGTCAACACTTCCATTACATTTTTATTATTCCAGGGCGTGTTTAGGATTAAGTGAACATCATCAACTATTGTCAATCCAATATCATTAATTCCGTCACCATTAAAATCAGTAGTTTGATAAAAATTTCCACGACTAGTCCAATTCCAACCCGAAATATATCCGATTAAGAAAGGGGTTTGTGGAAGGAATGAATTCTGAAAAGAATAATATATTTTTGAAGATAATTTTATTGATGTACCCCCATCTTCTCGAATATAGGCAAGTACATCTGATTTGCCATCCATATTATAATCAGCAATATCAATATCATCAATTCCTGTTGGCAAAATATCAATGATTTCGTTTTCAATGAAACCGTCTTCAAGCCAAAAGCTAACATACCACCTTACCTGATTTTGTGCATCATTAACTTTTGTAAGCAGATCAGCCCGTCCATCACCATTATAATCGCCAATAAATATTTTGTGATGTTTTGAAGGGAAACCATCTTCATATATCTGTTCAGAATAGTATTGGTGATTTTCCTTTCTAAATTCATAAATTTCTGATTTATCCTCTCTTACAATTAATAACTCATCCTTAGTATCACCATTAAGGTCAAGTGCATAGATGTTTTGCGGCTGATAACCAGAATATAAATAATCATTATAAAAGATATTAGTTGGTGCAATTTCATTGCCAATCATTTCAATTACAAAAATATAGATGTCATGGTCAATATCATTAAAGTTAACACCTGTTCGCCATAATACAAATTCATCTTTATTGTCTCCATCAACATCTAACACTCTCAGTTGATCATTAAAGTTTTTGTATGGCATTATCATATAATCATCATTATCTAATACGTGATAAGATACAAAACCACTACCTGTATTATGAAGAATATCAATATCAAAAGCATCGTATCCAGTCACATAGTTATCAAGGTGTGAATAAACAAGAATATCCATAAGGCCATCACCATTATAATCCATAGGCAATAATTTGTTAGTACGATTGTTAAGCAAATTACCATGGTAATCAGAATTTCCATTAAATATATTCTCAGAACCTTTATTCAGGTATACTTCCCATCTCAAATCTAAGGGATATCCACCATAACCAACTCTTAGAATATCAGTTAATCCATCTGCATTAAAGTCTCTGTAAAATGTTTCTCCGCTGGGTACGAATGTTGGTTTCAAAACAGTTGGTTCTTCGCTCTTTCCATACCCAAACACAATTGAATTAAAATGGGTTCCATCAGAGCCGAATTCTTCAACTTCGTTAAGTTTTGAATAAAAGTCGAAGTAATACTTTAGTTTATAGAATTTAACAATGTTCTTCTCGCTAACCACATCAATATGATCAAGGAGCATGGTTTGTTCAATTCTTGATCCTGAAACAAATGCTGTTGCGTTATCGGTACGGTCGCTATAATAGAACTTAATTGAATTATAAGGTTCAATTGCAGTTGAAGCAACATCATTACCCGTATATTTTATCTCTTTGATATTTATTTCAAGAGCTCTCTTATCGTAGATAAACAGAATATAGTTCCCATTGGGATCAGTAATCTTGTTTATATACCATGTTATTGTGGTTTGGTCAGGTCGCTGGCTTGTCAGGCGCGAATTATTCGTATTCCCATATTCAATAATACTTCCATCTTTTCCTATTACCTCAAACCATTCCGGGCCCTGTCCCACTGTTCCGTGTGAGATAACGGTACTTCCATTGAAGATTTCAGTAAAATACTGCGTACCATCACCTCCATATTGTTGACTGGCAACTTTTTTAATAAGCCTCTGCCCATCAAGTGCAAATCTATCATCTACAAAATCAATGCCTTTAACTTTACCATCATGATAAATACTTTGGCCTGTTCGTGTTATTGCACTTAAGCCTGCAATATTCCAGCCATAACCTGCTATTCCGTTGCCAGCCTGGCTACTGTAAACCAACGACAATGATGGCTGCATTCCGGCGGTGCCTGGCGAAGAAAAAATAGGAATTGTATAGGTTGCAGCACCGGTGAGTGACACCGAAGCCATGCCGGAAGTTGAACCAACCGGTAACTTAAAATCCAACTCCCTTGTTTCAGGATCAATATATTCCTGGTATGATACGGGTAGCGTTGTACTCGCGTTTTCATCAATATACGCCCTGTAATAGTTTTGTGATTCTGGTTTGTAGCCAAAGCCAGGCATCATTCTTATATATTCCGGCGCGGAAATTATTTTTGTTGTGTTACCGGGAATTTCTTTATCAATTAATATCTGGGCGCCGGAAGTACCAACAAGTAAAAATGCAGACAGTGTAAGAAGGATGTTTTTCATAACAATGTATTTATTGTAGGGCTGTACTCATGCTCCCGCTATGTGTTTTTTATTGTTTCCCGATTCTACTTACTTTCAAAGACGATTGTACAATGCTTATATATACCTCAGGTTGAGCCCTTAGTTGCGGATTCCGCCCCTTCCACCTGTTTTGAAGCTATT
>Ga0334884_1002704_pt1 | contig 21844 bp, 18 predicted proteins | sample GraSluR1_MG_7_FD_207215 | JGI IMG/M metagenome (GOLD analysis project Ga0334884, IMG submission 207215) | Sludge microbial communities from methane-producing bioreactor in Wageningen University, Netherlands - Granular Sludge_12_05 R1 | ecosystem: Engineered > Bioreactor > Anaerobic >...
CGACGAGATCAAGGTGATCATGGCAAACACGAGAGGGGATGCGGAGATCGCGACGGTCGCAGAGCTGCTGCCGAGGGGGTTTACAGGGAGGAGCCTGGAGCATCGCCAAAGAGATGGAAATTCCTGATCTAGAAAAATTTGTAGATATTCCCGAGGAAGAGCGATCTCATCTTATTCCTTATCCGCTCATTTATAATTATGAGGGATGTGAAATAGATAGCTCCGCCGAATATGGTATAGGCGGCCAACGCCACGAGGCTATTTGCAGGAGCAAAATGAAGGGCCACCAATGTGATCGATATCATGATGATCGCGGATATAGATTCGTCCTTTATATCATCCCATGGGACCTGGAAGGAGATTATACCTTTTGAGTATCTCATGCTGAGCTTCAGGGAGACCGCCACCGTCACAAGGGTGGCGATCGCTGCCCCGACCATCCCGACGCTGTAGACCAGAATGAAGTTTCCGATCAGATTCAACGGGATCGTAACACAAGTGATCTTGAGGACCAGATCTGGCCTGTCCATTCCGGCGAGGGTCCCCCTAACTATAATCTGTACCGCTTCGACCATCCTCGCGCCGGTCAGGACTATCAGAGTGAGCCAGCCTATAGAGAATGTCTCCCCGTAGGCGTAATGAAGGAGCCCCTCGGAGAAGACGAGGACCCCAGCAAATATGGGGATCGCCAGCATAAGAGAGTAGGTGATCGCCTCTGAAACAACATTTTTAATATGATCGATCTGGCCCTTTGACGACCATCCGCTGATATAGGGGAATATGGTGGACGAGATGGCGACGGTCCCCAGGACCGCCACGCTTGAAAATGACCAGCTGGCCCCGTAGATCCCAGAGTAGAATTTGGGCAGAAGGAGGCCGATCACAAGTATATCCATCGACTGATACAGATATTCATTGAAAGTTACGGGGAAGGCGTACTTGGAGTAGGCGAAGATGCTCCTTACGTGGTGGATCTTCGGCCTTTTTAATTTCAAGTCGATGAACCTGAGCCCGAGAGGTATGTTGACGAACAATGCTATGCATAAGCCTCCAACCAGCCCGTATATCTGATACCCCAACGCTATTAATATTAATTGTAATATAATCTTTACCAGCTGCTCGACGAAGTTGATGGCATAGCTGAGTCCCACCTTCTTCTTCCCGGTCAACGTGCTGCGGATCAGCTGTGCATATCGGATCAGGATGAGGCTCAAAGCCAACAAGTGCCATATGGGGGCGCCGACGTAATCGTCGATCCACCCCCTCATTAGATATAAAAATACTATGGCGATAGCAAGCGTCAATGTGTGCATAAGAAGGGATGCGGTGAAGAACTCCTCCTCATCTTCACCCTCGCTGATCCTCTTTACGGTCCCAGCGCTCAGTCCAGCATCCATGAACATCATAATTAAATTGAATGTCGCCATATACACGAAATATATGCCCAGGATCTCGGCGCCGAGGATCCTTGCAAAGTAAATCATCGAGATAAAGCCCAAGATCGTTATCCCGATCTGGGATGAAAACACCGTGATGCTCGATCGCTGAACTGACATGTATCTATCCCTTTTCTGGCGCTCGGTTGCAGGATTCGGTTGGCATGTTAAATAGGTTCCCTCAATTAAATGGGCATATATGATTAATAATTATGTATCCGTCTCTGCCGGCCTGACGATCGGTCGACGTTTTCCTGCCGAGCGGTTTTTTCAGGTCTAGATCTACTTATAATCCAGAACTTCGTCCTTCAAGCGAGATGGCAGAGACGACAAAGTTAAATAGAGATCGATGCGCAACTTCAGAAGCGTCGAACTATATGAGCAAAATGGATGTCGTCATCGGAACCACCGCTGTGAGGAGGTCGTCTTTTGCTTTAGACCATTTCCTGCGGAATTTATACGATGTACAGAACGCTCACGGCGGCTCAGAGCTGGTGATCGCCACAGACGAGCCCGATTTCGTCAGCGAGCTTGAATCTTTGTTGAGGAGATATAGGCTAAAGGGAAGGGTTATAGCCTACCGGACCGAGAAGCCGGAACATGCAAAGAACCACCGGATATGGAGCATGACATTTGGAAGGGAAGCCATAAGGATATACACCCTCGGCACCGATGCGCTTTATCTGCTATCCCTCGACGCCGATATGACCTATGACCCACAGATTATAAATATACTAGTTAAGGAGATTGGTGGATGCGATGTCATTCAAAGCGGCTATATGATGCGTTCTAAAACTCTAAATGCCCTGGGGTTCGGGCTCGGTTGCTCTTTAATAAAGAGGGGCGTCCTCGATGAGATCGAGTTCAGATGCCTCGAGTTCGAAACAGGACAGATTATTGAAGAAGGGAATGCCTTTGAGATGGACCTGGTGAGGAGGGGTTTGAAAATAAAAAAAGGCATATATTTATCTATCGACCATTACTCCAGCGATGAAGAGGTGATACCTATAACTCCAAAGAAGTTAACTCGGTTCCAAAAAATTACTACATATCCATTAATAAGATATATTCTATTGCAGCTGAGTATAATATTAAAATTTGATATAACCAGATATCTGCAGATTCTTGTTTACAAGCGCCGTTGAGCTGACCGGGTTCAGCTCCTCGAAGATGGTGAGTTTGTGATCATCGTTTTTGTCACACTCAAACCTATAGCAAGCAAGCGCATAAAGCGGATCTAGTTAAAGATTAAGAATCGGTGTCGTCATGCAGGCGGTAGTCTTGGCAGCAGGAGAGGGGAGCAGAATGCTCCCCCTAACCTCTTCGAGGCCCAAGGTGATGCTTCCCGCAGGGGGTAAGCCCTTTATCGAGCACTTGGTCCAGAGAGCAAGCAAAGCCGGAGTGACAGAGATCATATTAGTAGTGGGCTATCGATCAGAGTCCATCAAGGATATGCTCAAGGAAGGCGATGGTTTAGGTACGAAGATAAGGTACGCATTCCAAAAAGAGCAGCGTGGAACGGGCCACGCCCTTATGGCGGCAGCGGGGATGACTGAGGACCAGTTTCTGGTGCTAAATGGCGACGTGCTGACCGACGTATTATCTCTCTCGAGGATGGCTGTGGGGGAAGGGCTCGCAGTAGCCGCCAAAAAAGTCGCCCACCCCTCAAGATATGGCGTCTTCGAGGTAGAGGAGGGGTCCCTCAAATCGGTGACGGAGAAGAGCCGGTCACCGCCATCGGATCTGGCCAACGCGGGGATTTACCGTCTCGATAAGAGGGTCTTCGATGCGCTAAGAGAGATCCCCCTATCTGAGAGGGGCGAGTACGAGCTCACCGACCTTTTGAACATCCTCGTATCCAGAGGCGAAGACATCAGGATGATCGAGATCGATGAATGGATCGAGATCGGCAGGCCTTGGGATATATTGAAAGCCAACGAGAGCCTCCTCGATTCGGGGGATCACGCCATATTGGGTGAGGTGGAGCCCAACGCCTTCCTCCACGGAAGGATATCCGTGGGCTCGGGGACCCGGATAAGGTCCGGATCTTACATCCAGGGGCCGGTTTCTATTGGGAAGAACTGCGACATCGGACCGAACTGTTTCATCAGGCCCTATACGTCTATAGGCGACAACGTCCGCATAGGCAGCGCTGTGGAGATAAAGAACAGCACGATTATGGAGAGTTCCAATGTGGCTCACCTGAGCTATGTAGGCGATAGCATCATCGGATCCCACTGCAACTTCGGGGCAGGCACCATCGTCGCCAACCTCCGTCATGACGATGGTGAGATCCGATCCTACATAAAGGATAAGAAGGTGAATAGCGAGAGGCGGAAGTTGGGCGTGATCATGGGCGATGACGTTAAGACCGGGATAAACACAACGATTTATCCTGGAACGGTGATTGAGACGGGTTACACGGGCAGGCCGGGGGAGGCCCTGAGGGGGCGGATCACAGCGACAATTTCGTCCCTGGGCCCGGAATGTTCCAGGAAGAGGGACTGAGGCATAGTTTGAAAGGTGCATAAATGTGCGGAATATTCGGCTACGTCGGATCTGAACCTGCAGCTCCCATAATCTGTAACGGGCTTAAGAACCTCGAATATCGAGGCTACGACTCCGTGGGAATGGCCACCGTGTCAGAGAAGATTGAGGTGAGAAAAGATGTGGGCAAGATCGACGATTTGAGGATGAAGCTGGGGCTGGAGGACCTTCAAGGGAACGCTGGCATAGGGCATACAAGGTGGGCAACCCACGGCTCTGTCTCATCCACCAACGCCCATCCCCATATCGACTGTTTCGGCAAGATCGCAATAATCCATAATGGAATAATAGAGAACCATCGAGAACTCCGACGGACGCTCGTCAAGAGTGGACATCGATTCGTCAGCGAGACTGATTCGGAGGTTATATCCCATCTGATTGAAGAACGTCTTCGATTCAATCAGGATTGCGGAGAGGTCTCAGCCGGTCAAGATCCCTTTGAGAAGGCCTGCTTTGAGGCCTTCGAGCAGCTAAAAGGGAGTTATGCCGTTCTGGCCGTCATTGAGGGGGAGGAGAAGATCGTCGGGGTCAGGAAGGACTCGCCCCTAGTGGTGGGACTGGCGGACCACGGCATATTCTTCGCATCCGACGTATCGCCCTTTTTGGAATGGACCAAGACGGTCGTCTACCTGCAAAACCACGATCATGTGGTGGCCACGAGAAGAGACTTGAGGTTTTGGAACCAGAACAAGGAAGAAGTGACACGCCCGATAGATACTGTGGGGTGGGATAAAGAAGAGGCAGATAAAGGAGAATTCGATCATTTCATGTTGAAGGAGATATCCGAGCAGGCGGAGACGATACAGAAGGCCGTTATGCAGAATATGGAGGGGATCGAGGGCATCGCGCAGAGAATAAGAGAAGGATTTGGCGTATTCTTCATAGGATGCGGATCCAGTTATCATGCATGTCTGACCGGTACGTATCTCTTCTCTAAGGTCTCAGGGATTCACGTAAACGCGGTTCTGGCCTCGGAGTTTGAGGACTACGAGAATTTCCTGACTGATAAGACCCTGGTCTTCGCTGTATCTCAATCGGGGGAGACCGCCGACGTATTGGATGCGGTCAAAGCTGCCAAGAGGAGGGGGAGCAGGGTGGTCAGCATAACAAATGTCATCGGGTCCTCCCTGTCCCGGGAGGGAGACGAGCTTTTACTTATGAACTCAGGGCCGGAGATCTGCGTCCTCTCGACCAAGACCTATACATCGCAGGTCGTGCTGATGGCCCTTCTAGCCCATGCTCTTATTGGAGAAGGTGAGGCCTGCATTCAGAAGGTGAAGAGCCTCTACATGGATATATTCAACCTCACTTCCAAGTCCATGAGAGATCATTTAAAGGGTCTATCCACCCTTTTAGCGGATCGCGAACACATATACATGATAGGTAGAGGGCTGCAATACACCACCGCCCTGGAGGCCGCCCTCAAGGTTAAAGAGGTGTCTTATATCCACACCGAAGCCTTTGCGGGGGGAGAGCTGAAGCACGGTCCTCTCGCGCTAATAGATACGGGTACACCTGTTTTCGTCTTCGTCTCCAGCGAGAAGGAGGATCGTATATTATCCAACGCCCAGGAAGTTAAAGCAAGGGGGGGATATTTGATAGGCATCTCGGAGAGGAATAACCCGATCTTCGATTACTGGATAAAGGTCCCTGAGTGCGGCGTCTTCAATCCGGTGATCCAGGCGATACCCATCCAGATCCTAGCCTACGAACTGGCGGTTAAGAAGAAGCTGGATCCAGACAAGCCCAGGAACCTCGCGAAGAGCGTGACGGTTCTGTGAAACCACCAAACCCCCAGCAAAGTACTTTATGGCTGAGGCCCGTTCTCCCAGCTCTGCTGGCATTCGACCTCGGAAGGAGCGCATTTCGGGCGGAGGGCCTAAGATGGATGGGAAGCCTCCCGCCTTGGGCGATGGGCCCGGAAATATCAGGTCGAAGCTGAAATAGTGATGCAAATAAACCTTTTGAAAGGCGTATTTCGCAGAAGAGCCCTGACGATATAAAATTGGAGCTGATAACCTCCATGATTCTGGGGGCGGTAGATGGGAAATGGAGGACGAAAGAATGATATTATCCGAGATTATGGCACCTACCAGGACGTGTTGAGATGTCGATATTCGAGGGAAAAACGGTTCTGCTCACCGGAGGGACTGGGTCCTTCGGCCAGAAGTTCACCGAGATTATGTTAAGGGAGCACGATCCGAAGAGCGTCCGCATCTACTCCCGGGGCGAATTGAAGCAGTTTGATATGCGGAGTCGCTTTGACGATCCACGGCTCCGTTTTTTGATCGGAGACGTTCGGGATCGAGATAGGCTGTATCGAGCTATGAATGGCGTCGATATCGTGGTTCACGCCGCCGCCTTAAAACAGGTACCGGCATGTGAGTATAACCCCATAGAGGCGGTCAGGACGAACATCGAGGGCGCAGTTAACGTGATAGACGCCGCCATCGACAACTCCGTCGAGAAGGTGATGGCCCTGAGCACCGACAAGGCGGTCCATCCCGTCAACCTCTATGGTGCGACGAAGATGGTGGCAGAAAAATTATTCGTTCAGGGAAATACTTATGCTGGCGTCAGAAAGTGCGAGTTCAGCTGCATTCGATACGGCAACGTCATCGGAAGTCGGGGCAGCGTAATTCCGGTATTCAGGGAGCAGAAGAAGACCGGGACGATCACCATCACCGATGAGAGGATGACCAGGTTCTGGATCACCCTGGACCAGGGGGTGCGCTTCGTCATCGACTGCGTTGGGCGGATGAAGGGTGGAGAGATCTTCGTCCCGAAGATCTCCAGCATGAAGGTAACCGACCTGGCGAAGGCAATAGCTCCAGAGGCGAAGTGGAACGTCATCGGGATACGGGCCGGAGAAAAGCTCCACGAGATCCTCCTGACGGAAGATGAGGCGAGGCATGCCAGGGAATTTGAGAGCTACTTTGCAGTGGAGCCTGAGCATCCCTTCTGGAATAAGGATAATTTCAATGGAGGGAAAGTCCTCCCGGAAGGGTTTAGATACGCGAGCGATAACAACGATAGATGGCTCACTGAATCGGATCTTCGGAAGATATCCGAGGATCTTTAGTCGACGGAGTATGAAGGAGGCATATCAAGATGCCTGCAGCCGATGATGAGGATAAATCGCTGGCGATAAACGGTGGTAGACCTGTCCGGGAGTCTCTGCTCCCGTATGGGCATCAGAGCGTTGATGATGACGACATTCAGGCGGTCGTGGAAACCCTTCGCTCCGACTGGATCACCACGGGCCCCATGGTAGCAGAATTTGAGAGGGCGTTCGCGGACCGCGTCGGCTCCGAATATGCCGTCAGCTTCAGCTCTGGGACTGCGGCATTACACGGCTCAGCCTTTGCTGCGGGTTTGGGCCCCGGCGACGAGGCGATCACAACGCCTATGACCTTCTGCGCCACCGCCAACAGCATCCTTTATCGAGGGGCCGATCCCGTCTTTGCAGACGTGTGCCCCGATACCCTGAACATCGATCCAGAAGAGGTAGCGAGCCGCATTAATTCGAAGACGAAGGCCATCCTCCCCGTGGACTACGCTGGCCATCCCGCAGATCTTGACGAGATCGGGGAACTGGCGGAGAGGAATGAGCTTCTGGTCATAGAAGACGCCTGTCACGCCCTCGGCGCAGAATATGGGAGCAGGCGGGTCGGCTGCATCAGTCACATGACCGTCTTCAGCTTCCATCCGGTGAAACACATCACAACAGGTGAGGGCGGGATGGTTACCACAAACGATCCAGAGCTTGCCAGGAGGCTGAGGCTGTTCCGAAATCATGGCATTGAGGGGGATGCCAGGCAGAGGCAGGCCAAAGGACAGTGGTATTATGAGATGGTAGATCTGGGATACAACTACAGGCTTACGGATATCGGATCTGCTCTCGGCCGCTCTCAGCTCAAGAAATTGGATCAGAACATCTCCCGAAGGCGTGAAATAGCTTCGGTATTCAGAGCCGAATTCGAGGATCTGCCCGGAGTCCTTCTGCCGACAGAGAAGGCTTACGTGACTTCTGCATGGCATATTTATCCGGTTCGGCTGGACCTCAAATTGCTGGATACGACTCGCGCGAAGATCTTCGCCGCCCTGAGGGCGGAGAATATCGGTGTGAACGTCCACTATATACCGGTCCATCTCCACCCCTATTATCGGAAGAGATTCGGGTACCAAGGCGGCGAATATCCTGTGGCCGAGGCCGCTTATGAGTCGCTTTTGTCCCTGCCCATATTTCATGCCATGACCGATGAAGATGTAGAGGATGTCATTGAAGCGATGTCCAAAGTTGTGAAGATCATAATCAGTCATAGGAGAAATGGACGATGAAAACGCCATTTATCATCGGAGATAGAATATACTTACGCCCTCTAGAAAGGGAGGATTTAAACGAAAGATATCTCAAATGGCTGAACGATCCAGATGTGAATAGGTATCTTGAAAGCGGCCTATTTCCTTCGACCAGAGATGGACTTGAGGAGTTCTATAAGAGGACGACCTCGCATAGCGAGGTTATTCTGGCGATAGCTGAAATAGAGTCTGATGAGCATATAGGAAACGTTAAGCTCGGTCCGATTAACTGGATTCATCGCAGGGCCACTTTTGGAATACTCATTGGAGAGCCTCGTTTCTGGGGGCGGGGGATCGGCACCGAAGCGACCAAGTTGGTGATAGAATACGGGTTTTTCAGGCTAAACCTGAGGAGGATCGATCTGGGTGTATATGCGTGCCACGAAGCAGCAGTACGCTTATATGAGAAGGTCGGCTTTAGGATCGAAGGCAGATTCAAAGAAGATCTGTTCAACAACGGTGATTATGTAGATAGGATATGGATGGGGTTGCTGCGTTCAGAGTATCGGGATCCTATAACTCCAATCGCTTAAGGGGACGATCGCACTTCAATCAAAAAAATTTAGTGATTATAATTTGCGGTCAGCGACTCAGATCACGAAAAATACAATAAGCTGTACTTGAGATGGGTGATAAGATAAAAGCACTAGTTGTTGGCGGCGGGTCCATCGGAGCGCGTCACCTGGGGAACCTCTCTCGTCTTGGGATAGACAGTTTAGCATTGGTCGAACCAGACCCTAGGAGGAGAGAGGAGGTCTGTGATGGTGCGATCTTGGGGTTCGATGAGCTCGATCCAGCTTTTCAATGGGGACCTGATATTATTATTATAGCAACTCCGAGCCATCTACATGTAGAGCAAGCCCTTAAGGCAGCCCAACGGGGCATCCATCTATTTATTGAGAAGCCCTTATCTCATATAGAGGACGGGCTGGTCGAGCTATCGCGAGAGATTGAACGTCAGAAGCTCGTCAGCCTGGTGGGCTGTAATATGCGCTTTCACCCCGGACCTGCGAGGGTGAAGACGCTTTTAGATCATGGGGCAGTAGGCAGAGTCCTATTTGCCCGCATTCATACGGGTTCTTATCTGCCGGACTGGCGGCCTTCCCAGGACTATCGCAAGAGTTACAGCGCCAACTCCTCGATGGGGGGTGGGTGTATCCTCGATTGCATTCACGAAATCGACCTGGCCCGTTGGTATCTTGGAGATGTAGAGAGCGTATTCTGCACAGCTGGACATATGAGTTCGCTGGATATCAACGTCGAGGATGTGGCATCCTTAATATGCAAGCATTCTTCGGGGCCCACCTCCGAGATTCATTTAGACTATGTGCAAAGAACTTATGAAAGGGGGTGCCAGATAGTCGGTGAGCAAGGAACTATATTCTGGGATTATAACCAGGGAGAGGTCCGATGGTTCGATGCCCTCGAAGATTCCTGGACGAGATTCACAGGTCCGAAAAGATGGGATCCTAATCAGATGTACCTTGAAGAATTGGAGCATTTCTTGGAATGCGTCAGTCATGGGAGGCAGACTCTACTTCCCGTATCAGATGCCATCAGGGTAATGAATATCGTCTTTGCTGCCAAGGCGTCTGCGGGATCAGGTTGTATCGAACTCGTTAAGGGGGTTCATTCTTGATATCCGCTATAGTACAGGCCCGAATGGGTTCTACGAGGTTGCCGGGGAAGGTCATGATGGAGATCTGTGGACGTCCCATGCTATGGCATGTCATCCATCGTCTCCGTCATGCTGAGAGGTTAGACTCCATCGTAGTGGCCACCTCAGAGCAGATGATCGATGATGAGATAGAAGAATTTTGTAGAGCCGAGAAGGTCCCCTGTTTCCGAGGAAGCGAAAAAGACGTCCTTGACAGGTATTACCAGGCTGCAAAGTGGATCGGTGCCGACGTGATCGTGAGGATTACCGCCGACTGTCCCCTGATCGATCCGGAGGTTGTAGATTCTGTCGTCAATAAATACCTCGAATGCGAATGCGATTACGCGAGCAACTCGGAATTACGTACATATCCGGATGGACTGGACACTGAGGTATTCTCTTTCAACGCTCTGAAGCGGGCGTGGAGTGAGGCGAGGATGATGTCCGAAAGGGAGCATGTAACGCCTTATATCAGAAATAATAAGATCATCTTTACATCAGCCGATGTCTTTCAGGAGCGTGACCTGTCCACCTTGAGGTGGACGGTAGACGAACCTGAAGACATCGAATTCGTTCGGAATATCTATGAGAGGCTTTACAGGTCTGATCGGGTCTTCCTCATGGATGAAGTGGTCAACCTGCTCAGAGAAGATCCAAAACTCTTAGAGATCAACAAAGGCTTTGAGAGGAACGAGGGATATCTTCGCTCTCTCCGAGAGGATTTCGCGGTAGACTTTCCAGATAAATCTGATTAGGTGATGTCATTTCATGTACAAAAACGAGAAGACCTTATCCGGGCAAGAGCTGTACAAGAAGGCGGTCAAAAGGATCCCAGGAGGGACTCAGCTCCTTTCAAAACGGCCTGAGATGTTCTTGCCTGGTGATTGGCCGAGTTACTATTCCAAAGCGAAGGGAGTCGAAACTTGGGGGCTTGACGGAGAGAAGTACATCGACATGAGCTACTGTGGGATTGGAGCCTGTGTCCTCGGTTTTGCGGACCCAGAGGTGGACGGTGCCGTAAAGGAGGCCATCGAATACGGCTCAACAGCCACCTTGAACTGCCCGGAAGAGGTGGAGCTGGCAGACCTGCTATGCGATCTTCATCCTTGGGCGGATATGGTCCGGTATGCAAGATGCGGCGGCGAGGCGATGGCCATCGCCGTTCGGATTGCGAGAGCAGAAACAGGCCGAGACAAGGTCGCTTTCTGTGGTTATCACGGATGGCACGACTGGTACCTTTCAGCAAATTTAGCGGAGATGAGCTCCCTAGATGGACACCTTCTTCCCGGCTTGGAGCCCGCCGGCGTGCCCCGCGGCCTCATCGGGACGGCCGTCCCATTTCGCTACAATAGAGTAGATGAGCTGGAATCGATTATCGCCGCCGGTCGAGGAGATTTGGCTGCGATCGTCATGGAACCTCTGAGGAACTTCTATCCTGAACCTGGCTTTCTGGAGCGGGTGCGGGAGATCGCTGATGATATTGGAGCGGTCCTGATCTTCGATGAGGTTTCAGCTGGTTGGCGGTTGAACACCGGTGGTGCGCACTTATTATACGGGGTGGATCCCGATATCGCCGTCTTCGCCAAAGCGATGAGCAACGGGTACCCGATGGCCTCCATAATAGGACGCGAAGAGGTGATGCAGGCGGCTCAAAGCAGCTTCATAAGCAGCACCTCTTGGACCGAGCGGATAGGACCTGTAGCAGCTCTGGCAACGATAAAGAAGCACAAACGTGATAACGTTCCATCCCACCTGATCAGGATCGGAAAACTGATTCAAAAGGGATGGAAAGATGCGGCAGATCGATCGGGGATATCGATAAATGTGACGGGCATCCCACCAATGGGCCATTTCGACTTTAACTACAAAAACGGACAGGCTATAAGGACCCTATTTACACAGATCATGCTCGAAAAGGGTTTTTTGGCAACGAACGCCTTTTATGCAACTTATGCCCACCGGGAATCCCATTTGGATAGCTATTTTGCCGCTTTGGACGATACATTCAGATATTTGGCTAAATTCATCCGAGAGGATCTGGTCGAAGATCAGCTAAAAGGTCCCGTTGCTCATTCGGGATTTTTCCGCCTGACCTGACCTTGCGCAAGAGGAGATGCGAATAAGTTCGATATTGAATCAATCATCAAAGATCAAAAATGAATTCACCGATTATAATCCGCGCTGACGCCAGCACCAGGATCGGCACCGGCCACGTGATGCGCTGCCTTGCCCTCGCCCAGGCCTGGCAGGACTCCGGCGGGAGCCCCCTATTCGCCATGGGCATGGATGCTCCGGCTCTGGTGGATCGCCTGAAGTCCGAGGGGATGGAAGTAGTTAGTCTATCAGCAGAGCCGGGAAGCCCGGAGGATGCGGATATGACCGCAGGCATCGCGGAGAGGATGGGAGCCGGCTGGGTGGTGGTGGACGGCTACCACTTCGGCTCAGAGTATCAGAGGATCATCAAAGAATCCGGCCTTCGCCTTCTATTCATCGACGATAACGGGCATGCAGATCATTATTATGCAGACGTCGTTCTGAACCAGAACCTCCATGCAAAAGAGGATCTCTATAAAAATCGAGAGCCTTATACAAAGCTCCTCCTCGGAACCGAGTACGTCCTACTGAGGCGCGAGTTCTGGCCCTGGCGCGGCTGGAAGCGGGAGATTCCAGAGGTAGCCCGAAAGGTGCTGGTCACCCTGGGGGGAAGCGATCCCGATAATGTGACGCTGAAGGTGATAAAGGCGTTGCAGCAGATTGAGCAATTGGAGATAGTAGCTGTAATTGGTGGCAGCAACCTACATTATGAGGAGTTATTATCCGGTTTGGAGAGTAACGGCTCAACGGATTTGAAGAAAGATGTCAAGAATATGCCCGAACTACTTGCCTGGGCAGATCTGGCAATCTCATCTGCAGGGACCACGACATGGGAATTAGCTTTTATGGGTTTGCCCGGCCTCGTTCTAATCCTAGCCGAAAATCAGGTCAATGTTGCTGAGCAACTAGAATCCGAAGGAATCGCGATGAACTTAGGGATACACGATCTTTTGAGGGCGCCAGATGTAATCCGAGAAATTTCACCTTTATTATTCGATGTGGATCTTCGAACCTCGATGGCGGAACTCGGTCAGCGTGGGGTAGACGGCTTTGGGGTAGCCAGAGTTCTCGATGCTCTATCTGGGGGATTCAGTTTAAGGATAGCAAGTGAAGCGGATTGCGGTCTAGTTTATAAATGGGCAAATGACCCAGATTCGAGGAAATCCTCCTTTTCAACCGACCCCATATCCTGGAAAGATCATATCCTGTGGTTCGAGAATAAGATTCAAGACCCAAATTCAGTCTTGTATATAGCCCAGGATGTTGAGAATGAACCGCTGGGAATAATCCGTTTTGATATCGACGGTCAGTATGCTACAATAAGTATTAATTTGGATAAAAGATTTCGCGGCCGAGGTATCGCACGTGTCATAATCAATGAAGCAGTGGAGGACTTATTCGCCAATAGGCCGGTTTTTGGAGTGAATGCATTTATCAGGTCGCATAATACAAAATCTATAACAGCTTTTGAAAAATCAGGGTTTACCTTTGTCGGCCATAAGACCATACAAGGAAAAGAGGCATTGCATTATATCAGAGCCCAGCATTCTGAAAGTGTAAAGAGATGGATGGAAACGAATGAAACAAATTAAAATTAATCATAGATATATATCTTGTACCGAGCCAGTTTACATCATAGCCGAGATCTCCGCCAACCACAATCAGGATTATGGTGAAGCCGTTCGCATCATCCGCGCGGCAAAGGACGCCGGAGCCGATGCTGTCAAGCTTCAGACATACACCCCTGATACCCTCACCATCGACTCCGATAAAGAGTACTTCCGCATAGGTGAGGGGACCCTCTGGGAAGGCCGAAACCTCTACGACCTCTACAGCGAGGCCTACACCCCCTGGGAATGGTATCCCAAGCTAAAGCAGGTAGCAAGCGATTTGAAGATGGATATCTTCTCGACCGCCTTTGATCCCACCGCCGTGGACTTCCTGGAGGAGATGAACGTCCCGGTCCACAAGGTGGCCTCCTTTGAGATCGTGGACATACCCCTGATCGAGAAGATGGCGAGGACAGGAAAGCCCCTGATCATATCGACGGGTATGGCGACCCTCGGGGAGATCGAGGAGGCGGTCTTGGCTGCCCGCAAGGCAGGCGCATCGGAGATCGCCCTTCTCAAGTGCACCAGCGCCTATCCAGCCCCCCCCGAGGAGATGAACCTGCAAACCATACCGCACCTCTCCGAGGCCTTCGGGGTGCCCGTGGGCATATCTGACCACACCCTGGGGATAGAAGTACCCATAGCTGCGATCGCCCTTGGAGCCTGCATAGTCGAGAAGCACTTCACCCTCTCCAGGTCCTTTCCAGGACCCGACAGCGCATTCTCGCTGGAGCCTCATGAGTTCAAGGCCATGGTCGGGGCGATCCGTGCGGCGGAGAAGGCCCTGGGCGAAGTGCATTACGGTGTCAGCGAAGAGGAGGCTAAAAGCAGGATCTTCAGAAGGTCCCTCTTCGTGGTAAAGGACGTCAAGGCGGGCGAGATCTTCACCGAGGAGAACGTGCGCTCGATCCGTCCAGGCTACGGATTACACCCGCGCCATCTCCGCCAGATACTTGGCTCGCGGGCGGCTGTGGACGTGGAGAGAGGAACGCCGCTAAAGTGGGAGATGGTGTGGAGCAAAGAGGGACCTGAAATGCATTTATCTACAAAATTTATATAAAATAGAATTATTTTTCGCAATCCTTATATTCTCGTAGCATAATGTATTATTCGTGATGCCCAAACAAGTGAATGATGATCCGGAGCTGCTAGAGCAGATGCTCAACGATGCGAAATCAGTTCCAGACCTTTTCAAGACCACCAACTATTGGTCCGCTTATGAAAGATCATTTGTTTCTGAGCTGAGATCATATGGACTCAAAAACTTTCGTAGTAGAAGGAGCTCCGTGCTTCAGTCATTTGGCGCAGTTGATCTCTTACCTTGGTCCCAACTTTTATATCCAAATCCGATATGGAAGGTTCCATTCAAATTAAGACTCATAAATTCCTTGTTGGCTCCATTAATAGAATTGAAGTCGATGCAACGATTGGCAGACTATATCGCTTTGGCAACTGTCGGAACAACTCTCCAAGACATCAGAATTTTGTGTTACGAATTTGCCAAGTCCTATGGTGAAAACGTTGGAGCGAAATCAATCTGTGAACTAGAAGCTTCTCCATTCGGAAATCCGGAAGATGTATTTCAAATCGGCGATAGGAATTATACTATGTCCACAATATATTATTACATGCAATATGCATATTGTTGCCAATTTATGGATTTCGAATCAATAGATAAAATAGTAGAGATCGGCAGTGGATCAGGAAAGCAAATTGAAATCATTAAAAAACTGCACCCACATATTAAATTCTTAGTATTTGATATACCTCCTCAATTATACGTATGCGAGCAATATTTATCAGCAATTTTTCCTGAGTCGGTGGTATCATATAGAATAAATAGAGGAATTAGAGAGTTGCCCGAGATGCGAGATGGATGCATATTTATTTTTGGAAATTGGCAACTACCTGACCTAAAGCTTCACTGCGATTTATTCTGGAATTCTGCAAGCTTTCAGGAAATGGAACCAAATGTAGTTTTGAATTATTTGAAATACATAAATCATATAACTGACAAATATATTTTTTTGCATGAGTTGATGGAGGGTCAAGTTCAGGCTAAAACAGAAGTGCAACAGGGTGTCTTGGAGCAGACGAAGCTCGAACACTATAAACAAGGATTAATAGATTTCCAGCTTGAAGATATCTCAAAGAGCTTTTTCATACCACAGGCCAGTGTCGCTTCTAATACCACCTATAGGTATACTTTTTGGATAAGACGATAGGTATCCCGGATACCCTAACCATCGACTATGATAAAGACCACTTCCACATTGGCGAAGGTTATCCTTCTGGAGGTTGGAATCTCTACGATCTACAACCTTTACAGTGAGCTTATAATCTTCTGGAGCAGTGTCCCTATCTCCCCGATGTAGCAAGAGACTTATACAGTCTCACGCGCTGGGAATCGAGGTGACCGTCGCCGCGGTGGCCCCGGACGCCTGCATAGTGGAGAAGCAATTCACCCTCTCCAGGTCCGTTCCAGGACCCGACAGCGCATTCTCGCTGGAGCCTAATGAGTTCAAGGCCATGGTCGGAGCGATCCGCATCGCAGAGAAGGCCCTGGGAAGAGTACGCTATGGGGTCAGCGAGGAGGAGGCGAAGAGCAGGATATTCAGGAGGCCCCTCTTCGTGGTGAAGGACGTCAAGGCGGGGGAGATCTTCACGGAGGAGAACGTCCGATCGATCCGTCCAGGCTACGGATTGCATCCGCGCCATCTCCTCCAGATACTCGGATGTCATGCTGCTGCAGATCTGGGGAGGGAACACCCCTCGGATGGGAGATGGTAGGGAGAAAAGAAAGACCGAAATGAGCTTGGCCGGGGCTAATTCTGCCGGGAGCAAATATTGAGAGCTGAATGGGATATATTAGGGTCAAAATGAGAGATAAGCCAACCGATTAGCTGAAATTATCAGAGTTGGGTCCTCTCTTCTTCTATCGTCTTCAGGATAGCCGTTAAATCTTCTATATCCTTGGGGAGAAAAACTCCTATTTTTTTGAAGATATTCTCCAAATTCGGGTCAAATTGGTTAGAAAATTCCATAATTGAAATGACATATGAACCCTCTAATAAATATTTTGCTGTTAAAAGCGATGTTGAGAGATCGCCTACAATTATAACGGGCTCATCCGCGTCCTGTAAGGCGACGAATATGGCCTCCAGAGGGAGGGTCTTGGGGATCAGCTTAACCCCGGGAGAGAGGAGTCTAATTCCCAAAAAATCATCTTCATGTTCCCGGGGGTGATATTTGAGGTATAAGCCACCCGTGAGATGGGATAGATATCCGGCTAAATGCCTATATGTGTCAGATAACCCTTTACTTAAAATATTTGAGTGTGAGACGATCAGAACGGAGTTGAGATTTAAGTCAGCCCAGTCGAGTGAATAATTTTTGAATAGTGTAGATATGAAGCCGTCATTTTTAAGATTATTAAATATATTTTTATGAATTTTTGCAATCTCTTTGACCCTCAGCTCCGGTCGGATAAAATCTGGTTGTATTACCATCACTTTATTGATGTATTCGTATGTGCCAAGAATGCTGACATCCTCGTACCAAATACCATAGACTAGTTTATATACAATTTTTTTGAATATTGGAATTTTTGGTGATATGGAGTTATTGTAGGCCGCCGAACCGTCTTCGACATATGTATTGATCCCTCCTCGTCGGTGATTTATGCGCGCTATTATCTGAGCCTCCGGATATCCGTCATTAAAGATGAATACGTCGCAGGCTTCGCTTACGGCATCGATAAGAAAGTTTTTTATAATTTTTAGATTATTTCGCGTTATATCAACTCGTTTAACTCTACTCGATACATCATATATGCCATTAATCATAATTATTTTAGAGAATGGGTTTTTATCCCATTCCTTCACGGACCTGCAAAATGCATCCACATCAGAATATACGGGTATTACCACCAGATACTTTTCATCTGACCCTCCGCTGAAGGCGGCTAATCCACAGGATAATAAAAGATGATAAGGTGTATATGCCACGTATATCTGTTTCATCCGACCTCCAACTCCCCTTCAGGAAGGAATGCTCCAACGAAGAATCCGGTCCATCTCCTCAACGCCTGGTCGCCATAAAATTCAAGTTCTTACACCGATCTCCTCCAGCAGAAGGTCAAACTCCCTCCGGAAGAGGCCGCACATCTCTTCCCGGTTGAACTTCTTTGATATCTCCTTAGATTTAAGAGATAGAGCCGCCTTTTTGGAGGCGGATAGATCAAAATAAAATAGAATCGCCTCTGAGATCGCCTCAGCATCCACCTTCCTGATAAAATTTGAGTCCAAGTCTTGTATGACCTCCTTGGTTCCGACCAGATCCGTGACTATCGTCGGCAATCCAGACCTCAAACTCTCTAATGTTGCAACGGGAAATGTATCCACTACCCGGGACGCCTGGACGAATACGCTAGAGTTTTTAAAATATTGTGTCAGATCCTTGACATAACCCTCTACGTGAACTCCATCGATATCGTTCCACCCCCGGGGGTGACCTTTTCCGATTATGTACAGCTCAGCGTCATTATACTGATCTCTCACCAGCTTGAACGCCTCGATTAAAATATCCATCCCCTTCCTCGGATAGGTCCCATGCCCGATCGAGAGGATGGTATGACCTTCGATATTTGGGTGGATGCCGCTAATCCTTTTATATAGTTCGTCTTCTATATATGGATGGGCGATTCGTATGGGGATATCGACAAACTCCTCGGCATTCGACTTGGCTAGCTCAGATACGGCGATCGCACCGTCTATATATTTTGATGCGAACTTATGAGCCAAGTTTACGTAACTTCGATAGTTGTGGCTCATCTCTTTTGGAGTCTCTCTCATCATCATGAACGTCTCATCTGCTATGATATTAACATGTATATTATTTTTATGGATTAATTTTTTAACTGCGACGGGTGCTAATGGCGCACCGCCTTCAGTAAGATAAATCTCGTATCTTGGAAGAGAAATTCCGTTGACAAAACTTTTAAGGATCTTTGGCATTTTGCTTTTATTGAGGTATCGATTATAATGCCAAAAATCTGAACCTACCGCCTCAGCAAAACCCCTGTGAGATGGGTGCGGATCTAGATATACGAAAAGAACCCTTGGACCCTCCTCCGCCATCTGAAGAGGATCGATCATCACTCTCGGGCCGCCATTATCCATATAATCTCAACCCGATATCCTCTCCAGATCTGCCCTCACCATCATCTCGACGAGATCCTCAAAAGAGGTCTTCGGCGCCCACCCGAGCTTCTCCCTCGCCTTCGAGGCGTCGCCCCGAAGCTCCGGGACGTCGGCGGGCCTCATGAACCTCTCATCCATCTTGACATGGTCCCGCCAGTCGAGCCCCGCCGCCGAGAAGGCCATCTCGACGAACTCCTCGACCGAGTGGCTTTCGCCGGTCGCGACGACGTAGTCGTCGGGGGCATCCTGCTGGAGCATCTGCCACATCGCCTCGACGTAATCTCCCGCATAACCCCAGTCCCGCTTCGCATCCAAGTTGCCCAGGCGGAGCTCTTTGGAGTTGCCGTGATGTATCCTTGCTGCGCCATCGGTGATCTTCTTTGTTACGAACTCAATACCGCGCCGCGGAGACTCGTGATTGAAGAGGATCCCGTTGCAGCAGAACATATCGAAGCTCTCTCTGTAGTTCACCGTGGTATAATACCCATAGACTTTCGCTATGGCGTAGGGGCTCCGGGGGCGGAAGCGGGTAAGCTCGTTCTGAGGGACCTCATTGACATTTCCGAACATCTCGCTGCTGGAAGCCTGATAGAACTTAGCGTCGCGACAGAAGTGCTTTACAGCCTCCAGGATCCGGGTGACCCCGAGGCCCGTGACGTTTCCGGTGAGGACCGGCTGGTTCCAGGATGTGGCTACGAAGGACTGAGCTGCGAGGTTGTAGACCTCGTCGGGCTGGGCCGTCTGGACCGCGACGTTGAGGGATGACTGGTCCGTCAGGTCTCCTTCGAGAAATATTATATTATCTACAATATGGCTTATCCTCGACATATTAGGCGTGCTGAGCCTCCTCACAAGGCCGTAGACCTCATAGCCCTTCCCCAGCAGGAGCTCGGCGAGATACGAACCATCTTGCCCTGTTATCCCCGTTATCAAAGCAGCCTTCGTCATAATGATTATCCCTTGATAGGCAAACAGTTTTAAATTTTTTTATAAATATTTTCTATTTTTTTGACTATCGTCGTCCAGTCGTAGCCATCGAGGTCGTCGTTTATATCCTTTCCGATCGATGAGCGGATCGCCGCCGCGAGATCTTCCGCTGAAATCCTCTCCGGCCTCACCGCAACGACGCCATCGAACTTCTCAGCAAAATCCATCAAACCACCCTCGGCGCTCACGACGACTGGCGCTCCTGCCGCCATAGCCTCAAGAACCGTTATGCCGAAAGCCTCTACGCCTGAAAGGTTCACGAAAACCTCACAGCTCTTCATCCAACGGTACTTATCCACCTCGGGGACGAATCCGAGGAGCTTCACCCGCCCTTCCAGGTCCATTTCGTCAATCAGACTCTTCAGATCCCCGAGATACTCGCCCCTTCCGCCGATGTAAAAGTGAAGATCTTCAGGCATATATGCCATCGATCGGATCGCATACTGGACGTTCTTGTACCTATCGAGCCGGCCCAAATATAAAATGAACTTCTCTTCAAGGTTGAAGGGTTTGGCATCCCGTATCCTCTTTAAATCCACACCGCTCGGAACTATTTCAATATCATCATCGATTCTAAAGTCCCTCTTGATCAATCTTCTTTCATAATTGGAGTCGCAGATTATTTTATCTGATTTTTTAAATATGATTGATCCTATATTCTTATACGCCTTGTTCAGAAGATCCCTCAGATGGGAGCTTCCAGCGCCGTGATAATGGGGGTTGAATACGAGCCTCTCCTCCGTCTTCGCGAGGGCCGCGAATAAAGCCGGTAGGGCGTGATAGTTGTGGGCATGGACGACGTCGAACCGGGATGTCTTTATGTATGAGGCCATCTGGGGCGCGACGAAGTACGCATCGCCCGGCGAGAACGACCGGAAGCGGGTCACCTTTACGCCTTTGATCTCCTCCCTTCGGGGAAGGCCCCCGGCGAGGTCGGCGGAGATCACCTCCACCTCGTGTTTTCGAGCGAGCCTCTCTGCTATCTCCTGGACGTGCCTCTCCACCCCCCCGACGTTGGGGGAGTAGCGGTGGCAGACTTGAGCGATCCTCACCCTTCGACCCCCCTCTTCAGCCCCTGATATTCGCGTCCGGCTCCCAAAAGACCGTCGCCCTCTTCGAGAGGAGCCGCCCCATCCCCCGGAGGAGGAACTGCTCCGTCTCCAGGAGGGTTCCGCCCCGGACCCCGAGCTTCATCATGGGCAGGAGGAGGGGCGAGAGGAGGAGGGGGAGGATCACTATCGCCGTGAAGTTGAAGGGAAATACGAGAAGGCCGTAGAGGCCGTACTTCGGGTTGAGAAAGAGGGTCTTGTTCCGCCACATCAGCCGGACGAGGCCGGAGGCCCTCCTCGTCTTCTGCTCCTCCCTTCCCTCTTCGGAGGTCTTCTCGTAGAAGATCACCTCCGGATTGAGGATCGACCGATACCCCTGCCGTCTTATCTTGAGGGAGAGCTCGCTATCATCGGCGAGGGAGTCTTCGTCGATCTTTTGAACTAGAAGCCTCCTGAAGGCGGTGAAGGGGCCGTGGGCGATGATGGTGGAGTCGATCCTCGACTCCAGGAGCTGGATCTTCATATTCAGGCCTCGGTAGCTCTCCTCGGACCTGGAGCCCATCGGGACGGCCCTGCCGGTGACGCAGCCGATCCGATCCTCCTCGAAGGATGAGACGGCGGACTTGAGGGCGTCCCTGTCAAGCATGGCGTCGCAGTCGGTCTTGACGACTATATCTCCGGTCGCCATCGAGTAGCCCTTGTTCAGGCTATAGGGCAGGCCACGCCGCTCCTCCTCGTGATCGAGGATCAGCCGGATCTCCCCTCGACCTCCCAAGCGCTCCTCGACGATATGGGGGGTCCTGTCGTCGGAGCAGTCGACGACGATCAATTCCATATCTTTTTTTGGATAATTAAGATCTAAAGTATTTTCCAGCTTCTTTAGGATCGTCTTCTCTTCGTT
>Ga0334884_1002706_pt1 | contig 21827 bp, 15 predicted proteins | sample GraSluR1_MG_7_FD_207215 | JGI IMG/M metagenome (GOLD analysis project Ga0334884, IMG submission 207215) | Sludge microbial communities from methane-producing bioreactor in Wageningen University, Netherlands - Granular Sludge_12_05 R1 | ecosystem: Engineered > Bioreactor > Anaerobic >...
AGGGACAAAATGTGGGTAATCAGTGATTTACAATTTAGGAAAAAGTCCCGTACGTACGGGACGACATAATATTTTTACCGGACAACAATGTATTTTTTTATAAAGATTATCGTCACTTGGCTGGGGTAATATCTGTTGCAAGGATTTTGTTGCAGCCTTGCAAAAACCTGCGATAAGAATTATACTAATTATCACAAAGCCAATCAGTTAAAAGTTTTTCAGCAGGCCTTTATTATATGCAATCGACTTTTATTCCTTATACTCCAAATAGTTTTTCACAAAATACACCCAAGCATCAAGTCTGTCGAATAATTGCAATGTTGGTTCAAATGGAATATAAATGTCTGGCGCAATACCGATATTGTCAATCGGATTTTCAGGCAATCTGCGCGAACGTGTTGCAGGCAGCCATAAATTATACTCTCCTGAAGGCAATTCTTTTGGTGTAATGTTAGAGTAATCAAGAACCCCTGCCGTATTTTCAGTGCCAAATAATATAACTTTTGAACTATTTTTTGCTGTCAGAATAAATTGTTCTGCAGACGAGGCATTTCGTCCATTTATTATTACCCCTACTTGTTTTGGATATTTGTAAATTGTATCTCTTTTTACCATGTCATTTCCTTTGTGATAAGGATGTATCACAAAATTACCAATGTTTTCTTTCATCTTTTCAACCAATGCTTTTGATTCCTCTTCAAAGCCTTCTTTAATCAATCCGTTTTTGATTGCATTCTCCCAATCTTCGATAATTCCTTTCGTAGCGTACCATTCAATGCCTTTGCTCTCGTAAGGATTAGTGTAAATTAGTTCTGCTAATTTTTGATAATAAATATCCTGACCTCCACCATTATTTCTGATGTCAATTATTAAATTTGGTCGCATTATAATTTCATTCCAATGTTTTTCCACTAAATCATTGGCAAGATCCGAATAGAAAGAAGGGATTCTTAAATAAAAGGTACTATCAGTCAGGCTCATAGCAATTGGATAGGTATTCGAGCCATTTGGATATTTGGGAATATAGGAGGTTAAAAAAGCCATATCTGCTTTTTTATCTGATGTTTGCCTCACAAATCTCGTGTAATCATGAATTTCGAAAACAGATTTATTCAATAACAAAGATGCTTTTTCTTGCTGTGGTTTATATTGAAGGTAGTCCCGATAAGTTATCAACTCGAACTCATTATTCCCTTTATCAATTGCTTCAAATATTATTTGGTTTTGTTCATAGCCGGAATAATTAATTGCAACTCCTAAATATTTATCATCTCGTTTTTCAACTATAAAAGTGCCCCAATATCCAAACCAGACACCTTCAAGTGTATTTGAGTTAGTTGACACTGATTCTAAGTCGGTTGTTGTATATTTTCTATCATGTGATTCATTTTCTTCTTTCTTTGCGTGATCGCGGTTATAGGATACTCTAAGATGATGATCTTTAAACCAGGCAGTGTAATCATTTAAAAATATGAAGCATGAATCAGGGTAGAGCGTGATTTTATTTCTAATTTTAGTTTCAAAGTCTTTCAAATTCGCTATATTCTCTTGATTTACTTTATCTGAATATCCCGGATAATCATTTTTTATTCTGTTGATAATGTAATCGAAATCCGCCAGGCATTCTTTTTCCTGTGCATGGGAATAAGCAAATACTGAGAATAAAAAGAAAGTTACAAATAATTGTTTCATGGTTTTGTGTTTATTTTAATGGAACAGAATGGTTTATATGTTCATTCTCCCGAAACTACAATACAATAATAACACAGCTATTTACTTATTACCTTTCTAGACAAGATTTCCGTGTAATTTCCTTATCCTTGCTAGAAACTATCAGGCATATCCTTAATGCTGGTTTTAGTTAATCTTTACCAAAAATAGTGAAATTCGAACAATGCCTGTAATTTTCTGATTGATTTTTTTACTGAACCTCAAATAAGCTTCTTTTCTTACCTTCGCCATTCAAATGATACGCATGTATGGCTTTGCAGTTGCTTTCAAAAATAAATGATCCCGCTGAGCTCCGAAAACTTCAACCGGATGTATTTCCTGATCTGGCAGATGAGCTTAGGTCTTTTATTCTCGATGTTACTGCCGTAAACCCAGGGCATTTAGGTGCTTCGCTGGGTGTAATTGAACTTACTATTGCATTACACTATTTGTTTGATACCCCAAATGACAGATTGATCTGGGATGTTGGGCATCAGGCTTATGCACATAAAATTTTGACTGGTCGCAAGCATTTATTTCAAAGCTTGCGAAAACTGGACGGCATCAGTGGATTTCCTTCCCGATCGGAAAGTGATTACGATGCATTTGGTACAGGACATGCTTCAACGGCTTTGTCGGCAGCTGTTGGAATGGCGGTTGCAGCTGATTTACAAGGAAATCACTCCCGAAATCATATCGCTGTTATTGGCGACGGTGCGATTACAGGGGGTATGTTTTTCGAAGCTTTGAATCAGGCCGGTGCTGCTGATCTTAACTTGATCATCATTCTGAATGACAATGGAATAGCCATTGATAAAAGTGCCGGAGCTTTAAAAGATTATTTAATACGACAAGCCGAAAAACAGAGCAGTCAGGCCTTTTCGAATCCCTTGTTCGAAGCTTTTGGAATTGCCTGCAATGGCCCTGTTGACGGACATAATTTTGCAGAATTACTTCCTGCATTGGAAGCCGTAAAGGCCATGAAAGGTGTGCGTTTGCTGCATGTGATTACAACCAAGGGCAAAGGTTTTGAGCGTGCCGAAAAAGATCAGGTGCGTTATCATGCGCCCGGCACTTTCGACAGGCTGACCGGTGAACTGCCCAAAGCAAAACCAGTCGAAAACAGGATTCCGCTTTATCAGGAAGTTTTTGGTGAAACGCTGCTGGAGCTTGCAAAAAAAATTCCTGATCTGGTGGGTGTTACGCCGGCCATGCCCACAGGAAGCCATTTATTGCCCTTGCTCGAAACCTTTCCGGAGCGTTGTTTTGATGTGGGAATTGCAGAACAACATGCCCTCACTTTTTCGGCTGGCCTCGCAGCCGAAGGAATGCTGCCTTTTTGCGTGATTTATTCTACCTTTTTGCAAAGGGCTTACGATCAGTTGATTCATGATGTTGCCCTGCAAAATTTACCTGTGGTGATTTGCATCGATCGTGCCGGTCTGGTTGGGGAGGACGGTGCTACGCATCATGGGGTTTTTGATTTGGCTTATTTACGTTGTATTCCTAACCTGGTGATTGCTGCACCTATGGATGAAAAGGAGTTGCGTCATTTGATGTTCACCGCTGCCAATTATCGTAAAAGCCCCTTTGTGATCCGTTATCCGCGAGGGAAAGCCACTGATATGGATTGGAAAGTGGACCCGGAAATTTTGCCAATTGGAAAAGGCCGTAAACTGTCTTCCGGAAACAGGATAGCCATTATTAGTATTGGCCATCCGGGCAATTTTGTGCGAGAAGCACTTGAAAAACTAACAGCTGAAAACATTTTTGTGAGTCATTATGATTTACGTTTTCTTAAACCGTTGGATGAAGCGCTGCTTAGAGATGCCTTTGAACAGCATGAGCAAATCATCACTGTTGAAGATGGCGTAAAAAATGGCGGAATGGGCAGCGCGGTAATGGAATGGGCACACGAGAATGGCTTTGGCAATTCCATCGTTCGGCTTGGTGTGCCGGATGATTTTGTTGCGCACGGAAAGTCAGAACAATTGCAGCAACTTTGTGGGTTTGATAGCAACGGGATTGCAATGGTGATAAAAGAGCTTTTTTAGAAAGGAAAATTTTGTTTTTGTTTGGAAATTATTCTTACTTTTATTCTAACCAATTCATTTAATACGCTAACCAATTTTAAGAAATGCGATGACCAATTCTCCTACACACACACACACACACAGCGAAACTTGAAAGTGCGTTTGGTTATTTTCAATTAATAAAACACATTGATCTATTATTAGCGGTTGATAATAAGTTTATTTTTAAATTGGGGAAAAATAAGTTCGATTGAATATTACCTTTCTAAAAATTGGAAAGGTATATTTATTTAGTAAATTTATTTCAAACGTTTAATGCATAATATTATGAAAAAAATAAGTATTGTACTTTTAATGATTAGTATGTTAATGGTTTCTTGTACGAAAGATGATAGTAGCAAAAATACTAAATATGAAGATTTTGTAAATTCGATCAATAAGGATGAGGAAGTTATTGATCCTACAATTGGGCTTGAATTTGAAGTTATTGTGGATGAGGAACTTAAAAAACCTGGTTGGTGGACAATTGCGACTTTGTGGAAAAAGAAGAATGGTGAATGTATAAAATTTGGAATATGTCAATGGTTTCCTACATATAAAGCTAACCTTAATTTTGTTGGAAGAGAAGTGTGTTTTCCTTTGATATATGATGAGACAAATTCAAAATTTGAAGATATTCGACTTGAATTTACTTCTTCGCCGACCTTTTTGAGTAAATTAGATTTAGTTTTTAGCATTACTGAAGACTTTATTATTGATGTTCCGTCAAATATGAATTTGCCTTTTTCTCAAGTTAAAATTGCACAGGATGAAGTATTTTATGACTCAACAATAGGTGCTTATGGTGGATATATTCTTAATATTGTAGGTGTTAATAATTAAACCGATCTATCATTTTTTGATTTGATAATAAAGGGAAAAGTTGGCAACGGCTTTTCTCTTTATTTCATAACCATGGTAAGAGAATAATATAATTATGAAATCATTATCATTTTTAACTTGCTTTTTTGTTACATTTATTATTTTCATGTCACTATCTTCCTGCTCTATTTTAGCACCTGATTATCTTGATATGTCACCCTCAAAGAGGGAATCCTTTAAACCAGACACATTAGGCTTTAATAATAATACTTGGAGTCAGGACACATTGATTTATTCGATTGATTCAGAGTTACTTATTAATATGCTTGAGAATGCTGAAACTGAAAACAAAGTAGTTATTTTTTTTAATTTTATGTGTCCATTTAGTAAGGAAAAAGTACCGGGTTTAGTACATAAAATTCAAGCCAAAGAGGGAACTGTAATTTTAATTGCATCGGATGATTGGACAACAAAGTTTTTTTATGAGAAATACAGACGAAAAGAGAATTTAAACACAAGTATTTTTATGCTTGATGTTAATCGGTATGCAGTCAGTCGCAATCCGCTCAAAAGAATGATAAAGTTTATTGGAGAAATATGCGATGACTGTGAATCTGTCGTTGGTTTTCCTTCGTTTCTTGTTTTTGATAAGCATAACAAGATTATTATGAAAAAACTGGATGAAGACGATTTAGAATATTTATTTTGATAGTTTAAAGATCTCCTGGCACGGAGTGTATCCAGAATGTAAAAAAAGCGGTTTATTATTTTTGGGGATGAATTATGCGAGAACGCCATGATATTATTGGTTTTCCTTCCGTTGTACTTTTAAACAAAGAATATGAAGTCGTTTATAAGCATACAGTAAAAAATGATTTGATACAAGAATTATGACTATAACTTAAATAATTTCCTGAAGACAGCTATTACAATCCCTATCTTAATGATCTCAATGCCAATTTACTAATTGTTTTTCAGAAGACCCTAATAAGCAATTTTTTTTATTGCCAATCTATTGTGTTCTCTAATTGTGTTGCAGAGCAGTAAAAAGAAGGTAAAACTGCCGCAGAATATTCAAATCTGCTATCTTTACTGCCCAAAAAATTCTCCTGTTGAAAAAAAAATTGGTGATATTTTTGATTTTCATTTTCACAGTTTCAGGTCTGGAAGCTGATGATTTGAATAATTTTCAAGTTACTCTCCCATATGTTTTAGTGTCAGACGTCAACCAAAACGTTGAAATCAGGGCGGCTGGAGAGCTTTTTGGAAAGTTGGAAGGCCAAACAGTAAAGGCAGTTTTCAATGATGAAATACGGGAGTTGAGCTTTGAGAAAAACCTGGCTGTCATCAAACACGACTTTCCGGATGAAGAGTTGCTAACATTGACAGTCGATGGTTTTCACTGGCAACAAGAAGTCACCCCCATTCCGCTGTGGATGTCGGTATTGCCTCCTTTGATTGCGATTTTGATGGCACTTTTGCTTAAAGAGGTTTTTGTTGCCTTGTTTTTAGGAATTTTGAGCGGAACTACAATCATGTTTTATTACCAGGGTTCGGGCTTTTTTGTGGCGATTTTCAAAGGCTTGCTGGCGATTATTGATACCTACGTCATGCAGTCGTTACTCGATCCCGGCCACATGGCAATCATTATCTTCTCGATGGTGATTGGTGGCATGGTGCATCTGATCACCCGAAATGGTGGAATGCTGGGCGTAGTAAACCGGCTGTCGCGCTTTGCCAAAGATGCCCGCTCCGGGCAATTGGTGACCTGGCTGTTGGGCATCGCTATATTTTTCGATGACTATGCCAACACATTGGTTGTTGGTAATACCATGCGTCCTGTTACAGATCGTTTGCGCATTTCGCGCGAAAAACTTGCGTATATTGTTGATTCAACCGCTGCACCTGTGGCAGCAACAGCTTTTGTAACCACCTGGATTGGTGCCGAGCTAAGCTATATTCAGGACGGACTTAACACCATTGGCTTACAGGAATCGGCTTATAACGTTTTCTTTAACTCGCTGGCTTATAGTTATTATCCGATTCTGGCATTGGCATTTATTCTGATGCTGGTATGGCAGCAGCGTGATTTCGGCCCCATGTTCAAGGCTGAGAAAAATGCCCGGATCAATCCTGATTTTCACCAGAAACTATCCGAAACAGAAAATACATCCAACACTTTAACCGCTGAAACACATCAAAACCCAAGAGCCTTTAATGCTGTAATTCCGGTTTTAATTATTGTTTTGGGAACAATAACAGGTTTATTATACACAGGCTGGGATCAGGCAGTGTGGAATGATGAATCTATTGGTTTTGGAAGAAAAATTTCAGCTATTATTGGTGGTGCAGATTCCTATGCTGCGCTCTTATGGTCGTCACTTTTGGCCATGCTGGTTGCGATTGCGCTTACGTTAACTCAAAAACTGTTGAGCCTCAAAGACACCATAGAGAGCCTGGTAGATGGCTTTAAAATGATGCTTACGGCTATCTTGATTTTAACACTGGCCTGGTCGGTTGCGCTGGTAACAGATCATATGCACACAGCCGATTTCATCTCGAAGGGTTTACTGGAGCTGTCTTTTTCGCCTTATCTGGTGCCGGCTTTCACTTTTATTCTGGCGGCATTGGTGGCTTTTTCTACGGGCTCCTCCTGGGGAACAATGGCCATTTTGTATCCGCTGATTTTGCCCACTTCCTGGCTGTTAACCCACGAAACCGGCATGACGGAGGCCAATAGTTTGCTGATTTTTTACAATGTTGTTTCAGCTGTTTTGGCAGGCTCTGTGCTGGGGGATCACTGCTCGCCAATTTCTGATACAACGATTTTAAGCTCGTTGGCCAGTTCCTGCAATCATATTGATCATGTGCGCACGCAACTGCCTTATGCCCTTACCGTGGGATTTATTTCAATAGTAATCGGAACTATTCCGGCAGCTTATGGGGTTCCGGCTTATTTGTTGTTTCCCGCCAGCATGGGATTGCTTTATCTGATCATCAGATTCTTTGGGAGAAAGCTTCCGGAAGCCATTACCGATTAAAATTACCAGGCCTGCAGCAGTTGACTGAGTAAGGTGATGGTGAAAATCGTGATCATCAACCAGCCGATAAGTCCTTCAATGACGGTAAGATACATGGGAGCCCTGTTTTCAGGAGTTTTGCCAAATCCCATCGCCAAAAACATATTGAGGCTGAGCATAAAGCTGTTGATGAATTTGATGAGGAGCACAAAAGCAAAATAGATGAACAAGCTCAAAGCGGTGATAGTTCCTACCAGTGCTTTACGTGAACTGTTAAGCTGATTCCATTTACCGTGCATTAATTCAATTTTGGAATAAACAAACCAAATCAGCTGTTGACGGGCGTTCCAGAAAAAATAAAGCGGAAACCCAAGTCCGCGCACCAAAAGTGGTATCTCCGAACGATTTTTGAGATAATGGGTTTTGATGGCTTCAAATTGTACTTTTTCCTCTTCTATATCATTGCTATACAATTCTTTCAAGCTTTTCTCAGTCATAAAATACTCCGAAAGCAACATATATTGCCTTACGAAATAATTGAAGTTTATGCCATCCCAATCAGAATAGCTGATCATATAAAAAAATGCAAAGATCAAAATGGTATAAAGTGCTATTTGAAGTGATTTGGCCGGATTGGTCGCATAATCGGAAAAAAAGCTGAGAAAGCGATTCAGGTGATAACCAATAAATAGGTTTAAGGAAGGCTCAAGGTCGTATTTGAATTTTTGATAACGTGTTTCAATATCTTTGATTTCGATGTAAGATGCATTGATAGATTGCCGGTCTGCCCGGGCCTGATACATCCCGTTTATTTTGTTGTAGCAACTCATCAACTCGTTGTAATGCAGTGTACTGGCAAGTTGTTGAGTTGATTTTGCCTGATAAATTTCCGGCCTGCCACTGCCTTTTTCGAGCAACAGGCTCAGTTTTTCGCCTCCTATATTATTCCAGGGCAAATTGGTGTTTTCTGCAGGGAAATCAAAATTTTGTACGGCAATAAAATCACTGATAAGCAACGAATCTCCAAGTAAGGATTTTTCAATGTTTAAATCCGTCAGATCAAGACCAAAACCATTGATTCCAAATAAACTTAGTTTGCTGATTTCTGCGGCAGAAAAGTTGATGCTGAATATGTAATCAATACCCGTAGGTTCAAAAGTCAGGTCAGAAAGATTGATCACGCCAAAACTTTGATCAGAAAAATCGAGCTGTGGATGAAATTGTTCTTCATCAAGACTGGCTATGACTATACTGTCAGCGTAGAAACGGCAATTTTCTAATTTCAAAAAATCTGCATCCTGATTCAGATCCAGTTTGTTTCCAAAATTTGAGCCGCTAAACTGAATACTGCCAAGTGTCTCTTCTCCATTGAATTCCAGTATTCCACCAAAGCTGCAATTTTCTATGCGCACCGGATAGCTGCCATCCGTTGTGCAATTTTCGAACATAAGATCATTGTCACTGCTCAAACTAATGCCATTCAGCCGCAGGAAATTCCAGTCTTTGAATACCACCTTCTGATTCTCTCCCAACTTGAATTGCACATTGTACAAATACAGCGAAACTGCCTGATCATAAGGTGCTTCAATTACATATTCCTTGTAGAATAATTTATCAACAAGAAATTTTTCATCTCCCGGCTGGCTGGTAATAACAACATCCTGCACAAAAATATCGCTGTCCATTTGGTTGATAAGTGCAACTAATTGCTGAACAGAGATTTCTGCAGTAACAGCTTCAACTATTTCTTCCTCTTCTTCCTCAAAAACCTGCGCATTAAGATCAGCTGTTTGCAAACCAATAAGAAATAATAAAACCAATAATTTGAACAGCTTTTCTATCATGTTTGGCATTATTTTTTGAGTAGATCAGCTTTCAGGTTGATTTTAATCTGGCTGTGATCCGTGTCGAAATCAAGCAATAGATCTCCGGTATCTTTATAGAGTTTTACCTGATTAAGCGGATAACTCAATTGCCCGTTTGACAGCTCAATACCCGAAAATATTTCCACACTCGCATTGCCGCTTTTGTATGCCACAACTTTAATCCTGGCATTATCACTAATTTTTATTTTATCAAAAACAAGGGCACCTCCACTATCCGTTCGGATGCTGATGATTCCTCCTGCATTTTTCATAAAACTCATGCTGCCAAAGCTCTTATAAAAACCAGGTGCAAATTTGGCAAAAGCAGGATTATACCGGTTAAATACTTCCTGAACTTTTTGCCCTTTAAGTTCTATGGTGTTTATTTGCAATAATTTAGTTGCTGCAAACAGGCCTGCAATAGTTTTTTCATAGGCTTCCTCAAGCAGCAGATCATTTTCTGATTTAAGGCTTTCGGCAGGATCAAAGTCCGCTTCTGAATCAAAGCGTTTTTCAGATTTCATATTCATGCCCGAGCTGGCAAAAAAGGAGCCTGTGAGGTAAAGGTTTCCTTCGGGACTTGTTTGTAATCCGTAATGATCAAAGTTTTCTGATTCGCTGTATAGTCTTGCTGATATCTTACTTCCTTTCGCATCAAAGGCGGCAGCAAACATAAAATTGGAGTTTTGATTCAGCTTGTCGAGACCGGCCTGCGTAGCCCATTTCATAGTGCCGTCTGTGCTCATCCTCAGGATGAAAATATCAGCTCCCGGTGCAGCTGACAGACTTCCTTTTCCCAAACTCATTTCATCTCTGAAAGTTCCTGCCACACTTAATAAACTACCATTTTCAAGGTGGAGATCGTAAGCCATATTGTCGTTGGTTCCCTCAAAATGCTTGATCCAGCGTAAGTTAAAATTCTTGTCAAGCGAAATCAGTACAGTATTTTTAATTCCTGAATTGGAGGTTATCTTTTCGTTTCCAAAATTAAATTCCGAAACAAAATAGCCACAGGCATACGCATTTCCGGCTTCGTCAAATAGTAAGTCATTCAGCCTGTCGGCCCTGTACAAACCGGCTTTGAGCAGGAGTTCGCGGATTTGCATTTCCTGTTCCGAAACTGCATCAACCAGCACCAGATCAGGTGTTTGGTTTTTTACCATGGGCATCACCAAACCAATCGGGGCGGCGATAAAAGTAGGGTCGGCAACAATATAGCGGCAACCATCGTGTTCAAATCCTGCACCTTCAATACCTTCGATACAGACAGCTGTAGCCATATGTCCTTCAAAAGCCAGTCCAACCACTTTGATGTCTAGCAGGTTACGAGCGAGCCAGGCAAACAATACGGATCGGTCTTCGCAATCGGATGCTTGATAATGAAATAGCTCATCCGGAAACAAAAACTTTTCCTTTCCGAATTGCTCCTGATCAGTTTGGTATTCAAAGGCATTTTGAACAAAACTCAATAGCAGCCCTGTTGCCTCGGCTTTAGTAAGTTTATCCAGATAAGTTTTTAATGCCAGCGCAAGTGATTCTTTGGTTCGCAAATCGATTGCAGAGTTGAAATAAACTGATGCATCCGTAAGCGGAAGGCTGTTGTAGAACCTCAACAGATTTTTGTTGTAAACCACATCAAAGCTGTAGTTTTTGCCTGCATGATCAAAAGAAATTTTTTTAACTCCCTTTTCGATAGGTAGATTCAAAGGTCTGCGAATGGTGAGATCGGGAATGATATCCGCTTCCGGAAACTGCCCTGCGTAGGTGCTGATATTGTCTGGAGTACCTAGAGGAAGGTAATAGGGACGGTTGTCGATCAACACAAAATTTTCGCCAAATCTTGTTTGTAGAGCAGGCTGCAAAACAAAAAGCTGCTCGTTGTTAAAAGCTATTTTGGCCAGAAATCGGGAACGGGTAAGCAGAAACCATTCCAACAGGGCTTGCTGATTGGTGTTATCGGCTTGAATAGCCTGTGCGGTAGCTTTAACAAGTTGTGTGTAGGCAAAATCGTTCAGGTTGAGATCGGTTTTGTACTCTTGAAGCTGGCTGATCAAGTGATTGTAATAACTTTCGCTTATCACTGTCCACCAGTCGCTAATGCCATCAGCTGAAATTGTTTCAAGCTTTGTGGTTTTCAAGCGGGGATCATAATTTAGCTGAACAGGGGCACCATAAAAATCGAAAGCTAATGCTGTTCCTTTAAAATTTTCCGGCTCAGATTTTTGGATATTCGGTAGCCTGGTAGGAGGTTTTTCTTTTGGAGGCTTTTGTGGCTGGATACCAGTTTTTTCCTGATTCTTTTCAGTAAACTTTGGTGGTTTTTCGGGTTTTGGCCCTGGGTTTTTGGGTTTTCCGGCGGTGGCTTCGAATGATTGAAACGATTTGGCCAGAAAGTCGGCAAATTCTGCATCAATCCTGGCTACAAACTGATCGAATTGCTGCTGGGTTTCTTTCTCAAAATCAGCATATTCCTTTTCAATTTGTTTTTGAAATTCTTCAAAAGTCTGAGCATTGCACGGATTAATATTCATTAAACCAAGAACACATCCCAGAACAATTGCTTTACTAATCCGGATATTCATTGGAATTATTTTGGATGATAGCAAAAATAAATTTCAGCTGAATCTGCAGTAATTGTTACAAATTCAGCTGAATAAAAGCAAACAATTAGAATTCCAATACTTTGGAGATTTTTTGATCATCCATGCCCGAGATTTTTTTCAGATCTTCCCGGATGATGTTTTTAGCCATCTTAAGTGCTTCTTCAGTTGAATAGGCTATCGTAACACGCACTTCTGTGTTTTTACCAACGGGCTTATAAGCTTCAAAAGCTGTAAGAGTACGTCCCATATGCTGGTTCAGTTTCGATTTGAACTGCCCCATGGTCTGCGTAATCGAGGCCGCTTCATCCGAAGAAAGCTGCTGATTGCCAATGTTTGTAGTGACCAGGCCTGCAACTTCTGTTTCAATTTGTCCGGCCAGATTGATCTTGGCAACTTCATAAGCCTGCAGTTTTGCAGCTGTTTGAGTTTCACCAACAGAACTTCCGTCCGCTATGAAATACTTTTTTTGGCCTTTATCATCAATTTCATAGGCCATCATCCACGAATTTTCGAGCTGCTTATCCATGGGAAGCTGGCCGGGATTAACTTTGTAGCCTTCTTTGTCCATGCGTTTGGCTTCTTTGCGGGCATCTTTTAGTGCTTTGGATTTTACTTCTTTTTTGAGCTCTTTCGAACTCTGGGCGAGCAATGCCGAACCCGACATAACAATGGTAAATGCCAGAATAGCCGACATCATCAGGTTGAGTTTTTTCATTTTTTTGGTTTGTTAAGGTTATACGTAAGTTGGATTATGATTCCTTAATTTTAACAACCAAAAGTAATTATTCTTAACAGAGATTCAAAATTTGAATCTTTCTTTTTTATTTTTCTTTTAAAAAAATTTGTGATTACTGCAGAACCCATTACTTTTATGCCTTGGTTTAATGCTATGACTTCATTTGAGGATTTTTATATCGCTTGTCCGTGTTGCAGTGCCTGGTTGATCGGAAAAAAAACCAAAGCAGATTCAGTAAATCAGTCGGTATTATATTCTGATGGTATGATAATCAATGATTTGATTCCTGCTAATCCCCAAAAAATTGTGTTATGTCCGGCTTGTGGATATTTGTTTTGGCTTCAACCGGATGCCTGCCACAATTCTATTTCAGATTCCGAAAAGCTAACGGCCTATACCTGGCCAAGTTGGCGGTTTTTTGGCTGTAACTTATTGGATAACAACGGGAGAATCGCGCTTATCAATCATTATTGGAATGCGTTGAAATTATTAAGACCAATAAGTGTTGAGCAAGAGATTATCATTCGAAAATCGTTGCTTTGGGCCTATAATGATTTGTATCGGGATGCGGATGCCTGGAAGTTTGTTGATGTTGTTAGGGGCAGGATAAATTTTTTCTATTGGATTATTTCCCGAAAGTTTAGCCGAAAAGGCCGGGTCTTGTTTGAATCGGAAAAACCGCGCTTCGAAACTAATCTTCTTAGACTTATTGAAATACTTGAGCAGGATGCCAACGCTGAACCTGCCATAATCGCAGAGTTCTATCGTGAACTTGGTGATTTTAGAATGGCAGCACAATTTCTTTCGAAAATCGTTCGGCGAACGCATTTTATTAATCTGTTGAATTCTCAAATACAGCTCGGTGATAAAAGCGTGTTCAAAGTTGCGGGATAAGTATTTGATTTTTTTCGGCTTATTTAAAATCAGTATAAATAGTATTGAATTGTATTGGAATTTTGATTTTCTTTTCAAAAAGGTATCCGATATGTTTTAACTTAGCATAAGTTTGAAGTATATTTGAAGGTGATTTTTTGGAGAAAATGGCATAATGCATAACAAACCAAAACCAATTTATTATGAACCAGCTATTTATTGGAACATCCAATCAAGAAACAGTTTATTTGGAATTAAAGTCCATACAGCGACATATGGCATGTTTTGGTGCTTCCGGAAGCGGAAAGACAGTTGCCTGTAAGGTTTTGTCGGAGGAGTTGGCTTTGCAGGGAATTCCAATGATTATCTTCGACCCGCAGGGTGATATTGCCTCATTAATCAATCCTGAAACTGATGATGAATTGTTGGCATCCAAAGGCTTAAATCCTGATATTAGGAGACTCCTGACCGAGAAAACGGAGGTTTTAATTTGGACGCCAGGCAGTTCCAAAGGTCTTCCTTTGTCGATTAATCCCTTGCAATTCGAACAGGTTCACGGTATGGATGCTGAAGACCGCCTGCGTTTTTTTTCGGCAACGGCCAAAAATGTGATCGAGCTTATTGGTTACGATGCCGACAGCGATGATGGAAAATCAGCAGAATCGGTTTTGAGTACCGTCTTTGATTATTGTTACCAGAAAAAAGTTCACCTCAGTAGTTTTGAAGGTCTGATAGATCTTTTAACTGATTTGCCTGAGTCAGTAAGTGAGATAGTTACCAAGATCAGTAGTTCGAAGGATTTGCAGGAACTGATAAAAAAGCTACGTTTTTTAACGATTGGATCCCGCAAACTGATATTTGAGACCGGATATCCAGCCACAATAGAGGCATTGCTGGGCTTGGGTGAGCATAATACCGGAAAGACCCGTCTTTCGGTGATCTACCTCAATACACTTGCAACACAGGAAGAGAAAGAGTTTTTTATGGCTTACATTGCCCAATTGCTTTATAACTGGATGCTTCAGAATCCACTTTCAAACGGGCAAGATGGCTTGCAGGCCGTACTCTATATTGATGAGATTGCACCTTATTTACCGCCGGTCAAAATGCCGTCGTGCAAGGAAAGTTTGATGCTGCTGTTTAAACAGGCACGTAAATATGGTGTGGGATGTTTGATAGCAACCCAAAACCCCGGAGATATTGATTATAAGTCCATCGCTCAGATTTCTACTTACCTGATAGGAAGCTTGAAAACCAAACAGGACCTTTCGAAGATCGAAACCAGGCTTGAATCGATGGCACCAACCAATGCCGGTGAACTGATGCAGAAAATTCCTGCATTAAAAAAGGGTTCTTTCTTGTTGCTTTCTCCTGATGAGGAAAAGAAAATACAGCAGTTTCAGGTTCGCTGGTTGCTTACTAAGCATGATGTGATCAGCGAAGATCAGCTAAATATTTTAGTTGAGGAGCACTGGCGACAGAAATATCAGAAACCTGCAACAGTAAATCCTAAGTTAGATACGCCAGTTGCTGAAATTACAGCTGATCAGTCACAAAATCTTATTGAACAGACCAACGAAGGCAAAAAGCAAGTGGCTGTTGCTGATGAAGATCAGGTTATGGTGATTGATTTGACCTTGCACGAACGAAATTTGAGCAAAGCCCTGAAGCCACATCTCGAACATAAAACCCTTAATCTGATCGCATCAGAAAAACTTGAATCCGCTGATTTTGAATATTTTCCACTACTTAAAGTTAAAATGTTGTTTAACAACAAAAAAGGTATTTTCAAAAAAAGGATCGAGCAAGTTCCTGTGAATCTGTACCTTGATTATAAGGAGATGAATATTCTGATGATTGCAGATAAGGAAATGCAGTTTGCTCCCTTGATTGAATTGGACCCACATAAAATTGATGATCTTGATGGGTTGATTTTTCCAAAATCTATGAAGCGAAGTGAGGTGGATTATGATTTTCGTAAGCTGGGTAAAAGGATCAGCCTTACGGATGTGAAATCGGTTGTGGAGAGGAAGTACGATGTTGAAGTTCAGGAAGTTGGTTTGCTGTTGTATCCTGTTTGGCACTGTTGCATAGTGCATAAGCAATCAGGCGCAAAGCGCAATCTGACTATTGATGCGGTTATGGGCTATCCATTACAATACCTGAATTAATTGGCTAAATATTAACACAAAACTTATGAAAAAGTTAGTCATACTTTTTGGTTTGCTATTCATAGCAAAGGTTTTTTATGCACAAGAAACTGAAGATCCTTTTGAGCAGTTTCGTCAGCAGTCACAAGCTGGTTTTGATCAGTTCAGGGAAGAAACAAACAAACAATGGGAAGCTTACGAAAAGGCTAATCAGGAAGCATTTGAGCACTTCAAAAAAGGGATTGAACAGAAATGGGGAGCTGGTAATTTCATCGAATCAACGCAAACCAGCTGGGTAGAATATAGTGAGGATGGTGAAAGCCGTACTTCTGTTGATTTTGAGCAGGAAGAGGCTCGAATTGAAATTTTAATGACACCCGAAGAGGCGGATAATGCTGATCTGGTGAAACAAAAGATTGCCGAAGCTGTGAAAGAACTTGCCCTAAACAAAGGCAAGACCAAAGATTTCGAAACGGAATACGAGAAACCTGAGCCATTATTGGATGAGCCTGTGCTAAAAGATCAGCTACAAAACGAGGCTGGTGAAACAGTTACAGATGAAAATCTGGCCGAATACGCTGAACAGATTGTGGAACAACAGCCAATCGAGAAAGAAATAGTAAAACCTAAACCACCAGAGCCTCAGCCTGAGCCTCAACCTGAACCAGAACCTCAAAAAGAGAAAGTGATCGTCAGTGTAAAAATCCCGCTTGCAACCAATAGCATACAAACCAGGGCTTTACGGTTTTACGAGCAAGTCATTTCCTATTCAACCCGCTTTATGATCGATCCGGCTTTGGTTTTCGCTGTAATTCATACTGAGTCCAGTTTTAATCCAAAGGCTAAAAGTCATGTTCCCGCATTCGGACTCATGCAGATAGTGCCGAAGTACGCCGGAAGAGATGCCTACAATTATGTGTATAAGGAAGATAAACTATTGAATGAGAATTATTTGTACGAAGCTCAGAACAATATTGAACTGGGATCGGCTTATTTGCATATGCTGATAGCACGCAGTTTTCGTAAGGTAGATGATCCTTTGAGCCGTATTTACTGTGCAATTGCTGCTTACAATACAGGTGCCGGCAATGTGAGCCGTGCCTTTATCGGAACAACAAAATTGTATCAAGCCATACCCGAAATCAATAAAATGTCTGCCGAGCAGGTGTACAATCATATGAAAAAGAACCTTCCTTACGAGGAAACCCAACATTATATAGAACGTGTTTCTTCCAGGATGAAAGTGTATGCCGACTGGCTATCTGATTGAAAAATAAACCTTTAAAACCAAATTAATATGAAAACAGTGAAAAATTTTAGCCTTTGTTTAATTGTTCTGCTGTGTTTGATCCACTTCAATGGAATAGCTCAAAAAATTGATTGTTTTGTTTTACAAGCTCCTGTAAAACAATATAATACCGTCAGGAAGATTGGTATAATGGAATTTACAGGCAATAAGGAGGCTGGCCAAATGCTCTCAGATCAAATGATTGCAAGATTATTGAACGAGAACCGGGGCATTGAAGACCAGCAAACCGGTTTTCTGGGAATGGGCAAGAAAGAGGAAGGGGTTACGCACATCAAAGGTTTTAAAACTAATGTTTACACCGTAATCGAACGAAATCAGATCAATGAAATATTAAAAGAACAACGCCTCGGACTTTCCGGTGTGATTGATGAATCAACTGCTGCAAGAGTTGGTGCTATCCTGGGCCTGGACGCCATTATTTTAGGAAATATTAAATATGAACAAAAGGAAGATAATACCACAAGTAGTTATGTTACCCTTGACGGAACAACCAAGACAAAGTATTGTAAAATCAGAAAAGTTACATCCAATGCAAGCATGAAAATTGTAGAAGTTTCTACAGCCGAAATTATTGGTGTAGAGACGGCTGCTGCTGAAAGCGAAGATAAAAAATGTGATGATGAACGTTCAAAGATAGCTAACTACAATCAGTTGGTAAACAATGTGATAAGTCAGACTTCTAAGCAGTTTGTGGATTATTTTTCTCCATCTTACAAACTTGTTCGTTTCGAAATGGAGAAAATAAAAATTAAAGATCTAAAAAAGCAGGCCGATGAAGCCGCAAAGCATCTTGAAAATGGTAACTTACGTCAGGCATTCCCTTTGTTGGTTGCCATTTATGAAGCCGACAGCTATAATCCAAAAGCTGCTTACAATGCTGGTATAATTCACGAAATGACGGGTTTGTATGATGATGCAGTGAATTATTATCAAATTGCCAGTCAGCTTGATCAGGCAAATCAACTCTATGCCGATGCCCTGAAACGAGCCGAAGGAGGTGTGCATACCCTGGCATTTCTTGAAAGTATTGGCAAACCGATCGAAACCTACACTTTTACCGGAACCGGTGATGAACTGGCCACGAGAATCGTGTTGAAGGGTAAAAGCTCCGACCGTGTTGAGGTGTATGAGTTTCCGGATAGCAAAGCCGAGGTAATAGCGAAGATTCCGGGCGGACTTGAGTTTGTCGTTATCGAACAGCAAGGCGATTATTACCGCATTAAGTTGATCAACAATAACGAAGGATTTGTTCATAAAAAAGATGTAAACTAATTGATAGTGAAGCCTTATGAGAAAAATATACTGGCTTATCCTGCTCCTTTGTCCCATCATCACACAAGCCCAGCAACCACAATGGATTGATTATTCCTGGCGGCTATCTACCTATCCTGAAAAGGACTTTTTTATAACATTTATCTCTGGTGAGGTTTCCGAAAGTCAGGATGCCAAAAACCTGCTCGATGTGTATGAAGAGCAGGCTAAAGCTGCACTTATTCAGCAAATTCAGGTGAGTTTGCAGGCTGCTACGGATTATCAGGTCGCAAATATTGATGCTGCCACAACGGAAGCTTTCAGGATGCGCGCGCAGTCTTTGTCCAAAGCCCAGATAACAGGTTTAAGAACAGATCGCTATCACGACAGCAAAAAATCGTTGGCTTATGCCATTGCCTGGGCGAAAAAGTCGGAACTGAAGTATTTTTACAGGAATGCCGTAAACCGTTTGATGGAGCAAATTAAAAATCAAAAGCTTATGGCTGATGATTACCGATCGAAAAACGACCAACAACAGGCCTTGAAAACGTATTATGAAACCATGCCGGTGTTTACCGAACTGGAAGAAGCTCAGTTTATCCTGCTGGCATTAGAGATTGTAGATGAATCAGATACGAAGCTTAAGGAAAGCCATGAGCTGCTAACTGCTGTAAAAAGTGCCATTACTGATTTGCAACAAAGCGAGAAAGCCAGTATTGATGATTTGGGTTATTTTATGGCTTATGGATTGTTTTTGCAATTGGGTAATCTGCAATCTCCTGTTCACCTGCAAGCTTTTAGTTTTGAGAATTCAGGGTTGATTTCTGAGTTTTCAGAGCGTTTCAAAACAGCACTCTCAAGTGGATTTGTGCGAGCTGGCGATTACAAGGTTTCTGATTATCCTGGCAGTTCAGCCATTGCTGTTTCCGGATCTTATTGGAAAGAAGGGGAATCCCTTAAAGTAAATGCTGTTGCCCGTCAAAATGGACAAGCAAAAGCTGCTGCCGAAATCAGCCTGCCAGTTCAGTGGCTGCGCGACAGATCGGTAAATTGGGTTCCTGAAAATTATTTAAGAATTGCCAAACTTGCCGAAATCAGCCTTGAAGCTGTTAACCCACAGCAGGATGCACGTGCTGGTCGACCGCTTCCGCAGCCATTGAAAGTAACAGTGCAGAGCACAACCGAACCACTTACTGAAGTGCCTTTGGTTTTTTATTTGCAGGATGAAATGGTTGGTAAAGCAGCAACAAATCAGGCCGGGCTTGCTATTTTGCCTTTTACTGCCAAACAGGCTGATCGGCAAACTCAAATTGTTTTAGCAAAGCTTGATTTAAAAGCATTTATTGGAGGCGAGCCAGAGCCGGCTTTTTTGAGTCAGCTTGAAAAACAGTATCCCATTGCACCCGCCCGATTTATGATCAAAGTGGCTCCGCTGACTATTTTTGTGCAAAGCAGCGAAAAAGGTCATTACGGTAATCAGTTGGATATTAATTTATTGGAGCCAACTTTAAAAGAAGCCCTGGCCGAAAGAGGATATGCCTTTACCGATCAGATGAAAGAAGCTGATTTGTTGGTGGAGATTGATGCGAAAGCCAGAAACGGCTCAAATGTGCAGGGTATTTATTTTGGCTTTGTGGATGCCAGTGTTTCGGTAATGGATCTTTCTGATGGAAGGGAAATCTGGAAACAGAGCCTCAGCAACATCAAAGGTGGTGGTGCCGATTTCAACAGGGCTATTATCAAGGCATATGAAATGGCTGCCCTGGAGCTTAAAAATGCTATGCCGGAAAAAATTAAGTGAATTTTTAAAATCAACTTGACTTCGAAGTATCAATCAATTCCCTGATTACCACCGAAGCACAATAACAACCAAAAATGGCGGGCATATACGAAATGGTGCCAACTGTCGATCGCCTGTTGTGTTCTGTTGTTGGTTTTTCAATGGACGATTTGGATACAGGTTCAGGAGAATAAACAGCGGTAAAACCTTCGCGTATTCCTAATTTATGAAGTCGTTTGCGGATGTAAAAAGCCAGCCGGCAGTGCTGGGTTTTACTGATGTCAACAATTTGAATCAGCATGGGATCCATTTTTCCACCAGCACCCATCGAGCTAACTGTTTTTAGTCCTTTTTGCAAAGCATAAACCAACAGAAAAACTTTTGGCGAAAGTGAGTCTATGGCATCTACCACATAATCAAAGGATTGTGAAAGTAATTCAGGGATTTTTTCACCTTTGATAAAAGTATTTACCTGCTCAATTTCTATCAGCGGGTTAATGTCTTTCAAGCGTTCGGCCATCAATGCTGTTTTAGTTTTTGTTTCGGTGCTTTGCAAGGCCAGCAATTGTCTGTTTCGGTTGCTTGCCTGAATTATGTCGCCATCAACCAGCGTTAGTCTTCCCACGCCGGCGCGAGCCAGTTGTTCGGCTGCGTAAGCACCAACGCCTCCAAGTCCGGCTACCAATACATGGCTGTTTACCAGTTTGTTAAGATTTTCTTCTCCCAGCAAAAGTGCAGTCCGGGATTGCCATTCAGGGATCATTTTTTGCATTTGAAAAACTAGCGGCGAAATTACGAAAGATTTCCGCTTTCAGGTCCTCAGAATTGAGTCCTAGAAGTATGGCTGCCTGTTTGTAAATTTCTTGTATAGAATAGGTGTGCTGATCGTCCGTTTCAAAAAAAAGCCAGGAAGTAGGAATATGCTGAATCGAATGACTGATTTTGCTTTTTGGATTGAACAAAGCAGCACCAACCGAAAGATGTATGGCTTTGTTAATCAATTGTTTTGCCAATACCTCGTTACCGTCAAAACCGTGAATGATCCAGCAGCCTTCGGGATGCTTTTTGCGCAAGGCTAAGATTTCGCTGTAAGCCCTAACGCAATGAGTAATAAGCGGAAGCTTGAACTTTTCTGCCAGTTCAATCTGTTTTTCAAAGATTTGTTGCTGAATTTCAAATGGAGTGTCGATGGCTTTATCGAGGCCGCATTCGCCAATGGCTGCAATTTGCTGCTGTTTGGCAAGTGTATTCAGGTGATCTAATTTTTCTTCAATTTGGCCTTCCTTTATTTTCCAGGGATGTAATCCGCTGCTAAAGAGTGAGTTATTATCTGGTAATGGGTCGCCGGCATACACATTTCGTATGGCAGTTACTTCCTGTTTATCATAGCAGTTATGATGGGTATGTGTGTCAATCAATCTTTGTTTGCCCATAATGCAAAGTTAATTCAGATCGGATAAGTAATTTATACTGCATTCTAAATAATGTGATTCTTCGTTTTTTTTGTTAGTTATTTAACGTTGAGTAATACACAAGCATTAACTTTGGTCTCAATAACATAATTAGTTTAAAATTTCTAAATCCCTCATAAAATGGATGTTGAAATACTTTCGCGCATACAATTTGCATTTACAAT
>Ga0334884_1002707_pt1 | contig 21810 bp, 6 predicted proteins | sample GraSluR1_MG_7_FD_207215 | JGI IMG/M metagenome (GOLD analysis project Ga0334884, IMG submission 207215) | Sludge microbial communities from methane-producing bioreactor in Wageningen University, Netherlands - Granular Sludge_12_05 R1 | ecosystem: Engineered > Bioreactor > Anaerobic > Unclassified...
TCAAAATCATATCTCCGTCCGGGAATCACATGGATAATCTGGAGCAGCCCCTGCCCGCTTTTCGGCGCGCGATGCACCTTCATCATCGCGCATTGTGAATCGTTACGGCCGTTGCCCTCAATCAATCCTCCGCGCTGCCGCTGGGTGGAATAGTGTTCCCATGCCGTCGGCAATTGTCCGGCGCCTTCCCGGGGATCTTCAAAGTCGCCGTTATGGAGCATGTTTCCGGCGGCCACCATCACGCCGGCCACGATGAAACAACCTGATGCAACCACTGCCCCCAAGGCTCTCATGATGCTTCCGCCCCCTGCACTGACGGAACAACCGCTACTCTACTTCCACGCGATAAAATGCGGCGCTGCCGGGCAACGACTCGGCATGCTGGTTCACCGGCGGCGTCGCGGGGATGCGCGCGCGAATCCTTTGAAACGGTGTTGCGGAGAAGAGATTCGTACCGCGCCAGACGCTGTAGGTCCTTCCTTCGACACTGTTCCATTCCAGTATCACATCCGTGCCGGATCCGGCCGTTCTTTCGCCCATGAAGAAAAATCCGGAATCCGGATCGAGCGGGCTTGAACCGGCATAAAGTTCCTGCGCGTCCGATACCCCATCGCCGTCCGAATCGGAATCCAAGTCCGTTCGCATTTGTGAAACATGACCGGTCACAACCCCGGAGGGCGTACTCAACAAGAACTCCCAGCGCGGCATGAAAGGCGAGGAATCCAGCTCCGGATCGTAAACAAGGCGCGCGACCTCAACGATCGTCCGGGTGGTTGAACTGATCAAGATCGCGTCGTCACACTTCAACGCGCCTTCTCCGGTAACACCCCCGCACCAGAGCGTGCAACGAACGGTCCTCGTGCCGGCGGGCGCGGTGCCATCCACGCGGAACAGGCGATAAACTTCGTCCACGCTCCCGGAGACCTCTGCGGTCACTTCTCCGAGCGGACTGCCCACGACATCAAGCCACTCCAGCTTTAATTCGATCGCCGATGCATTGAACCCCGCATCCCTCTGCAGCCATAACGCAAAGGTGTAAGGCTCTCCCGCCTGGCCTGCCGTGTAGTCCTGGTAGAAATAGCCGTGATCCGCAACCCACGACGCCACGGACATGGACCACGATCCGGAGCGCGCGCCCCACGGGTATGACGTCGCGGCCATCCCGCAAGCCCAATACAACGGCACAAACTCAAAGCCTGGATTCAGCAACAGGTTTTCCGCCGGGATGCCCAGGCCGAGATCCTTGAACGCCAGCCATTTCGCTCCGTCATGGAAGACCGCCGGGTACATCGTGGATTCACTCACCCATGTCGCGCGTTGCAGAGCCCCGTGGGTCGAAAGTTTCAGGACATACAAGGTGCTGGCCGGACCCCGCACCCCTCCTGCCGCGAGGATGTACTCGCTGTCTCCCGCTCCCGCGTTCACCAGGTAATAATTCGTGTGTCCCACCTGATCGAACACCGACATGAACCCGTCATCGTCGCGCAAGGCGCCGGGCAAAATATTGAACAGGGCCGGTCCTGAATATTCCTCCCACTGCTTGTCGTTTGAGCCCGCATCCTTCTCTTCAAAAACGTTGCCATCGAGCAACGCAGACAGCTGACCGGCCAGAAGGGGATCGGCCGCCGCCTCCGCATACAGAATGGTCGTGGCCGCCATCGCCTCTTCCGCCTGCGCGAGCGCTTCGGCCTCTCTCGGCGGCTCGGCAACCAACCATCGCTTTCCATCGGCTTCCGACGGGGCGTACACCGAATTCATTTCCGACGCGGTGACATAGACATCGTAGCCCAGCCCCGCATGGCGAGGATCATTGAGCCACACGCCGTAGATCGTAAAGACGTTGCCCGTCGTCACGCCGTATCCGCCGTCATACGGGGCCTTGTCCGTCTCGAAACCGCGGATCACCTTGTACGACCAGTTCGTGCCGCACAGAATATAGACGGGTGTCTTCTGCCCGCCGGGCGGCAGGTAATCCATCCAATACACTGTTTCCTTCAACGCTTCATCCAGGGTCCAACGATAACGCGCGGAGAAGTAATATTGCGGCGGCGCATTGTAGTACATCCACGAAGCACAGCTCTGCGGTGTGATTTCTCCGTTGTGCTGCGCCGACTTTGTGTTGGCCGCATAGATCTGATCCTGCGACTGGGTGAATGAGGGACCGTTGAGATAACGCGCGATCATCCACGCCGACGCCACACCCGTGTAATTGGTTTGCTCCGCAACCGCGCGGGGAAATCCGTCCACGCCATTGGTATAAGCAAGGCGCAACACGTAACTGGTGACGTGGCCGGGATAGGAATTGGGGTCATTTGGATCCGAGCCGGCAAGATATTCTTCCATGTTTGAATAATTGTCCCGGTCCGGATCGTCTTCCGGCTCCATGCACGTTTCACAGCCTCCATGCTGCAATTCCCAGGAATCCGGCAAACCGTCGTTATCCATATCGTAATCGTCGTCCATCGAATACACGCCGGCCTGCTCGATTTCCGTCAGCGCAGCACCATCGGCCCGCCGGACAACCAGCCGGACCTGTCCGCGCGCCGCATAATTTCTGAAGATGTACCAATCGCCGTCGGAAGGAATCGCGAAACGAGTGTGATCAATCAGTCGTCCCGCAGGCATCGAATACACGTTCGTAAGAGTGGTTGACCCATGGGCGGGAATATCCACGCTCAACCAGTTTGCCTCGAAATCGCCGCAAAGCCGATCCCCCTTGCGCGTGCGCTTACTCCAGCGGGCCGCCACGTGGGGCGATTCATCCCACCACCATGTATCTTCGCCATACTCCTGGAGCAACTGAATCCGCACATTGTCGAGAGCAGAGGCGGAGTCGTTCGAGATTGTAATTATCTGGATCACATCCTGTCCCGGGTTGTAGTGCGGCAACCCCTCTTTGTCCTTCATCGGCGCGAATGGAAACTGCACATGCACCGAGACCGGTTGCGGCGTGGACCGAACGGCCTGGATACTGAATTCGCGTTGTGATGGAGAAACGAACCCGAGCGAAAGGATTCGCGACAGATCCACATCCGGAAAACTTGTCCACGGGATCGAAACCTGCTGCGCAAGCGAGATCACGCGTTCTACGAAGTTTGTCACGGGCAGCGAATTGGTCACCCCGTTGCCGTCCGCCACCCAAACCTGCAGGTTCGAGCCGTCGCGATTCATCGCCACCTGGAACGCGAGCACGTCGTGATCCGAAACATCCACCGGCTCGTCGCCTTCCCAGTAACCGCCGCGAATCCGGTTGGTAACGACCAACCCGGTATTCGTGCTCGTAACTTTTATGTCGTCGAAGAAGACATCCACATGGGCGCAGTCATGGCCTCCCACCCACAGCAGAAGCTGATCGGTTCCATCCACCGGCGCCACACGCTCGAAGTCCACATTCAGCCAGACCCCTGTGGCATACGAGCCGTCGAATTCCTGCCCATGCGCAGTCCGTCCGACCTCATTGGTGCTCTCCATCTTGATGCCGCAACGAAGCCAGTTGGTCCCGCCTTCGACCAGCTTGGCAATGAACAGGCGTCCCTGGACCCGGAGCGTTTCGCCTGAAACACAGGTGATTTGCTGCTGCAGATTGTTCCAGCTCCAGACATTGGTCTCGCCCTGAACGGCCCAGGCCCCCCGCATCCGGGCCGAATAATCGCCCTCCCATGCGCGAAGGGTCGTGGCGTAAATATCCAGGTGATCCGCGCCGGAGGCCCAACCCATCACGTCACCGGTCTCAAAGCCCATGTTCTCGCCAAGATGCCCATATTGATTGGTCACCACGGTGACATTGGTCGCGCCGTTGTTCGGAAAACCGAACACCGGGCCGACCTGCAATCGGCTGTCGGAAACATCAAAGCCGTACTTACCGCCGTCGCGGCGCTGAACTTCGGCCTTGATGTAATAAGAGCCCGGCGGCACGGCGGACACGTCCCAATCGTAAGCCACCTTGTGCGAATGAACGGGCACAAGAAGCAATTGCCCGTCATTGATCAACTTCCAGTCATTCGAACGGCCGTTCCCGTAATACAGGTTGGCATGGAGCGGCTCATCTTCGCCGTCGGTCGCTTGAAACTCGATCTGGTAAATCTGGTTACTCCAGTTGTTTCCCCCGTCGGGGGTATTGGGCGCCAGGATCGTCACGCCCGGCGCGAAGACGCCACGATAGCGATACCGGGCATGCACACGCTCGCCTTTCGCCAGGTTCTCATTCACCGGGCATGCGACCACGATGTTGTCGTTGATTTCAGAAATGGTGTTCTGCTCGAAGATGTCGAGCGAGAGGTCGCGGCCTCCGTCATTCAGCATCGTAATCTCAAACGTGCTGACCTTGCGGTAGGGCGCCTCCGTGCTGAATCCGTAGGACTGGTCTCCCCGGTCCTGCTGCATGATGTACATCACGTCGTTGCTGCGAAAACTGCTCAAACGCCGGTGATAAATATTCGTCGGCGGATTCATCGAATAATGCGTGATCCATTCACCGTCCGACTTGTTGAGCATGATCACATCGTGATCGTGCCCCTCGAAGCCTTCGTTGATCCCCATTCCGCCGCGCCAGAACATGTTCACCTGCGCGAAAACGTTCAGGGGACCATGCTCCTCGAGTACCACCGCGCGATTTGCGTAGATATCGTTCTCCACTTCGAAATAAGCGCCCTCGTCGGCCACCTGGTCCGGAGCGAAATGACCGTCGAAGCCGAGTACCCCGGTGAACCACTGGTTCGTCTTCGAGCGAACCGGCATGACGATCTTCACATAGCTGTCGTCCGGTGCGCCCCGGTTGGTCGGCGTCGTCCGCGACACCAGGCTCGCATAGGCCTCGGGGATGAGTGGCGCATCTTCCTTGTACTGGTGGATGCCGAAGATGTCCGCGGATACCGGCCGGAAGCTGCCGCCCATCACGCCGTCATAATCCGTCATGCGGAAATAGCCATTGCCGCGAATTTCGATGATGCCGGGAAACTTGGGCTCGCCGAACTCGTTGGTTCCGTACATGTGCCCGATCTTATATCCCACGAAGTACGACGCCGGCCCCGGAATGAAGTCCGTGTAGTCATCCTCGAAAATGGACCGCACGCCGGATGCGGCATTGGGCCACGTGAAGAGATATTCTTCGTAGGAACGGCGGCTCCATCGTCCATCGCGCCGCACGAACAGATCAATCGGCTCGATCGTCGCGCTGCCGCGCGGCACCTGCTGGATGAACCAATTGTCGCGATCCAGCAACCCATATTCCCACCCCGCGCGCAAGAAGACCTCGTTATGATCCTGGTATGTGCAATTCGGATAATCCACCATGCCGCGACTTTCCCCGTCCGTCGCCCATCCCATATGGATTTCCTGCGAGAGGAACGTAAGGTTCGTGTGTCCCGGCTCATTGCAGTTCACTGCGAGCTTCAGCGCTTTGACGTTGGAGGCGGCTCCGTTGGTCGCGACGGTGTGCAGGACGAAATACTTGTCGTACTCACGGTTGTATTCGCCGAGGTTTTCGTCGAATACGATATGCAGCGAGGTCGGCCACTGCCCGTCGTAATGCGTGACCAATCGCCTTGGCAACTGGCTCAGTGGCGAACCGACCACGTAAGTGTGGTGCGAACCGAAGGGCCCCTCGCCGAACTCCGCGCTGCTGTTGTCCCTGTCGCCCAGCACGAAGTATGGCTCGTTCGTATCAATCTCCACTGGCGCGCCGCGTAACGTGTGCCAGAGACGCGCGCAATAGATATACTGATCCAACTCCATCCATCCCGGCCCTTCGCCTCCCAACTCGTAAACCATGATGCTGTTGGTAATCGTGATCACCACATCGTTCGAGAATGCGCGAAAACGCCAGCTCGCCGCCATGAGTTCAATGCTTGAAGGGTAAATGATCGGATTGGTCGAGCCGCCCGGATAACCATAGGCGTTCAGTCCCGGGTAGACGACGGGCGGGATGTCGTTTTCGTCCGGCGCGGCAGTAAGGGCCGCTGCTTCATCGCGCACGCGGTTGTACAACGATTCCACCGGCTGCGCATTGGCCGATACGCCGTCCAGCATTACCGCATCGTAGTAGATGTCCACTTCACTGCTTTTGTCATCGCCTCCGGAGTAGCCCGTGTACGTCAGTGTCAGCTTTGCATCTGTAACGAGCCCCGTCGGGGAGTGATCACTGGAAATCTCGATGGCATCAAAGTAAATATCGGCAAGCGCCGAGCCCGACTGGACATCGCCGCAAACCATGGCGCGTAATTCGTACGTTGCCGAATTGGTGATGACGGCCATGAGCTTCATATCCAGCCACTGACCTTCAGGTGAAGTATTGTTGTAGGAATGCTCGAACGCGGAATGAACGATGCCGGGGCCGGAGGGTGATTCCAGTTTCAGTCCTGCCACCACCCATCCCTTACTGCATTCCAGGTCGGCGATATACAGTTTACCTTTCGCACGAACCACGTCTCCCGATTTGAAGAAATAGCTCTGCGCAGCCTGATTCCAACTCCATCCGCTCCAGTTTCCGCTCATGCGAAGCGATCTTGTGCCGGCATAAGCCCGGGCGCTGGTCACCGTCGCGTTCAGATGGTCCGTACCAACAAACCAGCCCGTGGTATTGCCCGGCTCAAAACTGCCATTCTCGGCGTTCACGGGCTTCTTCTGCGCCCGCACGTCGTCGAAATACACTTCCGCGCTGGCCTGTCCGTTGCCGACATCACCGCACACCATGCAACGGAAGACGTAGAATCCGTCGTTAGTTACCGTGGTGGTGAATTCAAGCGTGGTCCAGCCAACGGTGCTGGTCGAAGCTTGATAAACGGATTCAATAAAGAAACCGGTCGCTTCATTTTCCAGCTTGATGCCCGCCACCGCCCAGCCGTCCGTCTTGGTGAACTCCTTCACATACACGCGCGCCTGGGCCCGCACGGTTTCGCCGCTCGTGAGCATCAGACCTTGTGAAGCATGGTTAAAGCTCCAGTTCGTCCAAACACCTGAGAATTTCGCCGCGTACTCACCCTCATCCACCGTCTCGTGCGAAAGCGCGATGTCGAGATCGTCCGCCCCCACCATCCAGTCTCTCAACGAGCCGGCTTCGAATCCGCCGTTCATGACGCCTGCGATGCCGCCGTAGATATTGAAGAACACCCAGCCCGGCTCCGGGTTTGTCCACACCTGCGAGGTGGACTCAAGCGGCCCTTCAAATTTCGCCTCCAGGCGGCCGGCCGCTTCAGCGCTCTCTGCGAGATGCGTCTTCCACCAGACGAAACCGACCGCATTCACAACATCGCCGCCGTGCATGCTGAACGATTGGGATATCGAATTCGTGATCCAGCGGGCCGAGGAATAGGAACCCTGCATGCGGGCGGCATAGTTTCGATTGAACGTCTCATTGGTTGCCACCGAAAGGGCTATTCCGTCGCTACCTGCCACCCATCCGGAGAAATCACCCGTTTCGAAATCCGGGTTCTGAAGGGTTACAGCAGACGCATGAATAGAAGCAGATAGAAGCGATATCAGCAGCACGAGCACTAATCCACTGTTAGAGAGCGCTCTCATAAATAAACAACAACCCCCAGTAGCAACGAAACCGGTTTTGTTGCTAAAACCTATATCTTATTACTAAAACGATTGTCAACAAACAAAGTAAGAATAACCGGTTTATTGCTAAACCGCTTAAGGTTATGGCTTTGCTCTCCATTCGCCTCCGTGTAGTATGGAGGCCTGCACAGATGGGCAGTCGAGGACATCAAAGGACTCCTATGCAGAATAGAGCTACACTAAAAGACGTCTGCCGTGAAGCCGGAGTTTCAAAGGCCACGATTTCTCATGTGCTGAACAACAAGCCCGGCGTGAGCATGGAAACGCGTAAGCGCATCCTCGAGCTTATTCAAAGAATGGGGTACAAGCCCAAGCCGGCCGCACGCCACCTCTCGCTCGCGCGCACGGAAACCCTCGCCTGCGTTTTCGAAGATCTCACGCCCGGCTGGCTCTTGAGCATCTATCGCGGCATCCTCAGCAAAGCGTCGGAGATGAAGTACCATGTCGTCACCGCTCTCTCTGTATGGGAGGGCGATCAGTTCGAACTGCCCACCAACGTTCTCGGCACTGCCAGCGTGGACGGACTGCTCTGGCTCGATCCGCGAACGACGCCGGACATCATCCGCCGATTCAAACAAGAACAGCATATGCCGTTCATCGTGCTGCAGGGACACCTCGACGATCCCGACATCACCACGATCTCCATCGAAGACGCGCGTGGTGCATATCTCGCCGTGAAACACCTGCTCGACACCGGCCGCCGTAAACTGATGCTGATCACCGGCCAGGAAGACAACTACGACTCGCAGCAAAAACTCCTCGGCTCACGCCAGGCGCTCGCGGAGGCCGGACTCTCCATCGCGCCCGAGTACATCCTGAACGGCCACCACGTGGACGACTATGCCATTCGCGCCGTGGACACCTTCATGAAAACCGGCCATCCGTTGCCCGACGCGATCTTCGCGTTCAACGACAACATGGCGCTGGCGGTCATGCGGTGGCTGATGGATCGCGGCATCCGCGTGCCGGAAGACGTAGCCATCGTCGGATTCGATGGAATTGACGATGCCCGGCGCAGCGGACTTACCACCGTCGAGACCCCGATGCGCGAGATGGGCATGCTCGCCGTCCAAACGCTCATCGAACTCATCCACACACCTGCCGCCGAACGCAAGGCCCAGCACATCATGATGGGCGGTACGCTGGCGGTGCGGAGAACGACGGCGGGATGACGGAAAATATCGAATTTTGAACGCTCAAGATTGAATGTTCGAAGTTTTCCCCGCTCTCCCTACTCCTTTACAAATGAAACCTCATCCACGAGGAAAGATCCTTTGCCTCCGCGATCACCTTCGTGCAGATGAATTCCGATCACGGCCGCAACAGCGCCCTTCGGCGCCTGCGCCCTGTTGATCTGCGCCAGTTCCCATCGCATTCGTGACATGGTTGGCTTCAGAGCCTCACCCCACGTCCGCGCAACTTCCCGCCCCTCGTCATCCTTCCACTCGATGGCCAATTGTCCATATGCCGAACCTTGCAGGGGATTCGAACGATCGTTCATCACCCATGCCGAAAGCGTATAGCGTCCATCCTCCTCAACATTTACAACCTGGATGATGCCTTGAAAATGTCTGGGGATCCCTGCGCAGGAAATTTTTATGCATTGCGTGCCATCTCTCCCCGCTGTCGGCGCAATCCCGATGTCCGCCCGCTTCGCGGAATACACCATCCAATCGTCCGGTACCGCACCCCCGCGTCCGTCCGGTTGCTCAAATCCGGGGTTCAACAGCGCATTTTCACTTCGCGCCACCGAAGACAAGCCCACTGCCAATCCGATTCCAACGACCAGCACCCGACTACGACAACTCGCTTTCATCCCCCGCCCCTCTCTGAGCGATGCTCAACAACCCCATTCTTCACATCATGGCGTGCCCGCCTTGACTCGATAGTAACGTATGCCATCCTGCGGTTTTCCGCCGCTCGTTCCCGCCGAAAAATCATCAACAAAGGTATACTTGGCGGAAACAACATTCGTCTCTACCCAGGTTCCGACTCCATTACTGGTGTCGTTGAATGTTCGCCATGTCGTCGTCGGCCCCAACATGCCATCGGTAATCCACAACGTATATTTCCGGCCCGGCTCCGTTTTAACGGTAACAAGATAAGCATCTCCTTCTGCCGGCTTGGGCGACGCAGCCGTCGTCATCAACGCCGATTCACTGTTTGTCGGACTTGTGCTGGCCTGATACTCAAACCAGTTCGGCGCTCCGTCGCCGTCCGGATCGTCATCCGCGCCATATTCCAATGCCTGAAAATTCATCCATTCCCAGACATCCGGCAACCCGTCCCCATCCCAATCCGTCGGCACGATAATCCATGTGCTGCCCGACGCGGTACTGTTGGTTGTCCCCTGGCCGTCATCACAGGTAAATGCGGCCATGTTGCTGGTCCCCGCATCCGCCACGGTTGTGGTCACCGTCAGGTAACGCCCATTAAAGCCCGAGGATGGCGGGATCGTCACGGCGGAGATCGTAATGTCGTCGCCATCCGGATCGAAGGCGAGAATGCGGATATCGGTTATGGACTCAATGGGCACATCGTATTGCGGCTCCATGAAGAACTGCGGGGCGCGGTTTTGTTGCCGCTTGGTGTACAACTCGAATTCATCCAGGTCCAGACCCCACGTTTCTTCGCTGCACCGGAAGGCAAACGTGTGCGATCCCGCCGTCAGATTGCCGATGTAAATCTCCTGCGAGTTGGTGAAAGAGTCCCACGAATGCGTGCTCAGCGTGGGAAAACGCGCCTTCAATGTTTCATCCATGTAGATCTTCAGCATCGTCGGGCCGACATCGTCCGAGTAGCGAACCCGCATGTAGACCTGCGTCGCGGGCGCGCTCAGTGTCACCTGGTAATAGGCCGTCGAATTGGTCTGCTCCATGTGAATGCTCTGGCCGCCGACGGCGCCCGAGCGAACCGCGTCCACGATGTTGCTGGCGCTGTCATAGTCCTCGCCCTGCCGCACCAGGATGGATTCGCGCACCCAGTACTTCTTCGGATGCGACACCAGCTTGAACTCGTCCATGTCCATTCCGAACGTTCCCGGACCAACGACAATCCGGATCGTGTGCCAGCCGGGCAGAAGATCGCCGAGCGGGATGTTCGGCAGCATGTCGAAGTCGTTCCACCCGCCGGTATTCATTCCATAGGCCTGACCAATCAGCTCATCGTCAATGTAGACCTGCACAAGATTGCCCGGGTAATCGCCATTGTTTCCGCCGTCGTCGTCGGCGTATCGGATGATCATGTGCGTGTCCGGGCGGCCGCGATCGAGATACACATGGAACGTCGCCTCGCCTCCGTCCAGTCCGAAGCTGATCGCCTCATTGCCACGCCCACCCGTGCGAATCACTTTCGTGTACCCGATTCCCTCATCCAGTGTTTCCGCCTGCCGGACCAGGAACGCCTTGATCGGGTCCGTGATCTCAAACGCAAACTCAGGGCAATAGGTGTTGTGATATGTCGTGACTTCCTTGAAGAATTTCCACCATGTCCCGTGCAGTTCGTTCCAGTGCCGCTGAATCGGAAAGACCCCATCCGCGGTTTCGACGCGGTCAATATCCGCTTTCCCGTCGAACACCCACATGGAGCGGAATCGCGTGAAGGAATTGGTCGTCGTGTCGTAACGGATGTCTGTCACGTCCACCACGTTCTGCTCGCGGTCCACCCAGAGGTCCATGCGACACGAGCCACCGTTCTTGTAGACGATATCCATCGAGAGATCCTTCGGATTCACCGTCACGGTATCAATCGCGGCGAACGGGCGGTCGCTCTCCACCGTCGGTCCGACGATCACCGATGCACCGAACGGCGTCCAATCCACGCCCTTCGGCGGGTGCGGAAGCAGCCTCACGTTGCCGTCCTCATACATGACAAACACCTGCGAGTATTCCATCGTGTTCGTGTCGGGCACGCGCTTCACGATGCGGAAGTAGTGAACGTCCGTCGCGGAACCCTGCGGCGTGATTACCGTCATGGCCGCGGGCGCGCGCCACCAGAAGTCAATATGGATGGCTTCGACGATGACATTCCCGTCCTCATACAGCGTGGCGAAGCTCGGTCCGACATGCCACCACGGAACATCAATAAGTTCCTTTGGCGCCATTTCACCCGCCTCGTCGCGCTTGGTGAGCTGAAGCGCATCATAATCGGCGTGCGCGCCTGGTGTCGTTTCGCCGCCCTGCTCCGACGGAACCACTTCCAAGCGGATCGTGCTCATGTCCGTTTCCTCGGACCAGAAGAAATCGGGCGTCTGCCAATGCCGCACCAGATTCTGCGCGTTGAAGACATGGTTACTGGTCGGCTGCCACCGCCCATCTCTCCACTCCACCTGGTTGGTCAGCACCAGCCAATCGGTGCCGTTCCCTATGGAAACCCGCAAATCCAGCGTTCCAGTCACCTCACGCATCGCCACCATCAGCCGCGACCCGATCAGATGAACGAGGTTCACATCCTCCGGCTCGAATGCCGTGAACACGATGTACTGGTTGGACATCACGGATGTGTCTAACTCCGCCGGGAACTCGGACCATGGCTCGTCAATCCCGGCGGGCGGATGATCGAGCGTGTAATGCACGTCCCCTTCACCGTATCCGGATTGCTTGAACTCGGCGGAAGAGCCGTCCAGGTTCCCAATCTTCCAGATCGTGCGATCGGCGAAGTCGCAATCGTCGAAGTCGTGCCCGCGCTCGTTGATGGAGGACGGGTAGTACGCCGGATGCGTTACCGTCACGCGGAACGCGCTGGTGTTCGTGTGCCATAGCGGCACATTGATGTTATCCATCTCCGCACACAACGTGTCGTAGGAGCGCTCCTCGATCCAGCCCTGTTGGCTGCTCAAGCTCGGGACGTACACGCTGACGGCCAGCGTGTAGGCGCCCACGTTCGTCACGCCGTTCACAACCTCGTAGGAACGGACTCGATAGAACCACGTTCCGCCTTCGGTGGTCGGATGATGCGAGAACTGCATCAGCAGGTTGGTTGTGTAAAACGCGGTCGGATAACGGAAATCACCGTTGTCCGCTTCGAGGACCTGGTATCCTGTCACATTGGACGCGGCCAACCACGCGATCGTGAACTGTCCTTCCGCCGTGGGATAGCTGGCCGCCAGACCGGTTGGCGGCTCCGGCGCCTGCCACGGCGTGCCGCCCGCAAGATTGAGGTCGTCGAAGTATATCTCGCCGCCTTCGTCCGCCTGATTCGGAAACGGCAGGACGTGCACGACGGATACGTTGGTCGCGCCCTGTATCTCCGAGAAGTCCCACACGAGCTTCTCCCATTCGCCTTCGCCGGTGTAGGTTTGAACGCCGACATCCGCGTCGTCGAACTTCAGCAGGATAGGAATCCGGAACTCCGTCGGGCTCATGACCCATAGCTCAAGAAGATAGTTCCCATCCATGGCAAAGTCCGGATAGTTCCCGATGCGGCCAACAGGTGCGGTTTCTTCATCGTGGACGGGAAGGTATTGAATGCCTGAGTAATCCTTCAGCTTATTGGTCCAGACGAGCCTCAGGGAATGCTGACCGATATTCAGGCGGTTTCCGTTCGCGGGGCGTGTTACGGGTATAATTTCTTTTCCGTATATATCCGCCGCGTACCAACCGAAGGCATCGGACTCGAACGCATCGAGCGGCGCGCTGTTGACGGCGCGCTGGAGCTGGACATCGTCCATCCAGAACGTGCCGGAGTTGGTGCCGTCCCCCGGCGCCACCATGAAGATGATCTGTGAAACGGCGGTCAGATCAATGCTGTCCGCGCCGTACGTGCGGCTTAAATCGAACGCCAGGTTTTCCCAATCGGCTTCCGGCGTCCTTGTTTCCGGCATAATTCCCGCCCAACCGGATTCGAAGAATCCGCCCGCGTTGTCCTCCAAGCGGATCAGGAACTTCAGCGGACTGCCGTCATTGTAAACCCAGAAGCTCAGGTAATCGTGATTCCTGAAGTTGAACAGGCCCGCAGCGGACATGAAGCTGAAGACATTGACATCGTTGTTCTTGTCGTAATCCACCTTCAGCGCCACGACCCCGGAATGCACATGCTGGGTACTGCCGAAATCGAGCGTGTAGGCAAATGGCGGCACCGGATCGTTTGCCCACCAGAACGAAACCTGTTCCTGTTCGTTTATGCCCCCATCAAATGTCTCCAGGTTTTCATATGCGAGTTGCGCAGCAGGCTGGTACTCGACCGTCACCGGTATGATCGCGGCATAACTGCTCTTGTTGGTTCCGACCACGGAACGCGCCCGATAGTAGTACGTGCCGGCTTCTGCAATCGGATCTTTGGTCACGGCCACGCGCGTCCCGTTGGTTCGCAGGACGGTAACGGAGCCGAAATTCTGATCTGCAGATTCTTCCACCTCATACTCATCCGCCCCAACGTCATCCCATCTGAAGTGGTAATGCCCGTCGCCGTCCGGGTTCTTCGCCGTTGTCCGGAAACGGCCCGGCGCGATCGGAATCGGGGCCGCGCGGCCGCCAAAGAGGTTCATGTCGTCCAGATACATCACGCCGCCGTCATCGGCCATGTTGGGATACGGGATGACGAATACCTGGGCCACGTTCGTCGCGCCGGACACATTCGAGTAATCCCAGACCAAACGCTGCCATTCGCCGGTGCCGCGATATGAAAGGACGCCGACATCCGCGTCGTCGAACTTCAACAGGATGGGCATGTTGGTTTCAGTCGGGCTGCTCACCCACAATTCGAGCAGATGGTTGTCATACAACGTGAAATCCTGATAGTTGCCGATACGCCCGGCCGGCGCATTGTCGCCATCATGACCTGGTTCATAGGTGAAGTTGTCGTAGCCCTGAGCCTTGGCGTCCCATGTCACCTTCAGCGAAGACTGCCCGAGCCCGAACGGCAGCCCGTCGTTATGGAAGACCTCGTTGGTCAGGCTCAGGTTGGTGAAGGCGCCGCCGCCGGCCCATCCATACAAGTCCGACTCGAACGGCTCCAGCGGCGCGCTGTTCGGCGCGCGCCGCAGGACGATGTCGTCCACCCAGAACTCGCCGCTCGCGGTTTCGCTGCCGGGCTCGACCATGAACATGATCTGCCCGATCTGTGTCATATCAATCTCGCCGTTCGCGTGGCCGAAGAACGAGCGCGTCAGGTCAATGCAGATGTTTTCCCAGTCGGCATTGGTCGTTACCGTTCGGGGGAAGATGTCCGCCCAATCCGTTTCCCATGCCTTGTTGTAGTCGCCGAACTGCTCAAAGCGCACCTTGATGCGCAGCGGCGTGCCGGTGTTGTAGACCCAGAAGGAGAGGTAGTCGAACGAGTGAAGATTGAAGAGCCCGGAGGCCGACATGAAGCTATACGCGTTCGTGAAAACCTCTCCCAGTTCGTTGGTCCGAACCTCGTTTGCCTTGTCGTACACCACCTTCATCGCGTAGTCGCCGGAGAACACGTGTTCCTGATTCCGGAAGTCCTGCTGATAGACCCATGGATCGGCCGGGTCGCTGCCCCACCAGGCGCTGATCGCGCCGCCGAACTCGAAATCGGCGAGGACCTCCACTTGCTCGACCGGCGGCGGCACGACCTGCGCCTTGATTGAAGCCGTGAAGCTTCCATATCCCGCGGCTGTCGAGGAACGCACGCGATAGAAGAAGGTGCCCTTCTCAACAAGCGGATTCTTTGCAAACGCAAAGAAAGGCGTGTTCGTGAACAGGCTGACCGGACTCCCGAAGTTGGGATCCGTATCTTCCTGCAGTTCGTACATGACAGCGCCAGGCACAGCGCTCCACGTTACCTCATACATTCCATCGTCATCCGGCTCCGCTGCGGTAGATGCAAGATTGAGCGGCGCGTATGGCACTTCCGGAATGGAGCCGCCGACGAGATTCAAATCGTCCAGATACATCACACCGCCGTCGTCCGCCATGTTCGGATACGGAATAATGTAGAGCTTGGTGACGTTCTCGCGCCCCGGCACGGCGTCCATTTCCCATCGAACATTCTGCCACTCGCCCGCGCCGGTGTAGGTCTGCACCCCGACATCTGCCTCGTCGAACTTCAGCAGGATCGGGATGCTCGCGTCCGTCGGACTCTTGATGCGCATCTCGATCGTGTTGTTATCGTACAGCGCGAAGTTGGTGTAGTTGCCTATGCGGCCGGGCGGCGCGCTGTTCGTGTCGTGCGCCGGCTCGTAGGTGATATTCGAGAAGTTCTTCTCTTTCGGGCCCCACTCGATTATCAGCGAGCTTTGACCGAGCCCGAAAACACTGCCGTCGTTGAAGAATTCTTCGGTGGTGTTGGTGATCGAAAACGGGGCGCCGGATGCCCAGCCGTAGAAATCTGATTCGAACACATCCAGCGGCGCGCTGTTGACCGAGCGGTGCAGCGCGATGTCGTCCATCCAGAACTCGCCCGTCGCGGTCTCGCTGCCCGGCTCGATCATGAACATGATTTGGCCGACTTGTGTTAGATCAATGTCGCCGACCGAATGACCGTAGAACGCGCGGGTCAGATCAATCGTAATGTTTTCCCAATCGGCGGCGCCGGTTTCCATGCGGGGAAAGATCGCCGCCCAGTCTGTTTCCCATGCCTTTTCAAAGTTCCCGAGTTGCTCCAACCGAACCTTGATCCGCAGCGGCGAGCCGTTGTTGTAAACCCAGAACGAAAGGTAATCGAAGTTCAGGAAGTTGTAGTGGCCGCTCGCGGAGAAGAAGCTGTAGGCATTGGTTGCGCCGCTCGGTGTCTGCTCGTTTGCCTTGTTGTAGACCACGTGCATGGAATGCTGACCCGAAAGCACGTGCTCCGTGCTCTTGAAATTCTGCTGGTAAACCCATGGGTCGTCCGGGTCGCTGCCCCACCAGGCGAGCACCTGGCCGGGCGAGTCGAAATCGGCAATCACATCGCGCGCGCGCGCCGCTTCGGGGAACTGGTGAACGCGAACGCGAAGCGGGGCCGTGAAAGTGCCCGCGACGTTGCTCACCATGGAGGCCACGCGATAATAGTAGGTCCCACCGGAGGCCGCGGGATCCATGGAGATATTCATGGACGTTCCCGTCGTGGAGATGCGGGTGTAATTGGTGAAATTGACGCTTGTATCCCAGTCGAAAACGTAATTCGTGGCACCGGCGACCTTGGTCCACTGGATGGTGAACTGGCCGTCTTCATCCGGTGTTCCGGCGTTAGACCAGAAGCTCGTGGGAGCCAGAGGGAGCACCGTACCTGTGCCGCCGGATAATGCGATATTGTCTATGTACATCGTCCCGCCGTTGTCGGCCATATTCGGATAAGGAAAGAGCCATACCGTTTCGAGCTTGGAAGCGATGGCGGCCTGCGCCGAGAAGTTCCACGACAACTTCTGCCAAGTCCCTGCCCCCGTGTAGTTCACCGTGTTCACATCCGACGTACCGGCGCTGCCTGTGAATTTCAACAGGATGGGGAAGTTATTGTCCGTCGTACTTTTGACCCACACATCAAACGTGTTGTTTCCATACGTCGTAAAATTTGTGTAGCGACCGACCCGATGCAGCGGGGCGTTGGTGTCATGCTGGGGCGTGTACGTGAAGTTGTCATAGTTGGCGCTCTTGTTCGTCCACGTGATCCGGAGTGATTGTTGACCGAGATCCGTCGGACTGCCGCTGTTCTGGAAATGCTGAACCGAAAGCCCCATGTTCGTGAACACGCCGCCACCCGACCATCCGTAGAAGTCACTCTCAAAGGGTTCCAGAGGCGCACCGTTCGGCGCACGCGTGAGCGCGATATCATCCAGCCAGAAGCTTCCACGATTGGTGACATCGCCGGGCGAGACCATGAACATGATGTTACGGATCGCTTTCCAATTCACGCTCGTGGCGGAGAATCCACGCGTGAGATCCACGACGAGGTTTTCCCAGTCGGCGCCGGGCGTCTTCATCGCAGGCCAGATGTCCGCCCAATCGGTCTCCCACGGATTACCGGCATCGTCTTCCAGGCGGACCTTGACGTGAAGCGGAGTTCCCGTGTTGTACACCCAGAAAGAAAGGTAGTCGAAGTTACTGAAATTGAATTGTCCGCTTGCAGACAGAAAGCTGAATGGACTTTCCGAGTCGTTCCGCTTTTCGAAATCAATCTTCAGGGAGAACTCGCCAGAGTGAACGTGTTGAGTATTCGCAAAGCCGAGGGTATAGACAAAAGGAGGAACGGAATCAGCCCCCCACCATGCCGCGACGAGGGATGAACCATCGAAGTTTTCGATGATCTCCTCCGAGCCGTAAGCCGGACTGACAATCAGGACAACCGCGACGAAAGCGAGGACAACAGAGAGCGCTCTCATAATCGGACCCTTTCATACAACTTGCCGATCGGACTCAATAGTATCAGAGGTGTGTGCCGAATGCAGTGCTGAACGGTGAATACCTGAGAGAGAGAGGGGTATATGCACCAAGCTCGTCTCCGACACACACCTCTATGATCTTCATAAGGACATAATGCACACGTGAATCCCGTTTGTCAACACGTGAACATAGAAAAATTCGCAGAATGAATATTTTGTATCATTCGTGAGAATTAAGCTGTGATTCAGGATCTGATTCGGCTTAGCACGGCTAAATTTTATGCTGCTCTTTTCGCACAAGGCACTCCCTTGAGGAAATCCGGATCTTTCTATTTCACTAATAATGAGTTGCACGTGTGCATCAGTGTATGTACAGTTCGGGCCTTATGAGCCAGAGGGTGACAATCAAGGATGTTGCAAGAAGCGCAGGCGTCACGCACACGACTGTTTCAAGAGTGATTCACAACGACTCGCGCATCAGCGAAGGCACACGGCAGCGAGTCCTTACCGCGATGAAAAGCCTGGACTATCAACCCAACCTCATCGCGCGAGGACTCATCAACAACCGGACCCAGGCGGTCGCGATGATAACGCCGGACCTCGACACCTTCGCCCTGCCGGTTGTCAAATCCGTTGCCGAATCCTGCGCCACCCGGCAATACGCGCTACTTCTTTATTCCGCCAACACGTGGCGCCGGGAAAATCTTTCGTTCGAATGGATCGCCCGGAATTGGCTTGTGGACGGCACGCTGATCTACAACCTGATCTACCACGACCGTGTGCCGCCCGAAATTATTGACCTCCGCAACCGCCGCCTCCCCTTCGTGTTCATCAACAAGTTCATCAACGAACCCGACTTGAACGCCGTGGGCACAGACAATCATCACGCCGTGAAACTCGTGTTGGACCATCTGCTGGCAACGGGCCGCAAGCGCATCGGCTGGCTCAACGGCGATACGACTTCCGTTGACGGCATGGAACGTTTCCTCGCGTTTCGCACGGAGATCGAGCGGGCCGGACTGCACTATGACGCGCGCTTCACCGGCTGCGGCCTGTGGCGTGACACCGACGCCTTCAACGAGACAATGCGCATCTGCAGCGGAGATGAAAAGCCCGACGCGATTTTTTGCGCCAACGATCTCATGGCCATCGGTGCCATCAAGGCCATTCATCAGCTCGGGATGAAAGTGCCGGACGATATCGCCGTAGCGGGCATTGACGATAACGAGATCAGTCGGCTCCTTGAGCCTCAATTGACCACAGTGAAAATGCCGCTCGAGGAAGTGGGATCCGCCGCAACGGATCTGCTCATGAAAGTCATCCAGGAACCGGACCGCCCACCCGAGCAAATAGCCCTCCAAAGCAAGCTCATCGTCCGCGCCTCGACCAAAAACCCCCGATAGAAATATCAACTTTTTCTCTTGAAGTCTGCGCGTCAGCCCATATCCTATGCGCTCACCGACCTTACAAGGCGGGGACGTAGCTCAATTGGTTAGAGTACCAGATTGTCGATCCTTGTCCGCCGAAGCCTTGGCGAAGGCGGATGGGTGTTGCGGTCCCGCCGAAGGCGGGATAAAGTTCGAGCTTGCCACGCCGGAAGCGTGGTCCCGTCGAGGACGGGAAATGGTTTTTTTTGATAAGTGCACAGGAACAGGTTTTTGGGGACGTAGCTCAATTGGTTAGAGTACCAGATTGTCGATCTGGGTGTTGCGGGTTCGAGTCCCGTCGTCCCCGCCATCCTACTCCGCTCTCAAAAACGGCCTTTGCCGTTTTCGGAGCTACGTAGGATTGCGAGAGCGGAGGAGGATGCCCTACGAAGTCCGGCGCCGAAGGCGCCGAGACGAAGTAGGGCATTGTTGTTTCTGGGGGAAGCCATGAAATACGTCTATCTCATCCGCAGCAGGTCTAATCCTCGCAAGACCTATGTCGGTATCACGGATGACTTCCGCAAACGCCTCAAAGAACACAACGACGGAAAGTCACATCACACCTCGAAATGGCCCCCCTGGGAAATGGTGGCTTGCGTTGCCTTCGCAAATGACCGGAAGGCAGCAGAATTCGAGGAATACCTGAAAGTCGGCTCTGGCCACGCTTTCGCACGTCGCCATTTCTGGTGACAAAGAAGACCCTACGCAGCCCGGCGAGCCTCTGGTACAATCCTCCCCATGAGGAGGTTCGCCGCCAGCTTGGTTCTGTCACTCGTCGCCGCCTGCTCCGCCTCCGCCCAGATCATGACCTATTGAGGATCGCAGAAAGACGAATTCTTCCTCACCATCACCAACACCAACCAGAGCGACAACGTCACAAGTGCCCTAGCCGACTTCAGCACATTGGAAACGAAATGGAGCGAGGCGGTGAGTCAGGAATGGAACCGGGCGTACTACCGGGTGAGGTGGGAGGAGTGAGGGTGCGGGTGGCCGATTCATGTGGCCGACTTGACACGAAAAACCGTGGCCGGTGATCGGGTGATTGTCGCTCTGGGTGTTGCGCTCCCGCCAGCGTCGGGATGAAGTTTGAGCTCGCTCCGCGTCCCGCGGACTCCCGTCGTCCCCGCCAGTTTTTTCGAGTTCTTCATTTTCCGTCTTGAATCGCACCGTTTTATTAAATAGTACTAGTATCGTTCTGGTATTAATCGGCCTTAAAGAGCGTACCAACCATTGGGGGAAAGCAACAATGCGCCGGGAAACAAGCAAAGGCTCACTCTACACTGCAATCGCGATGCTGATTTTCGCGGGACATGTATATGGCAATTTCTCAACCCCATACTACACGGTTTCACGTGGCGGGATGGGGTCAGGAATCAGCTACAACAGCCAGGACAACTATTACTACGACAACCCCCATCAAGCCGGTTCCGGAGTGCGAATGGATTTCGCCATTCCCATGGAATCAATGACCGTCTCCATATGGGCAGGCTTGGAGCCGGGACAACCCTCAAGCTATATCAAAGTCTATTTCGGTGACGGACAAGGGCAATGGGGTATTCAGACCTATGCCGGGCCGGGCGGAATGGTTCACTGGACCTTCAACAAAAGCGCGTTGCCGGGACGCGAAATTACGTGGATCCGTTCCGCATCCCAGAACTTCGTTCAGGATGCCTACGTCAACACCCGCGTCAGCAATCTCGTTCCATGCGACAAGGATTCCGACGGGGATGGAATGAAAAACGATGACGAGATCAAGACGGGAACAAATCCCTGGAACCCGGAATCTTATTTCGATTTGGACCTCGCTCCAATAGCGGGCAGTCCTTCGACGTATACCGCAAGCTGGCCGGGCAATCCCGGCAAGTATTACACGTTGCAGAAAGCGGACAGCTCGCTCGGATCTTTTCAAACCATCGCATCCGGCATCCCGGGCCAGTCGCCATTCAACAGCATGACCATCAACTTTCCGGACGAGGATTCTTCCTTCTACCGCGTGCTGCAAGCCACAGATGGAATCCTGACAAGAAGTGCTGCCGGATTTATCCGACATAAATTCAAGCCTGGCGTCTCAGAACTTGCCTGCAAAAGCATGGATGCTCTGAACAATGATCAAACCATCGGGGCGTTGTATCCGGCCGCAACGACTATACTGCCCAGTGGCACACTAATTTACTTATGGGATCCAATAGCCCAATGCTATCACTCCGAACATCTGGCATCATTTCCTCCGCCGATAAAATGGACTCCCGGCACGAACCTGATTCAGCCCGGCGATTCATTCTGGCTAAGCGTTCCCTCCTCCGCACCGCAAACGACTTATACCAATTACACAATCGGCAGAGTTCCCAGGGAAACCGCGCGAACATCACCGCTCGTTAATGGGCAAAACTTCAAGACCTTCGGTTATCCAGTGCCGCGTCTTATAACAGAGTCCGGGCTCAGCAGCGTCTTGAGCTCCGGAAGTATTGTTTATTTTTATCGGAATGGCGCATGGGTTTCAGAAACATGGGCTACGTTTCCGCCTCCTGCCCATTGGACCCCGGGAACCAACGTCTTTTACCC
>Ga0334884_1002709_pt1 | contig 21797 bp, 17 predicted proteins | sample GraSluR1_MG_7_FD_207215 | JGI IMG/M metagenome (GOLD analysis project Ga0334884, IMG submission 207215) | Sludge microbial communities from methane-producing bioreactor in Wageningen University, Netherlands - Granular Sludge_12_05 R1 | ecosystem: Engineered > Bioreactor > Anaerobic >...
TCGACGTCTACGCGGTCGACCGGGCCTACTGGCACTCGTTCGAGTATCCCTCGCCGTCGACGCTTTGCCTCGATTCGGGGGGCGAGTAGCTTCCCACTTGCAGCGACCCTATCTCGATGGGGCTGCAGGATGACGATGGCGGCCCAAGGGTAATTCGCCGTTGGCTCGCCGATCTTGGATCTCGTCGAAGTGGAATCAAATCGACCGCCCCTGCCGAAGGCATTATTCGCGCCGGCTTGACCGCGAGACGCTGAGCGTCCATCATGCCGGCAAGCACCCATGCTGGGGCGATCGAGATTCCGCCGCACCGTGGACCGAGGGCGATCATGTTCAGCACGACGATACTGATTCTCTGCGGGAGTCTTCTTCTTGCGCCGGCTGCCGACGAGCTGGGAGTGCAAACCGAGCGGAATGTTCCCGTCGCGATGCGCGACGGCGTGATTCTCCGGGCCGACGTGCATCGGCCCGACCGGGGCGGGCCCTATCCGGTGCTCGTCCTGCGCACACCGTACGGCAAAGGGGGCCGATTCGACCGCTACGTGAAGGCCGGGTATATCGTCGTCGCCCAGGACGCTCGGGGCCGCTACGAGTCGGAGGGCCGCTGGGAATCGTTCGTGCGATTCGAGACCCACGACGCCGAGGACGGATACGACACGGTCGAGTGGGCCGCCCGGCTGCCGGGCTCGAACGGAAAGGTGGGCACCTTCGGGGGCTCGTACAACGCTTTTCTGCAATGGCGCCTGGCGCCGCTTCGGCCGCCGTCGCTGGCGGCCATGTCGGCCCACAGCATTCCCGCCCGATACACCGACCTCGAGGGCCCGGGCACGATCCGCCCCGGCCGGCGCCTGCACTGGTGGGTGACGACCATGGCGCCCGACATGCGAAGGCGGGCCGGCCGTCCCGGAACGCACACCCCGGCCGAGGCCCGAAAGCTCTGGGCGGCGGGCGACTCGCAGATGTGGCTCGACTTCCTCCCCTGGCTTGAACTGCCGCGCGAAGCATTTGAAGACGAAACCGAGGCGGTTCGTTACTGGCTCCGCAACCCCCATACCGACCCCTGGAAACTCGACGAAGGCTGCCGCGAGATCGCCGTGCCCAATCTCGACGTGGTCGGCTGGCACGATCACTGCAACGGCGACATGCTGCTCCACCGCACGATGGCCCGAGAGGCCAAGACCGAGGCCGCGCGAAACGGCTCGCGGATCGTCATCGGTCCCTGGAGCCACGCCGGGCGCGGCAGCCGACGCTACGGCAACGTCGACTTCGGCCCCGAAGCGGTCGTCGACGTCGCGGCACTCGAAATCCGCTGGTTTGACTACTGGCTCAAGGGCAAGCCCAGCGGAGTCGATCGAGACCCGCCGGTGAGAATCTTCGTGATGGGCGACAACCGCTGGCGCGATGAGCCGCAGTGGCCCCTGGAAAACACGGCCGAAAAGGTCTTCTTCCTCACGAGCGGCGGAAAGGCGAACACCCCGAGCGGCGACGGGCGACTCGTCGCGGCGCCGCCGTCGCCCGGCAGCGACGAGTACGTCTACGATCCCGAGAACCCCGTGCCTTCGCTGCACGGGCCGGCCCTGTTCACGATCCCCACCGATCAGCGGCCGCTCGCCGACCGGCGCGACGTGCTCGTCTACCAGACCGATCCGTTGGACGAGAGGATCGAGGTGACGGGCAACCCGGTGGTCGAGCTGTTCGCCGCCACGTCGGCCCCCGATACCGACTGGTTCGTGCGCCTGGTCGACGTGGCCCCCGACGGAATGGCCCGCGACGTGTCGCTGGGCATGGTTCGGGCTCGCTACCGCGACGGGCTCGACCGGCCCCGGCTGCTCGAACCGGGCGAGGTGGTCCGGTACACGATCCGCATGAACGCGACATCGAACGCATTTCTGCCGGGCCACCGCATCCGGCTCGACGTGACCAGTTCCGACTTTCCCAACTACGACCGCAACCACAACACGGCCGCCGAGCAGAACGCCGACGCGACCCTCGCGACGGCCCGTCAGACCGTCCACCACGGCCGATCGCGTCCCACGCGGCTCGTCCTGCCGTGGATCGCCGAGCCGTAGGGCAGGCGCGTGCGCTCTGCGAAGCCTCACTCCGTCAGGCACATCGCGCCGCGGTCATCTTCCGACAATCCCTTCGATCACGGTTTCCAGCTCTTTTTCGAGCCTCGCGAAGGCCGCAAGCCGCCGCAAGGGGGAGAAGTCGTCGATGTAGTCGGCCACGCGGTGGACTGCTTCCTGAATCTTCCGGTCCTGTCGCCGCCGCCCGAAGAGTCCACTCGCCTGTCGCAGCGCGTCGTGCAACGTCGCTTTAGGATCGGGAATGTGGTCGGGGGTGTTTGCGGGAATCGGTATCGACTCGCGGCCGTGCGGATTTCCCGCTGCCAGCCGAACCGCCTCTTCGTCGAACAGCAGCCAGGCTTCCGTCATTCGGACGGGCACCACGCAAACGAAGGGAGGCGTCTCAATGCCGAGGGAGTCGACCGATTCCGCGATCTCGGCGTACCGCACCGCGGGATCCTCGCGTTCGGCATCGCGATGAATGAACAGCAGGTCGCACGGGTAGAGGTCGAGTGCCGCGGCGATTCGCTCGGCGAGCCCGCGTGGACGCTCCCGAAGCGCGCGAAGGTCGGCCCATTGAGGGTAAACAGGAACGGCCTGCGGCAGATGCTCGCGAACCAGCCAGTCCAGGTGGCGCAGGAGGACCCGATCGGACGAGCCATCGGCGACGAGCGTGAAATGCAGGGCGGTCATTCGCGGCGCATGAACGGAAGCAGCTTCTGCAGGTCTTCGCGATCCTTGACGCGCCGGCGCCGCGGAGGCTTGCGCCTTCCGTCTTCGGCCATCGGGGGCTCGTCTTCCTCACAGTAGGCGAGCGGATTGAGGAAAGCGCCAAGAAGACCTCGCGAGACGGTGCGCGTTTTGGGAAACGCCTTGTGCCGCCAGGTGTCGTTGAGCCAGGCGAAACTCACGCCGCGGCAGCCGGATTCGCCCGATGGGACCAGCCGGGGTTCGGCGACGAGAAGATCGTCGTCGTCAACCAGGCCCACGACTGCCGGCGAATGGGTATTGACGATGACCTGGCGCAAGGGGTTATCGGATCCCGCGGGGTTGCGGGGGTCGATACAAAGCGCCTTGAGCAGCCGGAGCATGGCCGAAATGCGTTCGGGATGGATTCCGTTCTCGGGCTCTTCGAAGCATAAGAGTCCGCGGGCCTCGGGGTCCATCTCCAGGATGGCCAGCGCCAAGAACCGGAGCGTCCCGTCGGAGAGGGCGCGTGCGGCATAGGGAACGCGGTTGCGGTCGAGCACCTGGAGGGTCAGCAACTCTCGCTGACGATCCTCCTCAACGCGCACCGCGTAGACGTCTTCGACCAGTCGCGCCAGACGATTGGCCACTTGCGCGTAGACCGAAAGAGGCCCGGTCGGCGACCCTCCGTCGGCGGCCTCGGCTCTCGCCAGATGATGCAAGGTCGCCGCGAGATGGGAGCCGTCGCTGCCAATGTGCGTGGGGGCATGGAGTGGATCGGCACGTCGCAGGGCCGACGGTTCGAGCTGCAGTAGTCGCCACGAGCGCATTTCGAGTCGGGCGAGCAGCGCCGTGGGGCTCTCGGCGGCGTTGGCGCTCGACAAGACGGTTCGCGGCAGGTTCGACGCAAGGTAGTCTCGAGGTTTCCCTGACCGTCCGTCCTGGTGAAACTTGATGAGGCGGTTCTCGGCTTGCGCGTCGGTGGAGAGGAAGGGCGCGAAGCGTCGTCCTCGCACCACGGAATTCCGCCACTTCGCAGAGTGCGGGAACGGCAGGTGTTTCTTGGCGTCGCTCACGTTGACGTAGCCCAACTCTTCCCGCGTAATCTCGAGCCGCTCGGCCGAAGTCCCCTGATCGTGGCGATACCGCAGCGTCAGGGCGTACCGCAGGAAGGTGATCGCCGCCTTGGCGGTCTGCCCGAGATCGTCGTGCCCCGATTCCGGAACGAGCATCTCGGCCTCGAACGACATTTCGTCGACGTGTTTCTCGCCGATTCTCAGAAACAGGCTGCGGACGTCGGTCGAGCGGTTCCGCTCGTCGCGCACGCACTTGGCTGCCTCCATGAGCGGACGATCGGCCAGGGCGCTGAGAAACGTGATGGCGTCGAACAGGTTCGATTTGCCGACCCCGTTCACGCCGGCAATGCATGTGAACGGGCCGAACGCGACGTCGACGTCGATCAGGTTCTTGAATCCGTTGACTCGGAGACGGGTTAACATGGGACTGCCGGAGAGAAATCACCCAATTGGCGGGGCATGGCCGTTCCCGGCACGCTCCTCTGCAGCGACATGCTACCACAATGCGAAGGGCATGGGCAGTTGGCGGCTCAGCTCGGCGTGTCGAGGTAGGGATCCTGGCCCATCTGCCGCTGCATCTTCTTGCGCTGCTTCTCGAAGTACATGAGGGCCTTGCGGTCGCGGAAGTGGCGGCGCTCGACTTTCTTCTGGGCCTTGCGAAACAGTCGAGCGTAACGGTCGAAGGTGCCGTTGTTCTCCTGCCCGATCGCCTCGTACTTGCGCGACCGGTTCGGCCCGAGGCCGGTGAAGAGCAGCTCGTCGTCCAGCGCGATGTACTGGCGGAACGTGCCCGGGTCGCCTTGCCGCCCGCACCGGCCGCGGAGCTGCCAGTCGATGCGGGCCGAATCGTGCATCTCGGTGCAGATCACGTGGAGCCCGCCCTTCTCGGCGACGCCCTCGCCCAGCTTGATGTCGGTGCCGCGGCCGGCCATGTTGGTCGACACGGTGACGCGGCCGGGAAGGCCGGCGCGGGCGACGATCTCGGCTTCCTCTTCGACGTGGTGGGCGTTGAGCACCTGGTGCTCGATCCCTCGCTCGGCAAGCATCTGCGACAGGTGCACCGATTTGTCGATCGAGCGCGTGCCGACGAGGATAGGCCGCCCCTCGGCGTGCAACCGGCAAATCTCCTCGACGACCGCCTCCCACTTCGCGTCGGCGTGGCCGAAGACCCGGTCGGGCAGCTTTTTGCGGATCACGGGGCGGTTGGTGGGCACCTGGATCACGTGGCACTTGTAGATCTTGCGCAATTCGCGGGCCGAGGCCCGGGCGGTGCCCGTCATGCCCGCCAGCTTCTCGAAGCGAAGAAAGAAATCCTGCACGGTCACGCGGGCGGCCTGGCCGGTGGCCACGGTGACCTTGACGCCTTGCTTGGCCTCGACCGCCTGGTGGATGCCGTCGCGCCACTTGCGCCCCTCGGCCATGCGCCCGGTGAACTCGTCGACGATCACGATCTCGCCGTCGACGACCACGTACTGCTGATCGAGATGAAACTCCCGTTCGACCTTGATCGCCCGCTCGATGTACTGGTAGATGTCGAACATGCCCACCGTGTCCATGGCCTCGGGTTTGGGCAGCGTGCGGACCTTGCGGCGCCCCTCGCGGGTCAGCTCGACCTTTTTTTCGTCGTGGTCGTATTCGTAGTCTTCGTCTTCGACGAACTCCCGGGCGACCGCCGCGCTCCACTTGTAGCACTCGACCTCGAGCTTTTCCTCCTCGGTCGGCAGGGCGCTGATGATCAACGGAGTTCGCGCCTCGTCGATGAGAATGCTGTCGGCCTCGTCGACCAGGGCGAAGTAGGGCTCGCGCTGGACGGGCTTCTCGTTCGCCGCGGCGCTGCGGTTGCCGAGCATGCCGCCCAGCAGGTCGCTCTGTCCCTCGCGGATCCGCCGCAACAAGAGCCGGTCGCGGAGGAAGTCGAAGCCGAACTCCTTGGCCGTCCCGTAGGTCACGTCGCAGGCGTAGGCCTTGCGCCGGTCCGGCTGAGCCATCTGGGTCTGGATGACGCCGACGGTCAGCCCCAGCGCCTTGTAGATCGGCCCCATCCACTCGGCGTCACGCTTGGCGAGGTAGTCGTTGACCGTCGCCAGGCTGCATCCCTTGCCGGCCAGGGCGTACAGATACATCGGCAGCGTCGCGGTCAGGGTCTTGCCCTCGCCGGTCTGCATCTCGACGATCGAGCGATAGAACATGGCCGTGCCGCCCAGGATTTGCACGTCGAAATGGCGCATGCGAATGGTGCGCCGCCCCGCCTCGCGGACCAGGGCGTAGGCCTCGGGGAGCAGCCGCGCCAGCGGCTCGCCGCTTCGCGCCCGGTAGCGCAGCGAGAGGCTCCGCTTGCGGAGGTCGTAGTCGGTCAGCTTCTGGAGATCGGGCTCCAGCGCGGCGATCTTCGGCAGCAAATACGACCATTTCGCCAACCGACCTTGCGGCGTGATCGGCGCGAGCGAGAAGACGCGACTCTTGATCCCGGAGAAGGGCGCGCTCAACGTTCAATTCTTCGCATGATGCAAGGAATCGCGAGGGAGCAGAAGGCGGCAAGATCGGCACGGCCCCCTCACTCGGGTGACGGATCTCACCTTCCATTATACGACGTGATCGCATGCGCGCAACCGGCCGGCCCGCGACGATCACCCACCCAGTCGCCGGATGCCGCTGACCTCGAATTCGGGGGCGAAGCCCTTTCGATCATCCTCGGGCCGCGGCCCCAGGCGGCCTTGCACCTCGACGTACTCGCCGGCCCGACAGTCGCCGAGCGAAGTCGCGTCGACAAAGGTGACGCTCCCGCCGAACTCGTCGGTCTTCCCGTCGATGGGGATGTAGCGCAGTTTCCAACGATGGTCGATTTGAGAGTACTCGAGCTTGCCCCGAAGCCAGCGGTATTCGGGGTCGTAGCCGTATCGGCTCGCCGACGAGAAGGAATCGCCGCCCCGGCCCTCGGTCAACTCCTCCGTGGCCGACGCCAGTCGAATTCCCGAATCGACCGGCGGGGCCTGCGAAGTCGTGCCGGGTGGCGGAAGCTCGGCAATGTCGACCACGCCCCCCGGCGAAGCCCGTTCGCTCGGCATGTCCCCGAATGGCCGGGAGGCAACGCCGCTCACCTCGGTGGGGATGCGGATCGCCGGCTCCCGAGGGCGAATTGGGATGGTCTTGACTTCCCGATCGGGCGGAGTGCTCTCGGCCGAAGCCGTCTTCGCCAAGCTCCTTGGCGGCGAGTCTTCGTTCGGCGCCGATCCTTGCGTCTGCTCGGGCGGGGTGCGCGCCGCCAAGGGAACGGCGACTTGATCGCCCGACCCCGCGATCCGCAGATCCCGTGGGGCGTGCTCGGGCGTGCTCGCGGTCGGCGGCGCCGGGCCCGCCGAGGCCGCGGTCCACGAGGACGAGGGCGCCGGCGATTCGGGCGATGCCTCGCGCATGCCAAGTCGAGTGTAGTACGGATCGTTGGACGGCGTCGCGATCCGCCCGGTCTTCGGGGGCTGGATGCGGGTCCGCGCGAAGGGGTCGAGCGAGGCCGTTCCGCCCGAGCCGGCGCACCCGGTCAATCCCACGACGAGGATCAGTGACGCTACGCGGCGCGTCATGAGAGGAGTTCCTTTCCGCCCATCGAGTGGAAAACTGACCCCGTAACCCCTTCGGTCGGACGCCGGCCTCCCCGTCGATCGCAGGGAATTGCCCGGATCCACCGACCAAACGATACGGGGGATGGGTAGAGTAGCGTCTTGGCCGATCGTGTCCAGAGCGATTTCGCAGAATCCGTTCTTTCGGGCGGGAGGCTACGGCCTAGCCTTCCTCGGCCACGATCGCGAGCACGATCTTGCGGAGTTTGGGCTCGGCCTCGGCCGCGGTCGCGAGGATCGCGTCGATGTCGGCCGGCTCGAGGGCATCGGGCAGGCACATATCGGTAACGATCGACAGACCCAGCACGCGCATGCCCGCGTGCCGAGCCACGAGCACTTCGGGAACCGTCGACATTCCCACCACGTCGGCCCCAATGGCCCGCAGGAAGCGGTACTCGGCTCGGGTTTCCAGGTTCGGACCGGTGACCGCGACGTACACGCCCTTGTGCGCGACGAAGTCTTCGCGTCGGGCGATCGCAAGGGCGCGGTCGATCAGCTTGCGGTCGTACGGCTCGCACATGTCGGGAAAGCGGGGGCCCAGGGAGTCATCGTTCACGCCGATCAGCGGATTGCCGGTCATCAGGTTGATGTGATCGTCGATGATCACGATGTCGCCGCGGGCGAACTGGGGATTCATGCCTCCGCACGCGTTCGAGACGACGAGCAGATCGGCGCCCAGGGCCTTCATCACGCGGACCGGAAAAGTGATCTGCCGGTAGGAATAACCCTCGTAGGCGTGAAAACGGCCCTCCATGGCGACCACGGGTAGGCCCTCGAGCCGGCCGCAGACCAGCCGGCCAGCGTGGCCGATCGCCGTCGAGCGGGGAAAATGGGGAATCGAATCGTAATCGAGTTCCGCCTCGGTCGCGATGTGGCCGGCGACCCCACCCAACCCCGTACCCAGGATGATGCCGACTCGGGCTTGCCCGCTCCATGCGCCGCGGACCGCCTCGACCGCTTCCTGAACCTGTCTGGCCAACTCGTGCATGAAGGACACCTCAGTCATCCAGATCGTCGTCGAAGTCGTCGCCCTCGTCGTCGAAATCGTCGCCTACCCCGTCCTCGTCGTTGTCCTCGTCGTCGTCGTCCTCCTCGTCGTCGAACTCTTCGAGGTCGTCCTCGAAATCCTCCTCGAAGTCATCGTCGAAGTCATCGTCGAAGTCGTCGTCGCCAAAGTCATCGAAGTCGTCCAGATCGTCGTCAGCGTATTCGGCAACACACCCGCCGAATTGGGGTGCGGCGGGGAGATCGCCCTCGGGCGCAATTCCCCACCAATCGACGCGTTCGATCTCCACCGCCATGACACACTATCCTCGATTCGCAAATCGACTGAAAGAGGCTCACGGGGAAGCATCCACCGCTCCCGGCACGTCAAGATTCGGCCCCGTTGTTAATCGACCACTCGCCGTTTGTCAACCGATGGTTTTCGGGAATTGCCTGCGCAAAGAAAAAGGGCAAGGTCACTCAGGACGAATGACCTTGCCCAGAACACGGGGGTGAGAAAGCCACGTTTGGGGATCGGCGGCCACGACGCGATGCCCCGCCGCCGGTCATTGGAAGTGTATTGCAGGCTTGAAGTCGGTCAATTCAGCAGGGCTGGAAAACGCAAGAAGAATGGGCGATTTGCAGTGAACGGCAATGCCTTTTCCGGTGCTGACGATTGGGCGGGACGGCTGCGCCTCGCCCGGCGTTCGGCCTCGCCACCGCGCGAGGGGCTGCCCCCCTCCTGCAGGGTGCCGGCCAGATCGGTCGACGCTTCGCAGGCTCTGGGCGAGGGCATCTTCACCGTCGCGGACAATCATGGCCACCGACAACCGCCGGTGGCGCGAAGAAAGCTCCCTGGCCCATGACCCGTGCTCAAGGCAAGGTGCGATCGTGAAGTGGGCGGAGTCGAATCGGGGCAAACCCGGCCGGCTCCACCATCCGTGGGGGGACGGGCGGCGGGAGTAGACTCCGATCGGACTTGCGCTCGAAGACCGACCTGCTGCTTTCGCTTGTCGATCCACCATGGAGGGGTGATGTAGACCTCGGTGGTGGCGAATGTTCCCAACGGAGTCGACTGCCACGCCGGACATCCGACGGTCTCCGATCGCATCCTGCCGGCGACATCGGCAGGACGGCGCAATCGGCGGTCCGAACAAGGGCGAGTTTGCACGGGCTGCGATTTGCCCGACCGGCAGACCTGACCTAGACTTTTCTAGCCAGGCGGGTATGCGTTGCGAGTTGCTCCGCCGCGGTTGCCGAGGCTGACATCGCGTGAACGGTGCAGCCCGATCCTGACGGCCGTTCGGCCGCAAGTCGCGTCCCGTCGCCATCAACCTCAGTGCGAGTTGCCGTGTCTCACGAGCCTGTCGTTCAACTCGTCGACGCCGCCGGGCTGCGCCAATCGCTGGCGGAGATTTGTGGCAGCCAAGAGGAGTTCCAGCGATTCTTCGCTGGAGTCTTCGACGAACTCGACGGATTGGCCTCGGAACTCGTCCGGCGGCAGCGGGCCTGGTCGACGGAGCGCGACGAGGCCGAGGAATCGCTGCGTCAGCGGGCCGCGCGGTTGGAAGAGGAGCGACACGCCTTGGCCGCCGAGCGAGAGCAGCTCGTTCGGCAAGCGGGGCCGTCTGCCGATCGGGCCGGCGAGCCAAGCACCGAGCATCGTGACCGCATCGAGCGAATGCTCCAGGAGGCCGAGCGCCAGCGCGAGGCGTTCCAGGCCGCGATCGAGGCCGCGCAGGCTCGCGACGGCCGGTTGAGCGAACTGCTCGACGAGTTGTCGCAGGCCCGCGCCGACCTGAGCGAAGCACGCGACCAGATTCAGCGATTGCGGAAGGAACTCGAGTCGAGCGGGCCCGGCGCGGTCTCCGCGACTCCGGACGAGGGGCTCCAGAGCCGGCTCGCACAATTGGAGCAAGAGCGGGCGCAACTCGATCAGGAGCGGGTGGTCATCGAAACGGAGCTCGAGTCGGTGCGCAACCGGGCCGCCGAGATGGCCGAGAACTTGGCGGAGCAGCGCCGCGAGATGTCGAGCGAGCGGGAGCAATGGGCCCAGGAGCTCAAGCGCATGCGGCGCCTTCTGGAGAACATCTCGGCCCATCGCATGGCGCCTTTGCCGGTCGAAACGCCGCCGGCGCCGTCCGAACCGCACGAGTCGGCGGCCTCATCGTCGGGGGGCGCCGGCGATCCGGTGCTCGACTCGGTCATGGCCCAGTTCGAGATGCTGCAAAAGGACATTGTCCGTCGCAGGAGAGCCGGCGCGGAAGTCGTTCATTAGGGTGTTGTTGGCCGGGCGAGGTACGTGGAATCTCGATCAGATCGGGGAAGACGATGCGGGCGAACAAGACGAGCGTGATCGCGGGCGGCCTGTCGGCCGTCTCGGTGTTGGCGCTGACGGCCGGCTGGCTCTGGGGGTCGCTTCCGATGATCGCCGCGGGAGCCACGGGCGTCGGCTACGTGGCCTGGCGTTGGGCCCCTCGCCCGGGACGTCGGCGAAAAAGGGCACCGGCCGTTCCCGCCAGCGGGGCGGTCGAAGCCGAGGTCCGACCGCGGGCGGCGCCGGTCGACCCGACCGATTCCGAGGCCCTGGTCGAGCAGATGCTGGCGCAGGGGCGTTACGGACTTCTGCTGCGTCCACAAATCGCGCGCAACCTGAACGACGCGCAGTTGGCGCGGGCGAGAGCCGCCCTCGAGGAAGCCATGGCCTTGGTGCCCGAGGGAGAGGTTGTGCTGGGCAAGATCGACGAGATGCTCGACGGCGAGGACCTCGACGAAGAGGAGGCCGCCGCCTATCAGGGCCGCGCGGTCCGGGTGGGCTGCTACTTTCTCGACCGCTATCCGGTCACCAACGAGCAGTACTACGAGTTCGTCGCGGCGGGAGGCTACGAGCAGCTCTCGCTTTGGGACGAGTCGATCTGGACGGCGGTGCTGGAGTTCGTCGACCGGACGGGAGAGCCCGGCCCCCGCTACTGGAAGAACGGGCGTTACGAGTCGCGTTGGAGAGGCCATCCGGTCGTCGGCGTGAGCTGGTACGAGGCCGCCGCCTATGCCCGTTGGGTGGGCAAGCGATTGCCCAGCGATGCGGAGTGGGTCAAGGCGGGAAGCTGGCCGGTGACGCTTTCGTCGACGAGCCGGGTCCAGCGCAAGTATCCTTGGGGCGATACCATGGATCGGTCCCGGGCCAACCTCTGGGGATCGGGCCCCGGCACGACGGTCTCCGTCGATCGGTTCGCCGAAGGGGTCAGCGTAGGTGGGGTGCACCAACTGATCGGAAACGTCTGGGAATGGACCCGGGGCGATCTCCGCGCCTCGGATCTGCGGCACCCGAATCTCACGCTGTCGGCTCCCATGAAGAGCATTCGCGGGGGCGCCTTCGACACGTACTTCGACGGTCAGGCCACCTGCCAGTTCCAGAGCGGCGAGACGCCGATGGGACGAAAGCACAATATCGGTTTCCGCTGTGCCGTCGGCATTTGCGATCTGATGCTGTCCAAGCCACCCGCCGACGCCGCCGTGCCCGACGGGTTCGAGAACGCTCCCGCCGAGGAGGTGCCAGTATGACCAAGGGCGTCATCGTTCCATTGGAGTCGGCGCGGCTGGTCGAGTACGCCGTGCCGATCGCCTGCTACGTCTGCGAGGGGGAGAACACGTTCGACTCCGAGTTCTGCCGCTACTGCGCGGCGCCCATGGCGCTGGCCCACCAGGCCAACAGCCAGAAGGTGCATCCGCGCATGGTGGCCACCGTGGGGGCCAGCGGCGCGGGAAAGACGGTCTATCTGGGCATGCTCATGGACATGCTCTCGCGCCAGCCCCACCGCCTCCAGATGCTCGCGCGCGGCGCGTTTTCGATCACGCTTCAGCAAACGACGCTGGCCGCCCTGGCCCGTTGCGAGTTTCCCGACAAGACGCCCAACGAGCCCGACCGCTGGAACTGGGTCCACTGCCAGGTCCGGCGGCCCAAGCCGCGGCAGACGTTCGAGCTGATCATGCCCGATATGGCCGGCGAAGCCATCCTCCACGAGGTCGATCACCCGCACAGTTTCCGGGTTATCACCTCATTCCTCAAGAAGTCGAGCGGCGCGTTGATCCTCATCGACGCCGTCAAGCTCAAGGAGGGAGGAAGGAACCAGGAGTTCTTCAACATGAAGCTCATCAGCTACCTGGGAGAGCTCGACGACGGCAGCAAGAACCGCTGGTCGAAGAAGCCGGTGGCCTTGATCCTCACGAAGGCCGACGAGTGCGACGACTGCCGCGACGATCCCGCGCGCTACGCCCGTGAGCATGCGCCCGGCCTGTGGCAGCAGGTGCAGGAGCGGTTCCGGAATCACCGGTTCTTTGCGACGGGGGTGGCCGGAGCCTGCGCCGTGCGGCACTCGGTCACCGAGGGCCGGGTCAACGTTCCCTTGCGGATCGAGCCCCACGGCGTCGTCGAGCCCTTCGAATGGGTTCTTTCCAACCTGTTGGGACGTTGAGATCTCCCGCCGGCGTCCGGGCGCGGGACGCGGCGGCTCGATTCCCGCGACGCCGTCCTCGCCGATCGCGCGGCGGGCCCCCTGCATGTCATCTCCGAGGAAGAGCTGTCGATATGGACTTTGTCGAACAAGCGGTGTTTACCTCAGCCGAGACCGACCGGTCGGCGGGCTACCAGGTCGTGGCGACCAGTCCGGGAGTGTGCGACGCCGACGTGCGCGAGCTCTCGGCGTGGGGTCCGTCGCACGGCGCCCTGCTCGATTCGGGCCCCGGGGCGGCGAGCGTGAACTTCCATCCGTTGCCCAGCGGGTGCTCCTGCGTCAGCCGGACCTTGCCCGCCGGCTGGGAATACAGCGGACGCCGCGGAATGAGGGTGTACACCCAGTGTCTGATCACCCCGCCAAGCGTGTTGGGCCGGTTCGCGAACAACCCCTTCGCCCTGCTCAAGGCGGCGATGGCGGGGGGATCGCTCCGCCTGTACGACGAGGTGCCCAAGCGGCTCGATCCGATCCGGCTGGTGGGGCGCGCCGCGCCGCTCGACGCCAACCTGTTGGCGCGCCTGGCCTGCGATCCGGGCCCCGAATGGATGGCCTCGCTCGTCCAGGCGGTGCTCACCGCCGACACGGTGGCCGTCGGTGGCGGCCCGCCCGCCGAACAGGTCTTTGCCGGGCTGATCAACTGTTTTCCGCCCCAGTGTCGCAACGAACTCTCGTTCACGACGGGGCTGAAGCCTTCGTCGCGGCGTCCGTTTCGTGTCGTGGCACTCTCCGACGACCGGGAAGAGCAGCTCCGCGTCGCCCGGCTGTACGATGCGACCGTCTGCGACCTCGCCGCCGGCCCGCCGACCGATTCGGTGCTCGACGACAGTTGGGCCCGGCTGATCTATCGCGTACTCAAGGTGGGCCGCACCTCGGTTCTGGCCAACGAGTTCGCCGATCACAAGTACGAGATGGGGTTGGTCGATCTGCCCGCCCTCGGGCTGCAATTGCTCGAGGAGCTCGACGCCTCGTGGATCGAGTCGGAGGTCGCGGGCGGGCCGGTTTGGGACGAGATTCCGCCGCGCCCTGCCCACCGTGAGACCGCGTCGCGGCGCGAGGTCTCCGGTCGCGGCGCGGGCGAGGCCGCGCCCGCCGGCACGGCATCCCAGCCGGCGTCGCCGCGGGCGAGGCCGCATTCGGCCCACAACCGTTTCGGGCATGCCTCGCGAAGGGCCGCCGACCACGGCATCCAGGCCCCTTCCGTGCTGCTCGTGCCCGACGACATCGAGAAGCTCGAAAAACTCGAACGACTCGATGACCTCGTCTACGACGCCATCGCCGGACAAACCACCGCGATGGACGAGCTTCGCGCTTACTGGCCGGAGATTCGCGACGAGTTGGGCGACGATCTGGTCGGCGAGTCGCGCGAGCAGTATCTTCGCTACGCCCTGTCGATCTGGGAGAAGTGCGTCGCCCCCGACAAAGCCCACGATCCCCATCGGGCCGTCCACTCGCTCGAAGTCCTCTGCCTGTTGTTCGACGAGGTTTGAGCCCTCGGGCCGTTGGCGACGAACCCGATCGGCGCCGTTGCACGCCCGAGCCGGCCCCCGAGGCCGGCGACGGGCCCAAAGGGGCCAGGCAAGCCCGTTGGTACGACTTGAGCCGAAGCGGGTGGGGCGGTAGAATGGGCGCGGAAGTCGAGAATGATCGCCCGGCCCATTCCGGCGGCCCACTCCTGCCGTGGTGCAGACCCACGAAACCGCCGGACCGGCCGGGTACGTGGCAGGCCCGGGCCAGCGAGGAGAGCCGTTGAATCCGCGGACGCGACGCCGTTTTGACGAGGTCTTCGACGAGGTTCTCGAGGGGCTTCCCCCGCTGGTCCACGAGTTGATCGAGAAGGTGCCGCTCCACCTCGAGGATTACCCGTCGCGCGAGGTGATGACCCAGACCGGCGTCCGCTACCGCGAGCAGCTTTGCGGGCTGTTCACGGGCATTCCCATCACCGACCGCAGCATCGAGCATTCGGGCACGCTGCCCGACGTGGTCACCCTGTATCGCGAGGGCATCCTCGCGGCCGCGCGCGACCGCTTCGGCCGCGTCCGCATGGATCGCCTTCGCCGGGAGATTCGCATCACGATCCTCCACGAACTGGCCCACTTCCACGGACTGGACGAGCAAGAGCTGCGCGACCTCGGCTACGGATGACCCGCACCCCCGCCAACGCAAACGTCCTTCCGCGACGGATCGACGCGGAAGGACGCGACGCTCACAGGCCGGGCCGTTCCGGGCCGACGCCTACTTCTTCTTCACGTCGGGGGCGGGGGTGAACTGCACCTGCTGGGCCTGCTCGGTCTTCTCGGGCGCGAGGTCCTTGATCTTGATGTTCCGCCAGCGCACCTCGAACGGGCCTCGGTCGCCCACGCCGTGAACCTGCAGGCCGATAAAGCCGCATCGCGACGACGCCTCGTCGGTCAGGTCCTCGATCGCGACGCCGTTGATCCACGTCTGAATGCGCGGGCCCACGGCCAACACGCGGAACTGGTTCCACTGGTCGTTCTTGTAGGCATCCTTGATGTCCAGGTTGGGGCTCAGCCAGCCGCGACCGGTCGCCTCGCTGTAGATGTAGCCCGACTCGCCGGGGGCCGATTCGATCTCGACCTGCGGGCCGTGCACTCGTTCGTTGTTGAAGTCCTTGCTGCTGCGGGAGCGGACCTGCACTCCCGAGTTCAGGCCCGGGTCGACCTGCACCTCGAAAAGCAGCTCGAAATCGCAGTACGCCCTGTCGGTGCAGAGGAACGAGTTGGGGCTGCTCTTCGCGGTGCGGCCCACGATCGCCCCGTCTTCGACGCGGTAGGTGGCCTTCCCGTTGCGTTGCGTCCAGCCGTCGAGGGTCTTGCCGTCGAATAGCGAGACGAACCCCTCGTCGCCGGCCAGGGCCGCGCCGGCCGTCAAGGCCCACGCGAAAACAAGAATTCCCACGGTTGCTCGTTTCATGGATCGGTCCTCTCTCAAAGGGATCTGCCGGACGGGCAGGGCTGACTTCACGACATCCCATTGTAACCGGCCGGTCGACCGAATGCACCGCGCCGCACGCGTGGCAACCACCGCGCGCAAACCGAAGAGCCTACATCACGGCTTCGACCATTCGATTACCCAAATCTGCCGGGCGGGCAACTCGAACTCGAACGAGCCGAGTGGACGGTCCGAAAACTCGATCGGGTGGCGGCCCGCCTCGTCGATCCGATGGGCTTTCGCCTCCCTCGGCAGACGGTAGTAGGACCCGTCGAGTTCGAAGGAGAGCCCCAGCGGCTCGTCGGCGATGCTGGCCAGGGCCACGGCCACGTCGCCGTCGGGGGCCCGCCAGGCCCCGGCAATCGCCAGGGGATGCCGCTTCTGGTACGAGGTCAGGCGGTCGCGCTGGCCCGCGTAGATCGACAGGCGCGAGAAGTCGGAGGTCGTCTCGGGCACGTCGAGCCGGGGAGGGCGAAGAAACTCGCCGTGCAGCAGGTACTTCGTGGCCCGGCTTCGCACCCGGGCCAGACGCATCACGTACTCCATCTCCTCGGGCCGCTCGTCGAGCAGCTTGGGCAAAAAGTTGGCCAGCGTCGGCTGCTGGCCCCACACGAAGCTGCGGGCCTGCTCGAGGTAGAACTGCCGCGAATACTTGCGGTCCAACAGGGCCAGGGGCTCGTCGGGCGCGAACTCGGCCGGCCACAATTCGTCGTAGGGCGGCATCGAGAGCGACGAGTAGTTGCCGTACGTCACCGCATAGGGATGGTAAACGGCCTGGAAAAAGGGAATCACCTCCCACGGGTTGGTCGGCGACGCGTAGCGCTCCTTGCTCACCTCGAGGGCCAGCATCAGGTCGAGGTGGGGCAGCCAAGCCTCGCCGCAGCCCTCGCCGGCCAGGACGATCGGGCGCCGGCCGTCGCACCGCTGGCGGATGTCGGCCGTCAAGGCCCGGAAACCTTCGATCCATGAGTTGCCGCCGCCTCGGGGATGGCCGTGGTCGGGGTCGTAGCAGGGACGATGGCTGCACGCCTGGTCCATGTAGATTCCGTCGACGCCCAGGTCGCGGAACGCCTCTTCGGCGAGGCCGGCGTACTTGTTCCGCCAGAACGAGGTCGCCAGGCACATTGAGACGAGAGCCTGCCGGGTGAAGACGTTGTAGATCTCGGGCCGGATCTTGCCGTCCTCGCCCTTGACGGCGAATCGCTCGGCGCCTTCCTCCTTCCAGCTTTGCGTGCTCAGTCCCCAGGCGCGCTGGTTCATGTACACCAAGGCATGGAGGCCCTGGCCGTGGGCCCGTTCGAGGGCCTGGCGGAAGGGGTCGGCCCCTTCGCGCGGCGGAAGATACTCGGGGAACCCGATGTCGTAGGGACACCCGTGCCACCAGTGCCAGAAGACGCTGACCGGCAGACCGAGCCGCTCCTGAAGCGCGGCGGCCGGCGGAAGGACCCCCGGCGAGCGACCCCGGTTCCAAACCCACATGCCCGTCTCGAGCAGCCAATCGGGCACCGCGCCTCGGCGCAGCCGGCTCTGGCGGGCCCAGGGTTGGGCGGTCCCCCAGGCGCGGTAGCGCTCGGCCGCGGTGATCCAGTCGCCTTGAAATGTGCCGAGCAACACGCGGTAGGGGACCGAATACCCGCCGGCGCCCGTCGCTTCGCCTTCGGGGTAGTGAACCGCCTCAAAGGCGACCTCGCCGCGCGCTTGCCCCCAGAAGGCGAAGCCCTTGCGCGTGGCGGCCGCGTCGTCGCATGCCGCGTAGAAGCCGTCTCCATCCGCACCGTAGTACGCCAGGCACTGGAGGGAGAGCCCGCCCGGGTAGTCCCACGCCCAGCGTCGCCCCTTGCCATTTTCCCCGCAAAGATGGCGTCGGGGATCGGCTGCCTGCTGGCCCAGCCAGGCGGGAACGGCCAGCCGCTCGTCCTCCTGGCGCTTGAGCCCGAAGACCCGCGGAAAGTTCACGCGGCGCAGCGGGACGTCGGCCGGCTTGGCCACGGCGATCTTCCAAGCGCTGTTGGGTGTTTCGGCGTCGAGCTGCACAACGACCTCGACCCCCACCGCCGCGGCCCCGGGAGGCGTGAACTCGTTCCAGGTCAAACGCGCCTCGCGGCCGTCACGAAGCACTTCGACGCGAAACGATTTCGACTGGGCCGGGGTCAAGATGAGGGGCCGCCCCTCGACGAGCAGATCGAGCTGCCAGAGCCCGCCGATTTCTTCCGCGTCGCCCACGAGATTGTGCCCCGAGGCCCGATCGGTCAGCTCGAGCAGCGAGCCGTCGTCTCGATTCCAGGCGACGCGCAGGAGGTTGTTTTCGATCGCCGCGCTCGGGTTGTGCCCGCCAAAGGCCGCCCGACCGGTCGGGCAGCCGGCCGCGAGCAGGACGATCAGAGCGACGAGTCGGGCGATGCGCCGAGTGCAAACGGGCGATCCCATTCGTTTCCTTTCCCGGGGTGGGGGCTAACGCCGATGCAACGGCGTCTCTTTGGCGGCGATTTCGCGAAGCTTGTACCGCTTGATCTTGCCGGTCGCGGTTTTCGGGAGCGAGTCGACGAACACCACGGCCCGGGGATACTTGTGCGGCGACGTGGTTTTCTTGACGAAGGCTTGGAGCTCTCGGGCGAGACCGTCGGATGGCTCGTGGCTGTCTTTGAGCACGACGTAGGCGACCGGCTTGATGAGGCCGTCGGGATCGGCGGTGCCGATCACGCCGCTTTCGAGCACGGCGGGATGCCCCTGCAAGACGCTCTCGACGTCGCTGGGCCAGACGGCCTGGCCGCTGACCTTCATCATGTCGTCGGTGCGACCGGCGTACCAGTAGTAGCCGTCTTCGTCGGCGAGAAACTTGTCGTGCGTGTTGATCCACTCGCCGCAGAAGGTCTCTTTCGTCTGTTCGTGCTTGTTCCAGTAGCCCGCGGCGATGCTGTCGCCCTTGATCCAGAGGGTGCCGACCTCGCGGGGCGGGCAGGGGTGCCCCGTTTCGTCGAGAATCCTGGCCTCGTAGCCGGGCACCACCTGGCCCGTGCTGCCCGGCCGGGCGTGGCCGGGACGGTTCGAGATGAAGATGTGCAGGATCTCGGTCGACCCGATGCCGTCGAGGATCTCGACCCCGAACCGCTCGAGCCAGTGGTCGTAGAGGTGCTTGGGCAAGGGCTCGCCGGCCGAGACGCACATGCGCACTCGCCCCAGGCTGCTCCGCCCCGTCTTCTCGGCCAGGTGAAGCAGGGCCGCATAGCTCGTGGGAACGCTGTAGAACACGCTCGGCTGGAAGCGGTCGATCGTGTCGAACGTGACCTCGGGCGTGGGCCGGCCGGGCAGCAGAACCGTCGTGCCGCCCATGTGCAGCGGGAAATAAAGACCGTTGCCCAGCCCGTAGGCGAAGAACAGCTTGGCCACCGAGAAGGAAAGATCGTCTTCCCGAAGCCCGATCGTCCGCTTCGCGTAAAGCTCGGCCTCGACGATCATGTCGTGATGCAGGTGGACGGCGCCCTTGGGAAAACCCGTCGTGCCCGAGCTGTAAAGCCAAAACGCCATATCGTCCTTGCTCGTGTCGACCGGCCGGAGTTCGGGCGATGCGTCCGCCATGATCCGGGCCAGCGCCAGACGCGCGCCGGGGGCGTCGCCGGCGACCACGACGTGCTCGAGGTGCTTGAGATCGCCCGCCAGCTCCTCGACGCGACCCACCAGCGCCGGGTCGACGATCAGCACCCGGGCGCGGCTGTCGTTCAGCAGGTACTCGTAGTCCCTGGCCATGAGCATGGTGTTCATGGGCACGGCCACGGCGCCGATCTTCATGGCGCCGAAGAAGGCGAACACCCATTCGGGCGAGTCGGGCAGCAGGACGGCGACCCGCTCTTCCATGCGCACGCCGAGCGCTCGAAGGGCGTTGCCCATGCGGTTGACGCCTTCGTACAGATCCTGATAGGTCACCGTGCGATCGCCGCAGAGGATGGCCGGCTTCGAGCCGCGCCCCTCGCGAACGTGCACGTCGACGAAAACCGACGCGGCGTTGAGCCGGTCGGGAATCTCGAGCATCGGCATGCAGGGAGCCTCCGGAGGAATGGTGCGTCGGACGAGCGATCTGCCCCCAGAATGGATGGTCTCCTACTGTAGTCAAACGGCGGGGCCTGTCAACCGGCCGGACCGCCGTCCGAAAAGACCGATCGCAGATACTTCTGATTGAGCACGTAACTGTCGAACATGCTCTTGCCTTGGGGGACGGCGCCCTCGATGACCAGCCAACCGTTCCAGCCGATCGCGTCGAGGGCCTCCCTGACCTTCCGAAAGTCGACGGGGCCCTGCCCGAGCAGAAAACCGTTCTCTTTGCAGTGAATCTCGCAAATCCGCTCGCGCCCCAGCGCGCGGATTCCTCGGTAGACGTCGTACCCCTCGTGGTCCATGTTGGCCACGTCGTAGTAGACCTGGACGGCGGGCGAGCCGACGGCGTCGAGGATCCGCCGATGGTCGTCGGCGTCGAGCCACGACTCGATGCCCAGCACCACGCCGGCCTCCTCGGCGGCCGGCGCCACTCGCTTCAAACGCCGGATCACCGCATCCTGCAAGTCGCGCCGGCCTTTGATGTCGCCCTGCGAAAAGAACGCCAACAAGACGACCCTCTGCCCCAGCTTGGGCATGACCGCAACGCACTGCTCGACCCACTTCTCGGCCTGAGGATCGGTGGCGTAGGGCACGGAATTCAGCACCCCCATGGCGAGCGAGGCGATCTCGACGCCGTGCTCCGCGGCTGCGGCAAGGTACTGCGCGCGCACGGCCTCGTCACGCAGGTCGCGGTCCACGCCGGGCGGACCAAAGCTCACCTGGACGCCGTCCAGGCCGATCTGCCGGGCGACTTCCATCGCCTTCACCTTGCCCCGCTGGCCGATCGACCAGTCGCACGCGCCGATCTTGAACCGACGCTTCGGCTCGGCGGCCAAGACCCTCAACGCCGGCGAAACGACCAGCCCGGCCCCGGTGACGAGCGCCTCGCGGCGGGTAACCTGAAATGTTCTCATGAGCGGCTCCTGACGGACGGGCTGTCGTACCTCCGCTCATGATAGCCGCCGAGGGTGCGCCCAACAACTCGCCGCCCGCGCCTCCCCGAACGAGCCGGCTGGCCGGCGTCAACGCCGAAAACGTCGGGCGAAGGCCCTGGCTACGCCGAAACCCAGAAGCACCACGAGCAGCAGCACGCCCCCACCTACCACGGCGAGTAGCGCCCGCCGCGCGTACTGCCAGCGTTCGATCAGCACGGCCCCCGAGGCACAAACGGCCCCAAGGACCAACCACCGCGACTGGCCCGACGACATCTGAAAAAACCGGGAGCAAAGGTCGGCATATTCCTCGAAGGTCGTCTCGTCGAAATCGACGATCTCCTGGCCGGTTTCCAGGAGGTCGGCAATCACTGAGATCTTCTGCTGCTCGGTTGAGGTTATCGAGGCGTGGCCCACACCCAGCAGGAACAGCAGCAAGGCCGCCAGAAGCAGCGCGCCTCCCCACGGCGACACCTCCACGGAGAACATGACGATCAGCACTGCCGCCGTGAGAAGACTGTACAGGCCGAGCAGCACCCGATTCGTGGCCGCGACCGATTCGATCGCGTTGTCGAAGTAGCCGACCGCCGAAGTCTCGTCGTCGTCGCCGTTCCCCTCGTCGTCGCCCGTCTGCTCGTCCTTTTCGTCGCGGTCCTGAAACGCCTGGTAGAACTCCTCGTCGCGCGAGGCGCCTTGAGGCCTCTTCCTGCCGCGTTTGGTCATGGCCGATCCTTTCCTTATGGCATCGGTAGGCTCCGACCTCCGCCACGATCGGTCGGGCAAGCGCCCATCCTATCCGTCGCCGACGATCCCGACAACGAGGCCTGGGGACCGCGCTTTCCGGCCCACTACGGCGGCGGATGCAGGGCGCGCGCCATTGTGATAACCTTGG
>Ga0334884_1002719_pt1 | contig 21731 bp, 20 predicted proteins | sample GraSluR1_MG_7_FD_207215 | JGI IMG/M metagenome (GOLD analysis project Ga0334884, IMG submission 207215) | Sludge microbial communities from methane-producing bioreactor in Wageningen University, Netherlands - Granular Sludge_12_05 R1 | ecosystem: Engineered > Bioreactor > Anaerobic >...
CAAATAAACATTGTTTATTTATTGACTTTAAACTTTATTTTTTTATAATAAAAACGAAGTTAAAATAGGAGGGAATATTTATGTCACCTAACTCAGACAAAGAAAAACTTGCCATTGAAGGTGGAAAACCGGTAAAAACCACTCCATCCATACCTATGTTTCCTGGTGGTTTGGAAATCGGTGAAGAAGAAAAGCAAGCCGTATTGGAAGTTCTGGATAATAAATATCTTTTCCGTTATTACGGACCTGGAGAATATCCATCTCGAGTCAAAATGCTCGAAGAAGAATTTTCCGGCAAAATAGGAGTCAAACACTCATTGGCGGTGAATTCTTGCACCTCAGCGCTAATCACTGCTCTTGTGGCAGTCGGTGTTGGTCCTGGTGATGAAGTGATTGTCCCGGGATATACTTTCTTTGCCTCCTGTGCTGCAATATTAGCGGCAAAAGCGATTCCAGTTATCGCTGAGGTAGACAATTCGCTCACCATTGATCCCGTTGATTTGGAAAAGAAAATCACCCCACAAACCAAAGCAGTAATTCCCGTGCACATGCGCGGAGTCCCCTGCAATATGGAGCGAATTCTCTCAATCACAAAAAAACACAACCTTAAAGTCGTTGAAGATGTTGCTCAAGCTTGTGGGGGAAGCTATAAAGGAAAGTATTTGGGGAGCTTTGGCGATTGCAACGCCTTTAGTTTCCAGTTTCATAAAATTATCACTGCTGGTGAAGGTGGTATGGTTACCACCGAAAACGATCTCTTTTTTGATCGTGCTCAAGCTTATCATGATACTGCTGCTTGTTGGAGACCGGGTGGTCCAGCCAAGCGATTTGCTTCAGCTCGTTACCAGGGAGAACTTTTCCCCGGAGTTAATTTCCGGATGTCCGAACTCATCGGTGCGGTGATGCTTGCTCAGCTTCACAAACTTGACGGCATACTCAACAGAATGCGCAAAAATAAATCCAGAATTAAAAATGGCATCAGTGATATTCCAGGAATCGAGCTAAGGTACGTTCATGACCCAGCTGGGGACACAGGGGTTTCATTGGTTTTCTATTTAGAAAACGGGCAATTAGCCGAAAAGTTTGCCACTGCTTTAAAGGCTGAAGGTATTGAAGCCAGTTCTATTTTCAATAAAGGGATCCCCGACTGGCATATTTACTCCCATTGGGAAATGATCATGAATAAATGGACTCCAACTCCCGAAGGTTGTCCATATAACTGCCCCTACCATCAAGGATCAGTTCCCAATTACAATCGAGAAATGTGTCCCCAAACCTTGGTTCTATTAGATCGTTCTGTTCACCTTGATATTCCGCCCCAAATGAGTGAAGAAGATTGTGACCTTACCGTAGAGGCAATTCGTAAAGTTGCTCGAGCCTATTTATGAAATTCTTAACAGTTTTCCCTCAATTCTTTTTTGTGAGGTAATCCTTTGAAACATCGGGATATGAAGTTTTTAAACCGAGGAAAAATCCTTAGTTTTTTATTGAATCATTCACTTCTTAGTCGGGCTGATCTAGCTGAAAAAGCTGATGTCAGCCCAGCAGTCGTTTCCCACATTATTAGAGAATGTTTAAAGGAAGGAATAATTCGTGAGGATTCTGAGGGGATCTCTCGAGGTGGGCGAAAACCAATCCTTCTTTCTTTTGTTCCCGACAACAAATTGGTAGCAGGATTAGTTCCCGGGAATATAACCGAATTTGCCGTATCTAATCTTTCTGGCCAACTGCTTTATAAAGAAGAAATAATAACCAAAAAATACCCTACCCCTATAGAGTTAGCTGCGTTTCTCAAAAAAATATTAAATGAATTTCTAATCAGAAATCACAAGTCCTGGTCACAATTGGTTTCCTTGGGAATAGGAATCCCGGGTATTTACGATCCCGAATTAGACCTTATCCATAAAATGGGTAAAATTTCCAGCCTTTTTGAATGGGAAGGAGCAAAAATTCGTGAAATTTTCTCTCGAGAATTTCCCTGTCCGGTTTTGGTCTTTGACAAGGTAGTCGCTATGGCTTTTGGTGAAGGAATACTGAGTTCTGATGTTCCAAATGTCAGCTTAGTCTATCTGCACCTGGGAAGGGGAGTTGGAGCTGGTTTATTCCTAAATGGAAAAATCTATCGGGGCTCTCAAGGAGCCGCTGGAGAAGTTGGTTATATGGTTTGTAACCCTGTGGATGAAATGGGCCCCATTTCTCTTCATGATATACCTCCCCTGGAAAGCGAAATCTCTTTAAATACTATCCTTAAGGATTTTCGAGAAAAATGTCCCAACTCTTTTCCCGGGAATCAAAGGCAATCGGAAAGCGATGAAATTATGATTTTACGCAATACTTTTTTAAAGGGCGATTCCCACTGTGAAACAATTTTAAAACCGGTTTTAGAAAAAGCCGAGGGAATAGCGGTTAATTTGGTTGCAATGCTCAACCCAGATTTTTTGGTCCTTGGAGGCAAGGTAACCGAAATATTTTCTGAAATTCTTCAAGAAAGGATAGTCCAAAGACTTCAACGATCAGTCCTTTTCCTACCTCGGGTAAAAACTGTGACTCTGGGAAAAAATGAAGAAATCATGTGCACTCTCTTTTTTGCGATCGATGATTACTTCCAACGTTTAACAGGAAATAACCAAGGGTTAACCTCCGCCTTTTTAAAAAGACACAACCCTCGGATTTGGAATCAATAAATTATAGAAATTAGTCCCTTTTTTTTGGTGAGGGTAAATTATTGTTACCCTCACCAAAATCAAATCAATTTATCCTCGAGGAGGAGTTAAAATGGTAGAGATTTCAGTCTGTTTTGAACCGCTGTTTAATGGAAAAACTGATTTAGAAAAAATCCAGTCCATCCATAGGCTCGGTTACAACGCAGTGGAATTTTGGGATTTATCCGGAAAGGATCTTAAGGGAATTGCCGATTACTGCCAAAAAACCGGCATTAAAATTGGCATCTGTACTCTGCAAGATCCCTGGGGAAATATCCGTTTACACACCGACACCAATATATACCTTCAACACTTTTCCGAATCTCTCGAATTGCTCAAATTAATTGGTTCTAAAAGAGTTATTGTTCTAACCGGAGAAAATGACGGACAATCCATAGAAATTCAAAAGAATCAAATCATAAAAAATTTAAAAGCTATTAGCAGTTTGGCTGAAAAAGCTGGAATCGTGGTTTGCTTAGAAGTTTTAAATTCAAAAGTCGATCATAAAGGGTATTTCCTAGATTCATCAGTACTTGGTTTTGATATCATTCGACAGGTCAATAGCCCTTCAATCAAAGTGCTCTACGATATTTATCATATGCAAATCATGGAAGGAAATATTATCTCAACCATTCAAGAGAATATCGAACTAATTGGTCATTTCCATTCTGCCGGTGTTCCTGGACGACATGAACATTTTTATGGTGAATTAGATTATAGAAATATATTTTTAGCCATACAGGAAACCGGATATGATGGTTTTTTTGGACTCGAATATTGGCCAACCCTGTCTGATGAAAAATCATTAGAAAAAGTCCGGGAGTATTTTCTTGATGAATAGCTCGTGATCAATTCTTAAGTTCATTTTATCAATCTTTACTATTTAAAATACTTGTAAATGGTTGAAAGGTAAATCTATTTTAAAAATTAAAAAAATTGGGGGAAATTTTGCCAGAATGTATGATATAAATAATAATAAAGGAGGGTAGTCGTCTTGAAACTGAATCAAACGGAAGTATTATCTCAAGAAGAAATCCACCTCATCCACGATGCAACTCTCGAAATACTCGAGCAAGAGGGTGTGGTTGTACTCAGTGATATGGTCCGAAGTTTTTTAGCTGAGAAAGGCTTACCGGTCGACCATAATTCGGGAGTGGTCCGGATACCCTCATCGGTGGTAAACTCTTGTTTGAAACAAGTTCCATCTTCTTTCGCCCTCTTTACTGTGGACGATAAATCTTGGAAAAGGATCGGACAGGGGGAGCCTCTTTTTGCCTGCGGGCACAATGCGGTTTTTTTTCTTGATCACCAAACTGGAATACGAAGAGATTCTTTGGTTGAAGATGTTGAAAAATTTGTCTGTATAGCTGACCAGCTGGATGAAATTGACCTGATAGGTATTCCGGTTATGCCACAGGATACACCGGCTGAATCTACTCTTCTCTATGCTGTCAAGGCTGCTCTAAACAATTCAACCAAGCCTCTCTTTTATTCGTCTGAAAGTGCTTTTATAAACCGAGCAATAATTCAAATGGCCAAAGCCATTAATCCGGAGGTTTCTAAACGCCCCTTCTTAATTAGCCAGCTTTCCCCCACCAGTCCACTTTTTTGGGAAAAAGGGACTATTGAAGCTTTGTATGAGGTATGTTCGAGCGGTATTCCTCTTGCCGTTCTTCCCGAACCAATTGCTGGAGCTTCCGCTCCTTATTCTTTAGCTGGTCTTTTAACCATGCATAATGCTGAGTGCCTCTCAGGTATTGTTTTTTCACAACTGATACGAGAAAAAACACCGGTCATGTATGCCAGTTCCTGGACGGTTTATGATATGCGATCGAATATGGCAGTTATCGGTACCCCTGAAACTAATATTTTAAGAGTTGCTGGTGCCCAAATGGCTGCATTTTATCACATCCCTTCTCATACCACAGCTCCCAACTCTGATTCCCATTTTCACGATGAGCAAAACTCTTGGGAAAGAACCCTCAGCGCTTTTATTTCAGCTTTGGCTGGTAATCATTTAATCGTTAATGCTGGAATGTTCGCTACCGGTCTTACCATAAGCTTGGAACAACTCATACTTGACGCAGAAATCATTGGGCAAATCAAACGAATTTTAAGGGGTATGGAAGTAAGTCAGGAGATGATATATCTCAATGAAATAAGCCGAGTTGGTCAGCGAGGGAATTACCTTACTGAAGATTCTACTCTCACTCACTTGAGAAGTGGTCAATTTTGGAAAAGCTCGATTTCTATCCTGGACCATTATCAAAATTGTCAGAACTCTGGAATGAACGATGTTGTTTTATCTGCTCAACAAAAGATCGATAGATATTTAACCCGAATTTCAAAAAAAGTACTTTCTCAGAACATTGTTTACAAAATGGATCAAATCATCAATTCCTTTGAAGAAAGGAGGGAAAATGAGTAAAAAATTAAAAAAGTTAAGAGTAATAAAAAACCTATACGAAAGGGGAATTGCCATGTATAAAAGTCGATGGGCATTAGCCGTGGTTCTTTTAATATTCAGTTTCACTCTTGCTATACCCGCTTTTGCGAAATCCACAGTCACTTTTCATAGTTGGATGGCAGCAGAGGTTACTTCGGGGGGAATTAGCGTTTTACAGGAGGCGGAGAAGAAATTTGAAGAGATGAATCCAGACATTGACGTTGAAACCGTCCCTCTCCCTTATGAAGAAACGCCTGACCAATTGGCCATTATGATAGCAGCAGGGAATCCACCAGACATTACCACCGTGGATGTTATCTGGTTGGAACAATTGGCAGCTATGGGTGGCTTGGAGCCCTTAAGTGGTTATCTTTCCGAAGATCTTTCAAAAGATCTTTTCCCCAGTTCTATTGATTTGGGGAAGGCGCAAGGAGATCAATATGCTTTAGTTTGGAATGATAATCCAAATCTCCTCTGCTATAATCGAGTACTCTTAGAAAAAGCTGGGTTCAATCCCGATCAACCGCCTCCAACCATGGATGACTTCAATCAAGCTATTGCGGCAATATCCGGGTTGGGAGATGACATCTTAGGGATAGAACTGAATATGTCCAAAGATTCATTCTCAGCCGATTATTTACATCCTTGGTTATGGAATTTTGGAGCTGAGGTTTTTGACCAAGAAGGAAATGTGATCCTCAACAATGCTGCTGGAGTCGAAGCCGTGGAATGGGTAAATAGTCTGGTAAAGAATAAATACATGGATCCGGGTCTTGGCATTAGAGAAATTCGAGTCATTTTTGCTCAGGAAAAGCTCGGTTTTATGCTGGAAGGACCCTGGATTCGAGGAATTTTGCGTGGATTGAATCCTCGTGAAGAAGAATTCGATAAAGACTGGGCGCTGGCTCCTATTCCTAAGGGTTCGGCCATCCCTGATGATGTTCCCTATGGATATTCAAACCCAAGTTCTCATATGCTGGTCCTGTCAAAAGATAGTAAAAATAAAGAAGCAGCTTGGAAATATATGGAATTTCTCATCAGCGATCCTGAAATCACCAAGACCTACTACCAAGATACCGGTCTCATGCCCACACGGATTTCACTCCTTAACGATCCGATATACAAGGACGATCCTTTTGTCCGACAAGTATTGAACCAGACCGAGTACATGAAAAAACCGCTTGGCTGGGGACCTCGTTGGGGTCGAGTTGGAGAAATCGTCATGGCAGCCGTCCAAGAAGTGGTTTTAATGGGTCGGGATGTTCAAGGTGCTCTGGATGAAGCTGTCCGTCAGATTGATATAGAACTTTCAATGTAAATGAACTGGGAGAAGAACTTAAAATGCTAATTGGAAAAAAACGAAGCGATAAAAGGCTCTATTTTCTCCTGATACTTCCTTCGGCTACCATTTTAATCTTAACCATAGGCTACCCACTGATTAATGGGATCATTCTTGGATTCCATTATTACCGGCTAACCGATCCTGCACGAGGAGTGGTCTTTAATGGCCTTCAGAACTTTCGGATGCTGTTGTTTGGAAATCGGATATTCTGGATATCCCTTTATCGAACCTTTCTCTATTGTCTTGGTTCTACCGGGGTTTCTTTTTTCTTCGGTTTCCTTATTGCTCTCCTGCTCTATGGTCCGATTCGAAATCGTAGTCTCTTTCGCAGCCTGTTTCTTCTCCCTTGGGTCATTCCATCTACAGTTGTAGCATTATTATGGCTTTGGATATTCAATCCCCAGTATGGAATATTGAACTTTCTTTTGAAAGATTTGGGATTAATCAGACAATTCCAATCGTGGCTGGTTAATCCCAGCTTAGCGTTACCTTCGGTAATTCTAGCCACTAGTTGGAAATATTTTCCCTTCTTTATGCTCATGCTTTTAGCCGGCCTCGAAACTATTCCTAAGGAACTTTTTGAAGCGTCAACTATTGATGGGGCAACCTTTTTTCAGCGACTGAGATATATAATTCTGCCTAGCCTCAAAGAAATAATCATCATCGTAACCATCCTGGAAATCATTTGGGAATTCCAAAACTTTACTATCATCTGGATTCTTACCAAGGGAGGCCCAGTATATCAGACGACAACCATGGGGATTCAGATATACCGAACTGCTTTTCGAAATTATGATATGGGGATGGGAGCAGCCATGGGTTCTTTGTCTTTAATAGCTATGTTGATTTTCAGTCTATCCTACATTAAAACCTTAAAATTCGGGGAAGGAGATTGACATGTCGCGCTACCGAAACATCCGCCTCCTGTCGAGTACCACTCAGTACCTAGTTATCATAATTTTGCTCATAGCTGTTCTGTTTCCAATTGCCTGGATGGTATCGACTTCTTTCAAAGATCATCATGATCTTTTTGAAACACCACCACGCTGGATTCCCCGCAATCCAACCGCAGCTGCCTATCAACGGATTTTTATCTCCCGAGCTGGGGCTGGAGGAGTAAATTTTCTAACTTATTTTAAAAATAGCCTCATAGTTTGCGGTGCTACTGTAATATTCTGTATCCTATTAGCAATTTTTTCAGGATATGCACTTTCTCGTTTCCATCGGCGGGGAAGGAAAAGTATTTTTACCAGCATCCTGATAACTCAAATGTTTCCTCTTCCAATGTTTTTAATCACCTTTTATATCATGTTTATGCGATTGAAACTTTTAAATTCCTATACCGGCTTGATTATTGCCTACACCAGCTTCTCATTGCCTTTCTGTATCTGGATGATAAAAGGGTTTTTCGACAAAATTCCTTTAGAACTTGAAGAAGCTGCCTTGATCGATGGCTGTAGTCGGATGAGTGCTCTTTGGCGAGTAGTCATTCCTTTAGTATCTCCTGGGGTTGTTGCCATTGGCATTTTTGCATTTCTCTCTGCCTGGGATGAGTTTATGTTTTCCCTCACCCTCATGTCTCAAGATGCTATGCGGACTCTTCCTCCCGGAATAGTTCTCTCTTTTGTAGGCGAATTTGACGTTCGCTGGGAGGATATGATGGCTGCCAGTGTCGTTGCCACCCTTCCGGTCTTGATTGTTTTCTTAATACTCCAAAAATATCTGGTTGAGGGATTGACTGCCGGTGCGGTCAAAGGATGAGCCAATTTTATTTTAAATAATAAATGTTTATGATATTTATCACCTGGCACACTGCGGACAAGAACTTGGCACCTGCAACCTAAACTCGACCTCATCGCTTTGGATTCCATTCACTATAACTAACTATAACTAAAACCCGATAGGTATCTTTCATGAGTTGAGGAACACGAGTAATAATGGTGTTATCCGACCAGATTATAATCTTACCCTTAAAATTTTATCATCTCCTCTTTTAAAAATCAGGAGACTTTGCTCTTGTAAGGAACCAAATTCTGAACCGGCAATGGTAATTTTCGTACCCGACGGTCCCGATTGAGGAGTAATGGTATTAATGTGTGGTGATGGAGTGGGCGAAGGTAAAATTAATGGAGTTGGTTATATTGCTTGGGGTAAACATTTAGAAAAAACAATCAACGTTATCTTAAAAAGTAAAAAAACACTATTGTTTTAACATTAATTCCTCCTCGTTTTTTCACGTCGAATTATAAATAACAGAGTGAACGCAATGAAATTTTAATGAATACATTTCCAGGCAAAATAATAGAAAAAAAAGGAGTTCATAATGAACCAATTCTTGCGGAAACACAAAAAAACAGATTTTAACAAACCCCTTCCTTTTTCTCGCCGAGGTGTTTTTGATCATGTCATTTACATCCTCTACGCTTCAGAATTGGACTTCTTTTCTCCACCTGGAAAAACTTCGAACGCCCTCTTTGAAAAGACGGTCCTTTTCCCCAGTTCTCCAGGAATTAATTCCTCAGAGCCCGTGGTTTACTAAAATATGATACCTTTTCATTCTTAATAAGTCGAACTATTATTGGCTCTTAACCGGATCTCCATCGATTTTTATATACTCATAATGTATCGAAACGTGCTCATTTAAAAGATTATCATTCCAACTAAACCCGAGATGAGAAGTAAATAGATAGGATTTAATTTTTTAAAAAACATAAAAACAAAGAATGCAGCCACGGCAAGCAAATAAGGACGAAAGCCCAAAAAACCACTACTTGTTATAAGATAAATCGAGCGCATAAGGAGAACAAGCACAACAACCATTATAGCGCTTAAAAACCGCTGATAAATTGTGTTTTCCTTAATTTTTAAAAGGGTTATAGCAAGAAAAAACATAATGAGAAAAGGTAGAAAGTTATAACCCAGAGTAGCCACTAATGCTCCAGGAAATCCCTCCAAGCGGTATCCTATAAAAGTAGAAAGATTCATGCCAATTGGACCGGGAGTCGTTTCAGCAATGGATACCATGGAAAGAAAATCTTTCATTGAAATCCAATTCAGATCTTCCACAATTTCTTTATGCAATATTGGGAAAATTGCATTTCCACCTCCAAAAGCAATAACACCAATTTTACAAAATTCTAAAAATACTTTGAATAACATGTCTTTAGCTCCTTAATAAAAATATGCCCATAATTCCAGCAATTAAAACGGTATAAATAGGATTTACTTTAAAAATAAAAATTAAGGTAATTGAAAAGAAAAGAATCAAAACTTTAACTAAATTAAATCGTATTCTTTTAAACATTTTATAAATTATCCCACCGACTTCTCCAACAACACCACATAAAATACCCAGCATCAATTTTTTAATTAGCGCAATTTCTATAAAACTTTGATAAAAAAATGCAATCATGGTTATTATGGCCAACGGTGGTATGATAATTGCCATGCAAGAAAAAATGGCTCCCCAAAACCTCCTAATCTTATAACCAATGTATGTTGCCATACAGATCATGAGTGAACCCGGTACAATTTGGGATATAGAATATATTTCCATAAATTCTTCCAATTTAAGGTATTTTTTCTTATCCACTAAAATCCTTTCTAATAAAGGAACCATTGCAATGCCACCACCGACGGTAAAAACCGAAACGTACAAAAAAATTGAAAAAAGTTCGAATACAACTTTTAATTGTTTTTTTTCTTCCATTATTCTTGCACCTTTGCTCAGTAAATTTGATGAATTCAAGTTATTTTTTTTATCTATCAACATGGTACACTAGTTTGAATCTCTTTCTTTTGTTGAGACAATTAACTTTTTGCTCACTTAAAAACAAAGAATAATAAAATGAATGCATTCGAATAGAAAGAATGCATTCCGAATTTACGATATTTTAACGATGTGTTTTTGTATTTTTTAATATTCCTTTTATTATGAATCAATTTTTAATAAGCGTAATAAATAACTTTTTCAGGATAGACTACCATGCTGCTTTCCATCAACAGATAAGGATGGAAATATGTATTCAGGAATCAATGTCCCCCTTTAGAAAAGGGAGTGAGGGGGATTTGGCTCCAATGGGAATAGATCGAATCCCGAACCATCTCCCTTTCGCCAAAGGGAAAATAAAGAATAAAGAATAAAAATTATTCTTAAGAGATTGCCACGTCGCTTTGCTCCTCGCAATGACGACTAAACAATTCCCTTTCAAAGGAGGAATATCGCGGAATGACGGGGTGGATCTGATTTATAAATCTGTATATTTGTTTACTATCTCGTACCAATAAAGGGAGGGAATCTCCTATGAGTCTTTTACACTTGCTTCTTATTACCCCTATTTTATTCAGTTGGTATGTACAATTTCGTGTCCAAAATATTCATCAACAATACCGATAGTAAAAAACCATAAAAACATAAATGAAAAAATATTGCTCGACAACTCCTAGATGAAAACCAGTTAAAGGATGTCATAGTCGAGGAAATTCCGGCATACTTCATCGATCATTATAATCCTAAATCCAAAAAAATCACCTTATCAGCAAGTATTTCTGAATCCGATTCTATCACCTCTTTAGGAGTTGTCGCCCATGAAGTTGGTCATGCCTTACAGGATGCAGAAGGATATCGATATATTAAAATACGCAATAAACTGGCCAAGCGCTTAAGTATTTTAAGCCAATTTAGCCCATTGGTATTTATTGGTGGTCTATGGTTTGGAATTCCCATTTTTAGGATTTTAGCTCTTTTTATGCTCGGAGCCTTTGTTGTATTTACTATCATCACCCTCCCCGTCGAGCTGAATGCTAGTAAGAGGGCAATTTCCCTCCTTAAAAAGAGTAAAATTATGGTTAAAGAAGAGGAAGAAAGCGTACAATAGGTTTTGAGATCAGCAGCCTTAACTTACCTTACAGGACTTTTTCGGCAGATTTCAATATTCCTATTTATCACTGTAATCGGTCTTCTTTCTCGTAACATCATTCATTTTTAAATATATTGTTTAATTTTAAATGGTGGTAAATGAGAATGAAGAGATTTTTTGATCCGTAAATATGCTTGATTCCTTTAATGAATAAAAACTTATTTTTTAGGAGACAATCTCAAAAAAAGTGAACAAATGCGAGATTGTCTCCTATTGCTTAATAGCATCAATACTTAAAAATACTTTCATTCGGTTATTGAACAACAAACCCTCCATCGATTACCATAGGATGTCCAACAACAAAGGATGCTTCATCCGAACATAGCCATAGCACAGCTTTAGCAATCTCTTCCGGTTTTCCCAACCTTCCTATGGGTTCCAAGGCGGTGTATTGTTCTTCTTTTTTTGGGTCTCCGCCAATAACCCGATCGACCATCGCAGTGCGGATAATTCCAGGACAAACCGCATTAATTCGAATGCCATGTTGGGCATACTCGAGGGCCGCTGTTTGGGTTAAAGAAATAACTCCACCCTTAGAAGCACAATACGCTGAAAGCCCTTGAAATCCAACCAATCCAGCGACTGATGCCATATTCACGATAGCTCCTCCTCCATTTTTTACCATAACCTGTAACTCATGTTTCATACACAACCAGATTCCCTTCAAATTAATGGCAATCACTCGATCCCAGTTTTCTTCGGAACTCTCAGCGGTTAGAGCATTTTCCCCTTCAATTCCGGCGTTATTACAGGCACAATCCAATCGCTGAAAACGAGATATCGTCTTTTCAATAAGACTTCTAACTTGAGTGGTATCCGAAACATCTGTCTTGATAAAAACTGCTTCATTCGCTTTATCTTGGATAGATCGAGCTATTTCTTCTCCTTCTTTTTCTAAAACATCGGCAATGACAACTTTAGCACCAGCCTCGGCAAATGCTAATGCTGTTGCTTTTCCGATTCCTGAAGCACCACCAGTAATTAAAGCGACTTTGTCACGAAAGGTATCGTTCATATTCAACCCTCCTTATTTTTTTCGGATAATTTCCCCCCTTCTTTTTAGGTGCTAACAAATTAGGTTCATTTTTATTGCATCAGGTTTGGTTTTTTATCTTTTTCATCGTACGCCTTAGGCTGCTATCCTGTGGAGTTTACAAGTAGAAGTTTTCATATTCCATTTCTCGTAAGTTCCGCAGTACAAAGAGAGGTTCTTTATTGAATCTCTTCCAAATTTTTTTGATTCTTGTTTTTTAGGAAGAAATGGAAAAAAAACGAAAAAACGTAAGGGATCGTACTCCACTCGGGTATCACAAACGCCAAAACTAAACATACTAAAGATATAACTATGAAAATAAGACGATACCTTTTTTCCCGAACAATAATAGTTTTATCCAGATTTGGGTCAACGAGGTCGGAATGAGATGTAGCTGCTGACCAATTCCAGGAAAGAAAAAGACTGATCAATAAAAGGTTTGAAATGAAAAAAACGGCTGCTACTGGTTGATTGGGGTAATCACCCATTAAGGAGGTGGAAAATGGAAATAAAGCTACGAAAAGAAGATTAAATATATTGATCCAAAGGATTTTCCTATTAATTTTTTTAATGTAATAGAATTGTTGATGGTGATCAACCCAAAAAAGAGCTAAAAGTATAAAACTCAGTGCATAATGGATAAAATCCGGTTTCAGGCTGAGTAGATATTTTCCCAACGAATTGGGATCAATTTCATCCACTGACTTGGGAAGGTCAATGCTCAAAACCATGAGGGTCATAGCGATGGCAAAGATTCCATCGGTAAGGGCCTGTATCCGGTCACTGGCTAAAAAAAACTTATTTTTTTGAGGTGTTTTCTCAATATTCATATTCCCACAAACCAATAGAGTAACATAGTAAATCGTCTCTCAACAAATTGCAAAATTAAAGGAGAGCAATCTCATCTTTTAAATATTTTTAAGGAAAAATCCGAAATGATGAGATCCGCACGCGGGAAAGCATCACTCAGGAAAACTGATGAAAGGTACACCCCCCCTGAATCCCCCCTCAATGGGCGAATAAATATTTGATGGTATTTACAGGATAGACCCTCATGTCTCATAGCAGCACCACATGACAATGAAAACGGGGAAGGCTTATCCTAATCAGTTTTATTTTTTTACTCTCTTTCTTTTTCATCTTACGCCGTAGGCTGAAATCCTGTCGCGGTTTACATACAGGATAGACTTTTCATTCAAAGTACGTTTTTAGGTCATTCAATCAGGGTCGTGATAACGCTCCTTCTTCATCAATCACCTTCACCTTAACCGGTGGGTCAATAAAACCAAACGTAATTAGCTCACATTCAGTATTGGGAGCGATATCCACAGTAACAGTAAAGTTCTTTTTATTAACCCCATCCTGGGCAGTAACAACGTATTCAACTGGCTGAGAAAAATCGTTGGGAGTGACTCCGCTCTCCTGGACTACGTTTCCTACTGTGACTGTTGCCTCTTCTGAAGTCGTGAAAGTCGCAACCAGGTTGGAAACATCAGTTCCGTATGGTACGGTAAGGGTAATATTATTATCATTAATAATCCCAACTACCTCTGAATCCAAAGAGGAAAATTTCATTTCAGTGATTTCACACTCGGTATTGGGAGCAACCACCACTGCAATAGTATAAGTATTTTTAGAAACACCGTCTTGAGCCGTGACCACATATTCTACCGGTCGGGAGAAATCGTTGGGAGTTATTCCACTCTCCTGGATTGCGCTTCCAACCCTTACCGTTGCACCTTCTGAAGTCGTGAATGTCGCAACCAGGTTAGAAACATCGGTCCCATAGGGTACGGTAAGGGTAATATTGGTTTGAGTCGATGAATCGTTCTCACTGAAATCCATAGCATAGGCTGCAGCTTGATCATTTAATTGCAGTTTAAGAGTGGAAAACCCACTTTTTTTATCCGATCGGTAAGCCGGATAAAGAGAAGCTGTTTGCCCAAGATTGTTTTGGGCGTCTAAGCCAGACTGGGAAAGAACTAAGAGCATATAATTCTGAACCATTTGATTTTTAGCTGGATCTTTACTATTTAATAATGAGGCATTAACCAAACTCTCTAAATCAGAAAAATATTGGTTATTTAAATAGCAATTCTCATCGAAATCTTCGGCATATTGACCTCTTTTTTTTAATTCTTGAAATATTAAAGCCAAGGCAGTATTTCGAGCATCGGTTAATTGAATAATCTTGGTTTCTCCAGCTTTCAGTATTGGAATTACTTTTGTTAATCTTAATTTTTCTTTTTCGGCTTGAACAACATAAGGTCCTCCTGATGGGACTTGGAGAGAATAAAAACCATTTTGATCAGTTGTTGACCGAGCAAGAGTAAAACCCGTTTTAGGATCAATTACATTGATTATAGCGTCGGTTACTGCTTGTTCACTCATCTTTTTTTCCATTTTATGAATAATCTGATTGACAATTTTTCCTTTGATGATGGGTTTACTTGGTGAAAATATTGGTTTTTGAAAACATCCTCCTTCAACAATTATTGCCAAGACAAGAATAATGATAGGTATCAAAACCTTAAAATACCGCAATTTATAACCCTCCTTTTTTCCAATAGTAACATAATAAAAGTAACTTTGTTATTTTTTTTATTAATACGAAAGGTTTGTTAATATGCATACATCATGGGGTCTTACAAAAACTCAACTTATTTTTTCCATCAACCTTTTTTTAGAATTATTATAAAATTATACAAATAAACCGAACTCCTCTCCTTTGGATAATAATTAAATATCACTAATTCTATGGAGATAATCGTCAATTTCATGAAATGTATTAATTCTCAAGAATTAGAATTTATTTTAATATGAAAGAGTAAAATTTAACGATTCTTTAAGATAATAATGGCTCATTGCTTTGGTTGTTACTATTTTCAGTTTTTATGGATCATCATATCATCTCGATCCTTCGTCATTTTTATTCTTTTTTAAATAAAGGTTTCAAAGTTGGATACAGTTTTGTGTAGAATTGAAACAAGTTTTGATATATCTCTCGGTTCTTTTCTCGAGGATAAAATTGTTGGCCTTGAGTCCGTAAAGGTTCAATATCGGAAAAATCTCTCTTTACCTTCATCCCCACCAAAGCGCAAAGCGCAGCACCAAAACAAGGACCTGCGGTGCTTCTAATTGGAACTGTTACCTTACTTCCGCATACATCGGCTATCATTTGACACCAAAGTTTGCTCTGACTTCCACCACCGATTACAACAATCTCATTCAGTGTAGTCGAATCCATCGTTATTTCAAGAGACTGCCGAATTCCATACGTCACTCCCTCTAAAGTTGCTCGGATCATCTCAAGATCGGTTGTCTGATCTGTGAGGCCAAAAAATACACCGGTTGCATTTGAATCTCGATTGGGACACCGTTCTCCTACTAAATAGGGCAAAAAGTATACCCCATTCGATCCGCAAGGAACAGTAGAGAGAAGGTGTTCCATCTCATGATATTTTTTTTTCTTATCTCCCGTTGTAATCCTTAAAATCCAATCATAGGCACGGCCGGCGTTGAGCAATGGTGCAATATATAAATATTGGCGTAACTCCGGGCCGTTGAGAACAAAAAGTCCTTCAGATTGGGGTAGATGGTATTCAGGTTTCATTATTGCAACCCAGCCGGTGGTTCCCAGATAACAATGTATACGATCGGAGCCGATCACGCCCGCTCCTACCTGTGATGCCCCTGCATCCCCCAACCCACAAAAAACCGGACACCCGGTAGTGATTCCGGTTGGTATAGATGCATCTTTACTGACGACGCCAACCTGCTCCGTTGCCGAAACGATAGCGGGGAAAAGTGAACTGTGCAAACCGACTTCTTCTATTATAGACTTTTCCCACTGTTTTGAAAGAATATTCATAGAACCGGTCGTTGAAGCATTGGTCGGGTCGGTTACAAGATGGTTAGTTAAACGGAAAATGATATAATCCTTTGCGCCACAGACCATTGTTTCAGCTGAATGATACCATTCTGGATGATTCCTTTTTATCCAGAGTAGTTTTGCTATCGTCGTGGCATGGTCAATTCGATTTCCAAAAATTTGTAAGATTCTTTTTTTCCCAATTTTTCTATTTATCAAATCGGCTTCTCGAATTGCACGAGAATCGGAGTAGAGTAATACTCGATGAAGGGGGTTACCAGATTGATCAAGAAGTAAGCAGTTTTCCATCTGGCCACTCAAACCAATTGCTGCAATTTGATGAGGATTTAAATTCCTCTTCCAAAAAGTATCCAACCCATGAATGACCGCATTCCACCAATCCTCCGGCGATTGCTCAATCCATCCTGGATGGGGATGATAAGTTGGATATTCTTCTCTCGTCGAAAGGATTTCATTCCCTTCAAAATCATAAAAAGCCATTTTCATCCCGCTGGTCCCAACATCTATTCCAAGAACCCCGGGTTGTTTTGGAATCAATTTCATTGCATCAACATCCTTCTTAACAATTTTTACAGAAAATCAACCTACGGTGTTAAATAAAAATATTTAAAATATCGAAAAGATAGACTCTCCAAGTTTTCCTATTCAAAAGATCTTGCGAAGCAGCTTGAGAGTTTGTCCTGAAAATACAGCTGCATAAAAATTCCTTTTAAATCGATTTATCCCTCCGTATTAAAAGAGAACTAATTTATTAAACAAGTCATTTTCATCCTCATCTGCTGTCATGAAAGTGGTATGGCTTTTATTTCGTTAATTATCCCTTCCATTCATCGATATGCTGCAATATGACCGCAAGAATCACAATCATTCCGGTCACTATGTCTTGAAGAAAATAGGGAACCTGGAGCATAGTCAATCCATTCGCAACAACCCCGATGAGCAGACTCCCAATGAAGGTGCCCCAGATGTTAGGAATGCCAGCCTTAAATGCTGTCATTCCTAGGAAAACAGCAGCATACGCCTGAAGAAGCATTCCGCTTCCGGCGGTAGGATGGGCAGAACCAAGCCGAGATGCCAAAATTACTCCAGTAAAAGCCGATAATAGTGAAGAAAGCCCGAATGCATAAGTTTTATCTCGACTTACATGAACGCCACTCAATCGAGACGCCACCGGGTTCCCCCCAATTGCGTATAACCGGCGACCGAACTCCGTCCAGCTAAAAACAAACCAGAAAAAAATCACCACTATTATCATCAGAATGGTCGGAATCGGAACAAAGCCGATTTTCGCTTGACCGAGCCACAGAAAAGAATCAGGTATACCACCAAAAATAGTTGCCCCTCCAGTATACCAAAAGGTAATTCCTCCTAACACTGTTCCTGTTGAAAGGGTCGCAATGAATGAAAATATCCGAAAGCGGGTGATCAGATATCCATTTCCCAGTCCGAATAAAAACGACAGCCCAATTGGAATGAGTATTGAGAGAACGATATTCATTCCTTGAACAGCAAACCCGGCAGCCAAGACGCCACCGAAACTAGCTACCGCTCCAACAGAAAGATCAAATTCTGCAACCACCATGGCAATGGTCGCCCCAACCGAAATAATAGTGAGAAGTGAAATTTGACGAGTAATATTGACCAAATTGGCAAAGGTTGGAAAGGCTCCAGGTTTTAAAACTGAGAATATGACCACAACCACCAATAAAGCAATAAGAGTTCCATATTGTCTTAGAATTTTATTACTCATTCTGTTCCATTCCTTAAACAGCATAGTGATAAAATTTCTGTTTTGGTTATATTTTCATTTGGAAATATACCAACGAACTCTCTTTGGCTCATAACTCCTATCCGATGACTAATTGCTAATACTTCTTCAATGTCCGCTGAACAAACAATAATTCCCGTCCCCTTACGGGCAAGATCATAGAGAAAACGGTAAATCTCTCTTCTCGAAACAACATCGACACCACAAGTCGGTTCATTACACAATAAGACCTTGGCACCATATCCAATCCACTTGGATAAGACAACCTTTTGCTGGTTTCCCCCGCTCAGTGTAGCCACATTCTGTTCTACTCCCGATGTTCGTATATTCAGATTGGTAATCATTTCTTTGGCCAGCTTCATTTCTTTCCTTCGATTGGGAATTGGAAAATACCTATTTTTTCGAAACCGGTACAACATGGGCAAAGTGATATTTTCTCTCACATTAAAGGGGAAAATCAGACCCTGGAGTAATCGATCTCCGGGAACGAGTAGAATTCCATTTTGTATTGCAGACCGGGAATTTTTTATGTTTACTTTTTCGCTATCTACTAAAATGGTACCCGAAAAAGGATGATGCATCCCAAACAATGTTTCTATCAATTCACTCTGCCCAGCGCCAATTAATCCAAAAATTCCCAATATTTCTCCTTTTCTGAGAGAGAAATTGATATTTTTCATTTGCTTCCGTGTAACTGTGAGCGATTGAACCGATAAAACAGTTTGCGAAAATTCAATTGGTGGAGGTGGCGGGAATGTGCTTATTACTGTTTCCCCAGCCATCAAAGAAATGATATCCGATTTTTTTGCTTCATGAATAGGGAGGGTTTTTACAACCTTTCCATTTCGCAAAACCGTGACAAAATCAGCAATTTCAAATATTTCATCAATACGATGAGAAACATAGACAAATGCAACTCCCTGCTCTTTTAGGGTTCTGATGGCTTGAAATAAGAGCTGAGTTTCGGCGTTCGTGAGTGTTGCCGTGGGCTCATCCAATACAATCAAATTGGTTTTATCCAGAAGAGTTCGGACAATTTCGACCATGGTTTGTTGGCCAGCTGGTAGTTCTTGGATTGGCTTGTCCAAATTGACCGATAGGTGATACTGGGAAATGACTGCGTTCACCTCTTCCCTCATTTTTTTCCAATAAACCAGACCGGTTCGTTTTCGAGGATAGGGTCGACCAAGATAAATATTCTCAAATCCAGAAAAAAAGGGAATTAAGCTTCTATTTTGATGGATAAAAGCTATACCAATCTGACGTGCTTGCCAAGGATAATCCAGAGATACTGGCTGACCTATCCAAAATAGAGAGCCAACATCGGGTTGGAGAACACCGGTTATGATTTTTATTAAAGTCGATTTTCCTGCTCCATTTTCCCCTACTAAGGCATGAATCTCCCCTTTCTGTAATGAATAATCGACATCTTGGAGCGCAACCACCCCGGGAAATTTTTTGGTTATTCCCTTGAGTTCTAGAAGATATGCCATGGTCGACCCATTCTACTCTTTTTAATCCATATAAATTAACTTCGATGGTGTGTAGACTTCAATGGATATGGGGTTCTTCCCGCTAAAAATTCGTTCCAACTGCTCAACGAGGATCACCATCATACCTTCGAAATCCTGGGATACGGTGGCAATCAAAGGTATCCCCTTCTCAATAAGCTCAATTGCTTGGCTGGTTCCGTCAACACCTGCGACTACAATTTCATTTTGTCTGCCGGCAGCAATAATCGCCTGAGTTGCCCCAATAGCTGGTTCATCCCACCCTGCCCAAACAGCCTGAATGGAGCCAGGTTGAGGGTTGGCAATCAAGATGCTTTCCATTGCCTTTCGCGCATCTTCTATGGGACCTGGAACTTGAACGTGGTGCTCAGTGATGACTTTAATATCCGGATTTTCAATTAAAATGGCATCCAAAATCAATGTTCTTTTTCTCACTCCGTGGTGAGGCCGGTGAGTGAAAACCACAATATTCCCTTTTCGATCGATTGCATTAAACAAAAATGTGGTCATCATCGCCGACATAACATAGTTGTCAGAAGTGACATTACAGGTCACTCCCGGAATCCAACCGGCATCGGCTCCTAAAACCGGGATACCAGCCTCATTTGACTTCTTTATTTGATCTTTAAGTTGGTTGGGATCTGCTGATCCCAATACGATTGCATCAACCTTCCGAGCGATCATATCTTCCATCCGGCTTGCCAGAGCTCCAAAATCACCTTTGGTGTCTATAGTAACCACATCCCATCCCCTGGCTTTTGCTTCTTTTTCGAAGGTTTTAATCATCTGGTTGGTTGTTACTGAAGCCAAGTAGGGAGTTAGCATGGCTACAGTTTTTGTTTCTTCAGCAAATGCCGACGGAATAACTAAAATAATAATACAAACTAAAATTGAGAATAATAATTTTTTCATTTTTCTTTCACCTTCCTTCTATTCTTCTATTTTAAAAGGAGTATTTGATTAAACTCCCTTTTAAAATCCTAAATAACACTCACTTGATCCAATGCCTGACGATATTGGGATAGATACCTGGCAAATCCGCACATCAATTCAGGGTCATCGATGTGTTGAGCAATAAAACGGACTACTGCACTCCCCACTATCACACCATCGGCAATTATCGCTAATTCCCGGGCTATTTCAGGCGAATTGACACCAAAACCGATGAGGAGAGGAACTGTGGTTGTTTTTCTCAAGCCAGTAATCACCGGTTTGATTTGTTCAAGGTCGATATTGGTTTTTCCGGTGATTCCTTTTCCAGAAACGATATAAACGAAACCACGGCTTTCTTGCCCAATTTTTCGTAGTCTTTCAGCCAATGTATTGGTTGAAGCAAGGATGATAACTGAAAGCATTTCTTTCAGGTCATCAAGCATTCGGGAAGTTTCCAAGGGGAAATCAGCTACGATTAAACCTTGAAAACCAGCTTGGTGATAATCCTTTCCAAAACGCTCGATTCCATACTGAAAAACAATATTTCCGTAAGTCATTGCAATAAGAGGAACCTTGAGCTGGACACTGGAGAGAACCTCTGGAATCATCTTCGGTGTGACTCCATTTTTCAAGGCATGATAGGAAGATTCTTGAAGTATCGGACCGTCGGCAACTGGGTCAGAATGGGGAATACCAATTTCAATAGCATCTACACCTTGATCCTGGCATATCTTCAATAAATCTAAAAATATCGGGATATTTGGATATCCAAAGGTTAAATAAGGAAGGAAAAGTTTCTTTTTTTCAATTTTCTTGACGTTTAATGTTTCCGCTAACCGATCAGTCATTTTTTTTCATCCCTTCCTGATATTTAATAACTTCTTCCACGTCTTTATCTCCCCGTCCCGATAAACAAATTAAAATAATTGAATTTTTCGGAACACTTGCAGCCATCTGTAACACATATGCGACTGCGTGAGCGCTTTCCAGAGCTGGGATAATACCTTCCAAATGGGAAAGAACTAAGAAAGCTTCAACTGCTTCTGAATCGGTGACTGTGGCATATCGTGCTCGTCCGTTGACCGAAAGAAAGCTATGTTCCGGGCCAACTCCTGGATAGTCAAGGCCTGCTGCAACTGAATGTGTTTCAAGGATTTGTCCATATTGATCTTGAAGAACGTAACT
>Ga0334884_1002722_pt1 | contig 21713 bp, 18 predicted proteins | sample GraSluR1_MG_7_FD_207215 | JGI IMG/M metagenome (GOLD analysis project Ga0334884, IMG submission 207215) | Sludge microbial communities from methane-producing bioreactor in Wageningen University, Netherlands - Granular Sludge_12_05 R1 | ecosystem: Engineered > Bioreactor > Anaerobic >...
TAGATTGTGCGCGGAGCATACACGGTTTCGCGCAGGAATAAAGCAATCCCATGTTTGCCAAGGTCCCGGCGCAGCACTTCTGTATCCAGGCGATTGCGAATATGCGCATGGGGGACAAAGCGGGCGCACAAAGAGGATCGAAGGAGCCAGTCCCTGAACCCGGTCTTTAAAAATGGGCCCGCACTGAAAAGCATCCAACGATATTCGGGATGGGCATCCGCCATGCAGCGCAGCGGTTCGTAGACCTGGTTTTCAAGAATACCGCTGGAGAGAGCACCCTCCCACCACGTTATATGCAGGATCCCCGGACGTTCGGGCGCGGAAGTGTTTTGGTCGCTGGCTGTCATGGTGAAGAGGTTTCCCAAAAAGGCTTTAAAAAGACTCTTTTCCGCCCTTCGGAAGAGACCGGTCAGAAGCGAAAAAAGCAAGATGATAGGGGTTGAGCGCAAACCTTCGACAGCGCACATGCTTGTAGTGCTTTTTCATTATTTGGATCACCCTGCGCCTGGTAGTTTCCGGCATAGAGCCGACCTCCCAGCAATGCTCCTGAAGATCTCTTTTTTTGAATCGTGGGATTTCGATGTAGTTGTTGAGCAATATCCGGGGCATCTTTGGAAGAAAAAGAAGCCCCCCGACGCCATACGTCTGCTTGAACGTCGGAAGGGTAAGATAGGCGCGATCGCTCACCGCGCGCAGCGCGCGAACGCTTTCCTCGAATTGCTCAAACGGCATGTGTTCCAACACCTCACAGCAGACCGCAAGATCAAAACGGCGGCCGCCAACCGCATCCGGCAGTTCGCTCACCGGCGCACAGATATCGGGTTCAAGGTCCGGATTGATATCAACAGTGACCACTTCGAATCCTGCGCGCTTCAAAAAGGTGGACGTGAATCCGTTTCCAATCCCGACTTCAACGATGCTCCCGGGGCGCAATCCATAGACATCATTAATCTGGTGCGCAAAAGAGCACAATTGCTCCAAGGCGAAGTAACTCTCCGCGTAGTACCGCGACTTCGGGATCGCCTTTTCCCTCTCCGCACCTTTTGGTTCCATAATTAAACTCCCTGGCTTGATGGTGCCTGTTCCACGCGCCTGGGTGCCAGCGAGTCAACAAGCTGCCGAAATTGTCTTTGAAGCATCGGATCCACACGAACCATGATCAAGTAGTAAAGGGCCAGCTCCACTCCCGCCACCCCGGTCATCGCAAGAGGGCCGAACCCGAAAAGTTTCAACGCGACAAGAAGCAAGGTTCCGGGCAAGGCAAAGGCCAGATAGCGAAGAACATGCATGGTCCCCGTTTTCCAGGAAACCCCGGCCAGCGAAAGATTCCAAAACGCCAACAGCCCGTAAACCAAAACGCCCGATCCGGAAAACAGGCCCAACCCTATGTACACACTCCCGAAATAGCCACCGATCAGGAGCGACGCAATGCGGGTCAGAAAGATGGTCGAATGCACGACCAGCGCCAACCCCTGCCTCTCAAGAACAGAGAACAAATTGCTCAGCGGCGAGGAGATGAACCAGCAGCAAATCCAGGGGCTCAGAATCTGGACATAAACACCCGCTTCCGCCCACTGCGGCCCGAACACCACAACGAAGAACTCCCGGCCCGCCACGGTCAAAAGCAGCACAGGGAAAAGGCTCAACGAAAGCAGCGCTTTGAAAACCCGTTCTGTGGACTCACTTAACCGGGCACGATCCGCGCGGACTTCCGACGCCTGCCGATAGAAGACCTGCCCGATTGATACACCAATCAGGGACATGGGCATTTGAAGCAATCGAAAGGACAGCGCATAATACCCCGCCACCGATTGGGAAAAAAAAGAGGCCAGCAACAATGGCGGCAGTTGCCATGATATGTTGTTGAGCAAGGCACCCCAGATATCAACCAGCGCGAATTTTCGATAGCGTTTAACACCACTCCACATGCCTTGAAGACTGACCGCCCGTCGAAACAGTGTTTTGTTTTCGCGCCAGACCTGTTCGCCGAGCACGGCCGTAGCAACGCTCTGTCCGCCCGCAGTCGCACCGATCATCACGCCGCCGGTGGAATATCCTGCAAAACCGAAAGCCAGCTTGGGCAACTGGGTCGCAAGCGTATTGAGCACCCGGTTCACTGACAGACGCCCGTAGCGTCTCATGCGCGTGTTCCATGCCGTGAGGGCGAGCAGCGCTCCGTTAATGAAAATCATAAGTGGAATCATCCACAAATATGACTTCAATTCAGGAGCATTGAGCCATCGAGGAATCGCTTCCCGCCCGAACAAAAGCAGTGGCAGCGAAGCCGTACCCACGAGCACGGATATGAAGAGGCTTAACGAGAAGACATTGGCCGCTTCCTCATCCTTGTCCGGCAACATCACGGCCAGTTCATACCGAAGACAGGCGATGATACCGGCCATGGAAGTAATGGAGACAAAGATGGCGAGAATGCCGTAGGCGGCCGGAGGAAAAAGCCGGGACAGAACAGGCGTCAGGAGCGCCCCGATGACCTGGGCCAGCACCGTGCCGGAGGCCAACCTCGTCACATCACGCCCAAAACTGCGTTGCACGCCTGCGGATATTTCCGGTTTCGACAACGAGGATTCCTTTGCTCGACGCGACCCCTCTCTACGAGAGAACCGCCCGACACCACCTATGCTTTCACCACGTTCGGAGCGGGATCGAGATACACGCCACGCGTGTCCACGATCAGCGCCGCATGTTTCTGCAGCATCGCGTAGTCAAACGCCGAATGATTGGTTGTAATCACGACGCAGTCGAACGAGGCGATTCTTTCCGGCGTCAGCGGTGTTGTCTTGAGATCAAACCAGCGATGATCCCGCAGCTTCGGAAACACCGGCACATGGGGATCGCTGTAGGCAATCACGGCCCCCTTGTCCTCCAGGATTTCCATGACATGGACGGATGGTGACTCGCGCATGTCATCCACATCTTTCTTGTAGGCAATACCGAGCACCAGAATTTTGCATCCCCGCAACGGCTTCTGCCGGTCGTTCAGCGCTTCGGTCACCTTGTGAACAACCCATTCCGGCATGGCACTATTCACCTCGCCCGCCAACTCGATAAACCGTGTGTTGAACCCGTACTCACGCGCCTTCCACGTGAGATAGAAGGGATCGATGGGAATGCAATGACCGCCCAGCCCCGGGCCGGGATAATAGGGCACGAATCCAAAAGGCTTCGTAGAAGCGGCTCTGATGATCTCGTGAATATCCAGCCCCATCTTGTCGGCGAGAATCTTCAATTCGTTCACCAGCCCGATGTTCACTGCGCGATGAATGTTTTCCAGCAACTTCGTCATTTCAGCCGCGCGCGTGGAGCTCACCGGCACCACGCGATCAATCACCTGCCCGTACAAAGCCTTCCCGACCTCCAGGCATGCCGATGTATTTCCACCGCAAACCTTGGGAATGGTCTGGGTCTTGAAATTCGGATTCGCCGGGTCTTCCCGCTCGGGCGAAAACACCAGGAACACCTGTTGCCCAACGGTAAAACCACGCGCTTCCATCCGCGGCTTTAACTCCTCGTCTGTTGTGCCCGGGTAGGTTGTGCTTTCGAGGGAGACCACCTGTCCCTCTCTGAGAAACGGCGCCAACGAATCCATGGTTCCGACGACATAGCTGATGTCCGGCTCGCGGTGCCGGGTCAGCGGCGTGGGCACACAAATGATCAACGCATCCGCCTCTGCGCTGCGCGCAAAATCGGCTGTTGCTTCAAATCCTCTGGCACGGGCCGCCGCCACGGATTTTGCGGGAATATGCCCAATGTAACTCTCTCCCGCGTTCAGCTTCGCCACTTTCTCGGGATCAATATCAATCCCAAGCACCCGGTAACCCACCTCGCTGTAGCGCATCATCAACGGCAGGCCGACATACCCCAGCCCCACGATGCCGATAACGGCCTCTTTTGCATTCAGCTTGTTAACCAAACGTTCTTTTGTATTCATGTTTTCTTTACCCCCTGAAAATCCGCGATGGCGTTTACCACACAACCGGCCTGTTCGTCATTCAGCTCCGGATAAATCGGCAACGCCAGCGTCTCCGCCGCCGCGCGCTCGCTCTCCGGAAAATCGCCCGGCTTGCCGCCGAGATAGGAGAAACATTCCTGCAGATGCAGCGGGACCGGATAATAGATTTCTGATCCGATGCCTCGCTCCTTGAGATGCTGAACCAACTCGTCCCTGCGCGGGACGCGAATGACAAACTGATTGAAAATGTGCCGGTCCACGAGCACCTGCGGTAACCGCACGCCCTCCGCGGATACCATCCCTGCATCCGTGAACAAGCGCTCATACCGCCTGGCATTCGCCTGCCGGCCCGCGGTCCACGCGTCGAGATGTTTCAGTTTGATGGCCACCACGGCGGCCTGCAGCGTATCCAATCGGAAGTTGCCGCCGATCACCTTGTGATAGTACTTCGGATTCATCCCGTGATTGCGCAAATAGACGAGTCTTTCCGCACGAGACGCATCGTTTGTCACCACCATGCCGCCATCTCCGAATCCGCCAAGGTTCTTGGATGGGAAGAAAGAGAAGCATCCGTAGTGCCCGATCGAACCCGCGCGGCGACCCTTGTATTCCGCGCCGATCGCCTGCGCCGCATCTTCAATCACAATCAGCTTGTGCCGCGCCGCCAACTCCATGATCGGATCCATGTCGGCCATCTGTCCATACAGGTGGACCGGCATGATCGCCTTGGTTCGCGGTGTAATTTTCGCTGCGATCAGCCCGGGATCAATGTTGAAGGTGACCGGATCAATATCCACGAAAACCGGCCTGGCGCCCAGTCGGGCGATGCTGCCGGCCGTGGCAAAGAATGTGTACGGCGTTGTGATTACTTCGTCGCCCGCGCCAACCCCCTCAGCCATCAACGCGATCAAAAGGGCATCCGTGCCGGAAGACACGCCGACAGCATGCGAAGTTCTGCAATATCGGGCGACGGCCGCTTCGCATTCTTTCACCGCCGGCCCCATGATGAAATATTGCGATTCAATGATTTCTTTGATGACCGGCTCAACCTCGTCCCGAATGTCATTATACTGAGCCTTCAAATCCAAAAGCGGCACTTTCATTTACTTCTCCTTAAAACCCTAAAGAATAGTAGGAATCCGGCGCGGGTCCAGCTTCATCAAAAGGCCTGAAAACAGGTATGAATCCCATTGTTTGCTTCATTTCCGCAGCAGTAACTTCAACAACGAACTATTCCAGACGCGCTGGGCGCGTGTGCGAAACAACCGCAACCGGGCGACGCGTTGACGCATGAATTCCATTTCAGCGCCTGTCACGGCCCGGCCGTTTTTCGCCGACTTCAACGTTTTTTCCGCCTCGTCCAGCAGATCATCGGACGCCTCCATCTTTCGCCCAATCACATCCATGAAAGCCCGTCGCACAACATAACCCAACTTGTCCGTCGCTTCATAATAATCCTTGCGATCTCCCTTGATCCAGACCCGCCTGAGCGCGCCCCATTGCTCAAGCTGACGCACCGTCATGCTTGCGCTGCCCTTGCTGATATGAAGACCCCGCGTCAGATCATCCAGCGATTGCGGCTCCGGGCTGAAGTAAATATACGCGAAAATCTGCCCCAGCACACGACCGCCTCCCAGCGATTGCGTCAAATGCCCGCCCTCCTCAACAAAGCGGCGGCGAATCTCCTGCGTTTCAGTATTCATGATTATTTACTCCCGGGCAACACCCACCCCTTGATCACAGTCCGGAGGCAGACTTCGTCCCCGTCACTTCCCCGCGGATGGTACACATTGCGTTCAATACGTTTTGAACATAGTGGATAACCAGCGCTGGTGTAAAGAAGAAAAGAGGCGGGGGAAACCGCGCGCGCGGGGCGGTCAGTAATAAACCTGGGTAACGGGATTTACCCCGCCGGAATAATTGGAGGACACGAGAAACTCGGTGTGTCCGTCAAGGAACCCCAGCACGCTCGCCTTCTGGGAGCTGTGCCACTGGTTCCGGAAATCGGTTTCAGGCGCGCCCTCGAAGAAGGGCGGCTCAAACACGATCACCTTCTTTGAGGCATAGACGAAGGATGTGATCAGCGCATTGGCGGCATTCGAGATGCCCGCCTGGTCTGTTCTCGGAAAACAGTAACTTGACCCGCGTTCGTCAAAGGCATTGTTGAGATTGTCGCGCGATCCGCCACGGTCGGACGGACACTGAAACAGGGGCGCGTCGGGAAGATACCTGAACAGCGGCCGCGCTTCCGCAGCGACACCCCCGGCCGTTTTCCCGCCGATCGTGTATTCGCTCGTCGGCGAAGGCAGGCGGCGCCGATTGTCGTTTGCAAACATCAGCAGCCCGGCCGCGACCTGCTTTACATTGGCCGCGCAACGAATTTGCCTGCCGCGTTCGCGGGCGCGCGTAATGGCCGGCAGAAGCAACCCGGCAAGAATGGCGATAATGGCAATGACGACAAGAAGCTCGATCAACGTAAACGCAACACGGCTGTTTCGAAGGCGCAATATCATGCGTGTCTCCACAAGACTTATATGATAATCGGCGCCTTTTTGTAAAGACACCGATGCGGAAATCCTATCACTCCGCAACCGGCTTCCTCTCGTTTTTCAACTCTGCGACTCTTTCCTTGAGGAATTGGACATTGATTCTTATCATGTCCGTATTCCAGCGGGTTGCGGCGTCGCTGAACACGGCCAGAGCCTCCTCGTACCGTCCCATCCGCCTCAATTGCAGGCCCAGGTGGCTGTGATAGAACACGTGGCTCGGGTTTTTCCGAACGGCCTGCTGCATATATTCGAGGGCCCGCTCCGCGTCGCCGATTGTGTTGTAAACCTTGGCAAGCCCGAACAACGCTTCGGCATCAAGCGGATTTCGTTCCAGCGCTTGTTCGTACAGCAACAGGGCTTTCTGCGCATCTTCGCGCTTGGCATCCGTATCCAGGTCCCAGAAACTACGGGTCTGGTAAATATGTGCGAGTCCCAGATAGGGACGCCAGTTCGCGGAATCAATTCGCCGCGCGCGCTGAAAAAGCCCTTCCGCTTCATCCAATTCAAGATTCTCTCGCCGTTGTTCGCCCAGCAAATGAAAACCATAGGAGAAGAAAACCTGCGCAGTCACAAGGGCGAAAACCAGCAGCACCAGCGTGACGCCACCAAAGATCAATCGGGCGCTTCCGGCACTCAGGGGTTTTGCCTTCAGCACGGCTGAAGAATAAAGAGCCGCCATCAGGACCCCGGCCACGAGGACCAGGAAGTGGTTGTTGGAATACAGGTGGAAATTGAAGTCAAAAAACGCGTGCGCAAGGCTGGCCGCAATACACCCGAGGAGTGCGGCTATGAGACAGGCATCCTTGTCCCGCTCCACACGGCGAATCCGCAAAAACAGTTTCCCCACGAGCCAGCATGTCCCAGCCACGAAAAGAACAAATCCAATCAGCCCGTAATCGGCCATGGTATGCAGATATTCATTGTGCGCATAGTTGACCAGCAATTGCTCATCCCATTGCTTGTACGCCGAATGCGACCAGACATAGGTCCCCGGTCCGGAGCCAAGCCACGGGTTGTCCCTGATCATGGCGATCGTATCTTTCCACATCTGGAGCCTGCTCTGCACCGCCCCATCCGGGCTGGAAAGCAACGCGCCCTTCACACGCATGCGTACCATCGGAGAAAAGGTCCACAGCCCGCCCGCGAGCGCACCGCCCAGAAGAGGAATGAGCAACAACATGATCACAAAAGCGCGGCGGCTTCGCCGCCAGGCAATCGCCAGCGCCGTTATGGAGAGACCGACAGCCGTTCCGATCCAACCGCTTCGCGACTGTGTGAGATACATGACCGGCAGGCACAGGACCAGGCCATAGCCTGCCAGCATCCGCAGCGGAAAGCCGGCAGCGGGCAACCACACCAACGCGAGACATACAGGAATTACCAATTCGATCAGGTGGGCGAAATGATTCGGGCAGAAATAGGTACCGCTCGCCCGCATCCCGTACTGCTCCGGACGCTCAAGATTCAAGACCCTGTTGGACCCATGGCAATGCTGGATCACCGCATACCACGCAATGAGCGACACGGCAAAAATGAATATCCCAAGGAGCCCTTTCCACCGACCGGGCCGACCCGCCAGATCCGTCCATGCCCAGTATGCCGCCACATAACTGAGTATCTTCAGCAGCTCGATCTTGGACTCGTAAGGGACCACGGAGCGGAAACTCATCGCCATGCTGTAGGCAAGCAACAGCAGCCACCACCAGCCGCTCACGGGCGCTTTAAGGCTTCGCAATTCAGGCACAAAAAGCGGCCGGGCAAAACACATTGCGGCCCCGGCAAAAGACAGGAACATGAGAGGCCCGATGGACCAGATACGCACCGCCCCGAACAGGAATATCCCGATGACCGGCGAAGCCAGAAGGAAAAAAATGGCTATCCATTCATATACGGTCCGTCGAAGCGTCAGAGGCAAGGTGTGTCTTTTTCGCCTTCGCACGCCACGGCTTTTTTCGGAATTGCCGGGATCGAAATCCAAACTAGAAAAAGCTCCTGTTTACGATGATCACATCGCCGGGCTCCACTGGACGATCCTGGTCTGGCGATCGTTCGATGGCCTGCATGTTAACCGGAATCCGCTTTTCTCCACGCAAGACTTCGACGTTGCGGCGATTGGCGAACTCCGAGTAACCGCCGGCGGCCGCAATGGCCTGAAGAAGGGTAACGCTTCCGACAAGAGGAAACCTGCCCGGCTGCCGGACCTCGCCCCTGATATAATAACTGCGCGCGGGCACGGCCACGTTGACCGTAAGTGTCCGGTAAATTTGCTGATCAATATATGCGCGACGGATGGTCTCGCCCGCCTCGGTTGTTGTTTTGCCGCCAACGCTGACACTGGCGATATACGGCAATTGAATTTGCCCCGCTTCGTTGACGATATTTTCGATTATCTGCTCGCCACCCGGCACCCCGGGAATGCCCCGCAGATAAACGATCACGGGATCCCCCTCTTTCAACCGGTAAACCGCGGCAGACGATTCGTCGGATGCTGGCGCTGGGGCAGGCGATGCGGCAGGCCTTGGTGGTTGCGGTCGCGGCGCCGGCTCCAATCGCGGAACGGGCGCTACAGCAGGCGAGGCCGCAGGCTCTACAGTCGAAGCCGTTGCGGCGGCGGGACGCGCAGCAGGCCGGGCGGACGCCGGCTGAACCGTCGCGGGGCGCGGCGCCGCAGCGGCTGCATCACTCTTTGCAGGGCTCTGAACAGGCGCTTCGGCCGTGGCCGCTTTCTGTTGAGCGGCAGTGGATTCGTAGAAAGACTTCGGGGGCGGATAACGATAACGGCTCTGTACGCGGCGCTGCAATGACCTGCACCCCGTAAGCGCCACGGTCGAAGCCAGTCCAACCACTACAAGAAGCCTGAAATACCGCATTCGCACTGTCCACCTCGTCACAAAGCATCCTTCTTCTTTCGCGTCGAAGCATCGGCCAGCTCTTCCGGCGGCTTCGACTCGTCCGACCGATAATACTGCGAATAATAGGAATGATAGTAGTAATAATAATCGTCGCGCATGATGTTGATGTTGTTCAACACCACCCCCAGCACGTTGCCGCCCACGTTTTCGATCATACGCTTGGCACGCGATGTAATGATCTTCGGGTACTTCCTGTACTGCACGACCAACAGAACGCCATCCACTTCACTCGCCAGGATCGAGGCATCCGTCACGCCCATGATCGGCGGGGAATCGAAAAACACATAGTCATAACGCGCCTTGAGATTTTTCACCAACTCACGCATGCGCTGGGAGTCCAGCAAACCCAGCGATGTGCGCGGCAATTTTCCACTGGGCAGGAAGTGAAGATTGGGAACGCTCGTTGTTTTAATGGTTTCTTCAATCGGTACATCGCGCATGAGCACGTTTGTGAGTCCGAAGCGATTGGACACGCCGAGAATCCGGTGTTGAACCGGCCGCCGCAAGTCGGAGTCCACAATCAGAACCTTGTCGCCCAATTGCGCACACACATATGCAAGATTGAACAGCGTGGTGGATTTACCTTCGCCCACGCCACCGCTGACCAGCGCATACGCGCCGCCGCTTACGCCCTTGTTGGCGAACTGCAGGTTGGTCTTGAGCACCCGGTAAGCTTCGGCATGCGGGCTCTCCGGTCCCTCCTCTGTCAATGGCCGCACCTTCTGCGGGATAATGCCGAGGACGGACAAGCCTAAATACCTTTCGATATCATCCACCGTCTTGACCGACGTATCCAGGTATTCAATGAAGTAGGCCAACCCAACCCCCGCCGCCAGCCCGAGGAATACGCTTAAAAAGATGTTCAGGAAAAGATTCGGACTTACCGGCCTTGTCGGCGGTTCGGCGGGGTCAACGATTTCGACGGGCGTGCGAGGAACCTCAACCGCGATACCTTCCTGCGCGATTCTTGCGCGCAGCGCGTCCAGGATCTGGCGCTGCACATTCACCTCACGCTCGGCTTTATCGAACGGCAAAAACCTTTCGCGCTCGGCTTCAATATCGCTTCGTCGCGCCGTTTCGAGCTCTTTTTCCAGCGCCTCATATCGCTGAAGTGAAACTTCATAATTCGCCTGGAGACCAATCTTCATGCCATTCAAGGCATCCGAAAGTTTCTTCCTCAACTCGTCCACGCCGGCCTGCATGCGCCGCACTTCCGGATGATTGACCCCGTAGTTCTCCAACAGCAACTTGAGCGCTACCTCCGAATCCACGAGTTGCGCGCGTACAGCCTGCAGGGCCTGGTCGTTGACGATGTAGGAAGAGGCGTTCATGAGCTCGTCACCCGTCAAGCCGGCCAATTGATCCAATTGAGCCTTCCGAACCAGCATGTCCACGCGGGCTGCAATGCGGTCTGCTTCCATCTGGGAGAGGCGTATCTTGTCTGCCCGGATGCCTTGTGCAAGAACTGAAACACCGAGATCCTGGCGAATGCGCTCAAGCTCGTTCTCGGCCTTCTCGACTTTTTCCTGTTGCTTCTGCAGCTCGCTCTCCAACGCCTCGATGGCGCGCTTCAATTCGCGTCGCTTTAGCGAGAGGCGTTGATCTCGATAAACCACGGCGACCTCATTCGCAATACGCGCTGCCTCGACCGGATCTTCGCGCCGGACCTGAACCGCAATTAGACTCGTATCACGGTATTGCTCGACCTTGATGCTTCGGGAAAGAAGTTCGTAGGCCATTTCGCGGGTTAGAGGAACGCCGTCATCGCTGAGCTCTTCGCCCCAGACCTGTTGCAGGTTCAGATTGTTAATAACCTGGTACAGGATCTGTCGCGACTGAATGACTTCGTATTGCGTTCGCAGAAAAAAGGGATTGTAGGCCTGCGGCATCTGGCGTTCGAATACGTCCACATCCAGGCTGTCGTCGCGCACGAGTATCCGTGCATCCGCCATGTACTTCTTCGGCAAGGTCAGCGTAAACGCCGTCCCCGTTACGACGACGAGCAGAAGGACGGCAAGGATGACCTCCTTCCTCGAACGAATAACGCGCCAATAATCGAGGAAATGCAGGCCTCCACTGTCTGCTGCTGGTTGTTGTTCCATGGGTTAACCCATCCACGTGAAGCCGACAAAGCCTTACACCTTGCCGACAGCCTCACGTATGTAACGAATTGCCGGCCATTGCGCCAGCGCGAAGTGCGGTGTTTTTCCGGACCTCAGAACTGGGTTTTCCACCCCACATCCACCCGGTTCCGTTGGAAGGAGGCGCGGTATTGATCTCCCGCAACCGTCCGAACCCCGGATTCGTAGTCCGTATACTGCCAACCGGCTTCAATCCAGTTGGAGCGGTTCACTTTATAGGTGACCCGCGTGCTCATCTGGACATAGGTGTCTTCGCCGCTCTTTACCACGTCCTTCTCCACCACCTGTCCCGCATCATAATCACTCATCGTATACGCCGCGCTCAGGTAAAACGCCAGGCGCGCCGTAATATCATAGGCGAAGCTGCCGAAAATCTGGGTCCGATCCTGGCTGGCGAAGGGATACATATCCGTCTCGAACATCGAAAAGCCCGCGCCCGCCGTAATACGGGTTGCCGGCGAGGGAAGGAAGGTCAACGCCACGTCGCCATAAGGGACGCTTTCGCTTCCAATTTCGCTGTCGCTGAAATCCTTCTGCTGGTAACCGCCGCGCGCGCTGCCGACCAGGTTCGGAGAGAACATCTGCTCCAGGCCACCGCCCAAGAAGAGGCTCTTCGAACCGCGGTCCGGCCCCTCGTATTCAACCTGCTCTGCGCGGAGTTCGCCGAGAATCGTTGTTTCGGGAACCAACTGATGCCGCAACGTCAGGCCGGCGACATACAGGTCGAAATCTTCCGTGCTGGAAACAATGTCGTCATCATACCGGAGAAGCACATAACGCCCAGCCACTTCCAACCGGGTCTGCGGACGGAAACGATAACCCAACGTGGCGTTGAGGGTGTTATACCAGAAATCGTCCCTTTCGCGAACCGTCACGTTGCCGTCAATCAGTTCCGGCAACTCACCGCGCCGCAGCGTCTCGACAAGGCTCAAGCTGAGCCGCGGGGTGAATTGATGATTGATGATGAGGTCAACGTCGTGATTGAGGTCGCTCTTATCCGGATCACGGCTGAACCAGTACACATAGGATGGACGATAGCGCAGGCTTACGAACGTGTTGTCGAGGCTGAAGTTCACCCTCAGTTCAACTTCTTCAATGATCTTCCAGCTGCTGTTCTTGTCGCTGGTTTCCTGGTAGATGTTGTCGTCGTACTCAACGCGGAGCCTGTTCAGGATCTGATACGGTCGAGCCCCCTCTGCTGCATGCACGGCCTGAACCGACATAAGCGCCACGAGAAAAACACAAACCCACTTGATCAATTTCATTCTCTTTGCCTCCATATTGCCATCTGGAAACCGTACATGAACCTAACCCATATCAATCCGGCGTCACCGGGCGCGGCCTGAATTCGCCCGCAATAAATTCAAATTGCGTGATGATGCGATTGATAAACTCCATGTCCACACCGTACTGCGTTTCGTCTATCGGGTTGAAACGATGCCGCTTGGTCAGGGGATCCACCTTGGCCACAACAACGTGAGGCGCAACCGGCTCTGCAAGAGGATCCACGTAGTAGACCGTCTCGCCGACGGCATCAAGCGGAATGCCCAATCCTTTCAGATAATCCATCCATTCTTTCGGGTCGTCAGGGTTCTTGATATCACCCTGCTTCTTCAGAGCCTGCACAATCACGCGCGCCAGGTCCGCCTTGGTAACAATCTTTTCGGGCTCCCATCCATTCTGCGGAACGATGGAGTTTTCCAGCAGCACCGTGAAGCATTGCTGGTCGCTGGGGTTTGCAGGAAGAAACCGGGCAAGCCCAAGCACCGGCACCAGGAGCTGCGCAAGTTGAGCCTGGGTAACCGCGCCGGCTTCCGGCGCCGCAGCCTTTGCGGCAGCTTTCTTCGACTGGGCTGAAGCCTCAACGGGAAGCATGCAAAGGCTTATTAAAAGGACAGGCAAGAAAATACAAAAAAGTCTTTTCATCAGAACCTCCTCCACTCGAGATATGCTTATAGCCCTATCGTGTGACAAAGACAACCCTATCAGTTTTGTGCGTAAAAACCCACAATGCAGGATTATAACTACCCCGCATGCGCCCGAATCGTCAACCCCAATATACTCTCAACCCGCCTTGCCGTCACGAAAACAAGCATTCAAAAAGGGCGAATGTTGTCAGCCCCCCCTCACTTCTGATATTTTCCGTCCCGTGGCACAGAAAAACTCTTTTACTTTTAAGCTCTCGGAACCCCAGCAAAAGGACCTGGTCCGCCTTTTGGGTTCCGGCAATTATCGCCCCGCACAGGTTGAACACACCCTGATCGCAGCCGACGGAAGTGACTGCCGGATTGCCCTCTACAAGAGCGGTAAGTGTCTCGTCCAAGGCAAGGGAGCACAGGACTGGGTGCAATTCACGCTCGAACCGAATATTCTCGGCGAAGCGAGAATCGGCTATGAAGACGTGCTGGATCCCGATCTCATCGCCGCCCACATGGGCATTGATGAAAGCGGAAAAGGCGATTTCTTCGGCCCTTTAGTCATTGCGGCGGTCTACACCGACGAAGCCATCGTTGAGCGTTTCCGCGAAATGAATGTTCGCGACAGCAAAACGATCACCAGCGATCGCAAGGCCGAAGAGCTGGCCCACGATATACGCAAACTGCTGGGCGAGCGATTCGCCCTGGTTTCCATCGGCCCGCGCGCGTACAACCGTCTTTACGCCTCCATGCGCAACGTGAACCGCATCCTCGCCTGGGGTCACGCCCGCGCCATCGAAAACCTGCTGGAAAAAGTTCCCGGTTGCCCACGCGCCGTGTCCGATCAGTTCGGCCCCGCCCGCCAGATTCAGCAGGCACTTATGAAAAAAGGGCGCTCCATCAAGCTCGAGCAGCGCCCCCGCGCAGAATCCGATCCCGCCGTCGCCGGCGCCTCCATCCTCGCGCGCGCCGGGTTCCTCCATGCGCTTCAGCAAATGCAGAAGAAATACAATTTGCCTGTCCCCAAAGGCGCGTCCGCGCAGGTTCAGGAAACCGCGGTCAAGCTCGTCAAGGCGCACGGACCGCAAGTTCTGCTCGACGCGGCGAAGTGTCATTTTAAAACCGCCGACGAGGTGCTGGCCAAAGCCGCGCTGGATAGAAGCGCACTGGGGCCCGAGGGACAGGCCACCTCCAAAACCATGCAGAGGTGACACCCATGAAACTGGTTCGCTTCGGCTCCCCCGGAAACGAAAGGCCCGGCGTCCTGCTGGACGACCACACCATTCTCAATGTGCGAGCCATGGCGTTTGACATCGAGGACTACAACGCCCATTTCTTTTCCACGTTCGGCATGCAACGCCTCGAAGGACTGCTCCGAGAGTCGGGTCGCAAGTGCATTCCGGCCCAGGGCATCCGGCTGGGACCGCCCGTCGCGCTTCCGTCAAAAATCATCTGCCTCGGCAAAAACTACGCCGATCATGCTAAGGAATTCGATTCCGAGATCCCCGCAAGCCCCGTTCTTTTCTCCAAGGCCCCGTCGGCCCTGAATGGTCCCCACGACCCCATTACACTGCCCCCGGGCGCGGCAACCTGTGATGTCGAAGTCGAACTCGCCCTTATAATAGGAAAGAAAATGTGCCGTGTCCCCGAAACGGAGGCTATTTCGCACATCGCCGGATTCACGGTGCTGAATGATGTGACCGACCGCGATGCGCAACGTGAAGGGAAGCAATGGTTCCGCGGAAAAGGCGCTGATTCCTTCTGCCCCCTTGGCCCTTGCCTTGTAACGCCCGATGAAATCGAAAATCCGCATGCATTGCAGTTGTATTCAAAGATCAACGACCGGGTTCTCCAGGACAGCGACACTTCGCGCATGCTTTTCCGGATTCCATACCTGCTATCCTTTATCAGCGCGACCATCACGCTCGAACCCGGCGATATCGTGTCCACCGGAACGCCGGGCGGTATCGGGTCGGCTCATACGCCCCCCGTCCTTTTGAAAACAGGCGACCGCGTTGAAATCGGCGTGGAACATGTAGGCGTGCAAACCTGCGCGGTTTTATAGGAAGCGCGGCATCACAAAAGAAAAAGGGATGGCCGAAGCCATCCCTTCTTCAAACGACTTTTGCAGACGATTAACGGCCGAGGATCGCGTCCTTCGCAGCCTTCGCCACGCGGAACTTCACGACCTTCTTAGCCGGGATCTGAATCTGTTCGCCGGTCGCCGGATTGCGGCCCATGCGGGCGGCGCGCTGAACCAACACGAGCTTCCCAAGACCCGGAACGGTGAAGCTGTTCTTCGCTTCCTTGTACGCCAACTTGCACATCTCTTCAAAGAAGCCCGCAACCTGCTTCTTCGACAAACCCGTCTTCTCCGCCAGTTGCGCCTGAATCTGAGCCTTCGTCAATGCCATTTGCCTCTCCTCCTTCTTTAGAGTTTTCCGTTTGCCAACACCATCTCCGACATTAGGCTGAGGGGCATTGTGTACCGATTCGTAAGCAAAACAAGTGTTTTTTTGGGATTTTTTGCTTTTTTTCGGACCCCCAAAATGTCCCGCCCGGGAGCTTTCACGCGATGATGGAAACGTGACTTACAACACCATGCCGCGCGCAACCTCTTCCGCCATCGCCCGTCCCTCGATTCGCTCGATGATCCGCAACGCAAAATGGAATGACGTTCCCGCGCCCTGGCTTGTGATAATTTTCCCGTCCTCGACCACTTTTTCGTCCACCCGCGTCGCGCTTGTTAAACGGTCCGCCACGGCCGGATGACAAGTCGCGCGGTAACCTTCAAGAATGCCCGCCTCCTGCAATACCAGCGGGCCGGCGCATACCGCCGCAACGATCTTCCCTGCCGAATGCATTGCGCGCACAGCGGCAAGCACGCGCGCGTCACCCGCAAGATGCTCGACCCCCTTCGCTCCACCGGGGATCACCAGCACATCGAACGACGACGCATCCACACGATCCATTGTCGCGTCCGGCACGATCTTCACCCCGCGTGACGCGGTAATCGGCCCTTCCTTGAGACCGGCCACCACTACGTCCCATTTCGCGCGGCGCAACGTGTCCACCACGATCACCACTTCCATCTCCTCGCTGCCGTCCGCCACAGGAACCAATACTCTTGTCATGAGTCCCTCCCCTCGACTTTTCCAATGATTGGAAAAATTTTACCCTGTTTTTCCAGACATTGGAAACCTTCGCAAGAAACCCGAATCCTTGCATTTTTCGGCATTCCACGGTTAAGTGGATAACATTATGGAAACGCTACGCAATCTTATGTTCGGTACGCGGATCGCCGATAATGAAATATGGCGCATCGCCGCGCTGTTCCTTGCGACGCTGATCGCCATGATCGCAGGCAAGATCGGCCGCGCATCCCTGCTCTCGGCCGCCAAACGCGCGGATGACCGTAACGCGGGTGTCATCGCGGTGCTCCTGCGCGATTTCGCCGCCTCCATCGCACCGCTCGCATTCGCGATCGGCCTGCGGGTCGGCCTCGCTTTCCTGCACATGGCCGAAGGCGTCGCCAAACTCGCCGGCACGGTGACCAGCGTTCTTTTCATCACTGCGGTCGCCTGGGCATTGTACTGCCTCGTGGACGTGGTGGACTACTGGCTGGTACGTACGACGAAGAAAACGCGCACGAAGATGGACGAAATGCTCGCGCCGATGGTGCGTAAAAGCCTGCGCGTAACGATCGTAGTGCTGACGCTGCTGCAAATCGCCACCACGCTGAGCGACAAACCGCTCACCTCGGTACTTGCCGGTCTCGGCGTCGGCTCCCTCGCCATCGCCCTCGCCTCGCAGGAAACGCTGAAGAACTTCTTCGGCTCGCTGGTAATCTTCGCGGATAAGCCCTTCGAACTGGGTGACCGGATCGTGGTGGGCGAATTCGACGGCCCGGTGGAGTCCGTCGGGTTCCGCTCGACGCGCATCCGCACGCTGGACGGTCATGTCATCACGATTCCCAACGGCGAGCTCGCCAACAAGATGATCAAGAACATCTCGCGGCGCCCCTACATCAAACGCGTGGCCAATATCACGATCACCTACGACACTCCGCCGGAGAAGGTGCAGCGGGCGCTGGACATCATCAATGAAATCCTGAACAACCACGAAGGTGTGCATCCCGACTTCCCGCCGCGCGTGTTCTTCAACGAATTCAACGATGCCTCGCTCAACATCCTCGTTATCTACTGGTACACCCCTCCGGATTACTGGAAGGCGATGGAGTTCGGCGAAAAATTCAACATGGAACTGCTCCGCCGGTTTAATGCGGAAGGAATCGAATTTGCGTTCCCGACGCAGACGCTTTATCTCGCGGGCGACCCGAAGCGGCCGCTGAAGGTTTGAGGCGGGATTTCGATTTTTACGCCTTCTTCTTCGCCGCGTCTTCCAATCCGCGGCACAGAGCCCGATAAAAAGCCTCGGGTGTGGGCGCTTCGAAGAGCGCCTTGCGTTGTTCTTCCGTACGCAGAGCGGCGGCGACTTTACCGAGGATGTGGATCTGCAATTCCGCGTCGGCGGTCGGCGTAAGCACCAGGAAGATCAGTTTCGCGGGCTGCCCGTCCGGCGCATTCCAGTCAATACCGTCCCTTGACCGGGCGGATACCACGACCGCGTGCTTGAGCGCATCCAACCGGGCGTGCGGAACGGCAATCGTGTGTCCCAGCGATGTCCCCATCGCTTCTTCCCGCGCAACCACCGCTTCATGCACCATTTTCAGATCGAGGCCGCGCGTGTGAAGCGCCGCTGTTTCGCTCAGCTCGCGCAAGGCAGCCGCCCGATCGCGGGCTCGCAGCTCCACGTGCAACGCATCGGCGGGAAAACACTCCTTCACATCAAGCGCGCGCAGCGATTGCAGCGCGCGGCGCATCCACGGGCCCAGCGCGATGGAGCTTGCGATGGCGCCGAAGATGATCGCGACATAAACGGTTTCGGAAATGACGGCATAATCCATCGCCAGCATGCCGATTACGATCTGCATCTCGCCGCCGGGCGTATGCGCGGCGCCGATGAGCTGGCGATTCACCCGGGGTTGCTTCGTCCAGATCGCGCCCAACCATGCGCCGACGAAACGCCCTCCGATTCCAACGACCAGCAGCAGCAGCACGAGAAACAGGTTGAAGTTGGCGATGAAATCTATTTTCAGCCCGATCGTGGCAAAGAAAAGCGGGACCAGCACCGCGCGCACCATCTGGTGCATGACCTGGCGGGTGTTTTCCGTCAAAGCACGCGCCTCGCCGACCATGATTCCTGCAATGAAAAAACCGAAAAGAGCATGGATACCGATCCATGTCGTAATGATGCCGCCCAGCAAGCCCAGGAGACAAAGGAAGGTCAGGGACGTGCCCGGCTCGGGTAAGGCCCAACGCTTGAAGCGATCCAGTATCGCGTTGGTCAGCCGCTTGCCCGCCGTCAGGCTCAGGAAGGCAAAAAGAACCGTCGAAAAAAGAATTACGGGTACGGCGGTCGCGTCCAGCGTTCCCGTCGCGGCGAAGCTGAGCAACACGGCGAAGATCAACCAACCGATCACATCGTTGATGGTCAGCGCGCACATGATCAACAGGCCGGTGTCGGTGCGGTACAGGTCCAGTTCCTGCAGCACGCGCGCGGTCACAGGCAGTGCGCTGATCGTCATGATCGTGGCGACGAAGATGGAGAACAGAACGCGCTGCTGAGGGTCCACCAGGTATTTTGCCGGAAGCAGCATGCAAGGGACGAACGCGATGAGGATCGGGATGAAGATATCCGACAACGAGATCACCAGCGCCTGGTGCCGCTGCCTCCACGCCATGCCAAAATCGGTTTCCAGTCCCGTGTCCAGGAGAAAGAACAGGATGCCGAGCCAGGCCACCGACTCAAGCATGGTCTGCTGAATCGTATCCGGAGGAAAGATCGCCTGCTGCAGACCGGGCCAGGCCCGGCCGAGAATGGTGGGCCCGAAGAAAATGCCGACCAGTATTTCGGCGGTAATCGAGGGTTGCCCGAAACGGGCAAACAACAAGCCCAGTCCGCGGGCGCATCCCAGCAGGATCAACACCTGCAGAAGAAACAGCAGGATGTTCTCCTCGGACAGCATATGGATGGCCTCGTTCATACGTCATGGTTCCCGCGCCAAGGATAACGGGGCCATTGGGGCCAGGCAAGCACGCGAAGCGGTTCCGGTTTATTTCGCGACTTTCGCGTCGAGAATATCACGCACCGCATGTGCGAGCTGGGCGCGACTGAAGGGCTTTGAAAGGAATATCGCGCCCGAAACTTTCAGCAGGCGCTCCGCCGTTTTCGGGGTGAATCCGGAGACGACGAGGATCTTCACGTTCGGATTCATCTTCTGCACTTCCCGATACACTTCCTCGCCGTTGACATACGGCATTACGACATCCAGCAGGATCAGGTCTATTTCCGATCCGTGCTTCTTGTAGATGTTGATCGCCTCTTCGCCGCCGGACGCGGTCCTGACCGAGTACCCGGACTTGTGAAGCAGGCGCTGGGTGATGCTGAGCGCCAGCGGATCGTCGTCCACGACAAGAATCCGCTCGGTTCCTCCAGGTATTGCCGCCGGAGGTGCGGCCTCGTCCACCACTACGGGAGGCTGCTCATCTTTCGCCGTCGGAATATACAGGCGGAAACAGGCGCCGAGATTAGGCTCTGCGTAAACCGTCACCCACCCCCCCAGCGCACGGATCGTGTGCTGAACGACGCTCAAGCCGAGGCCGGTCCCTCCTTTTTTGGTGGTGAAAAACGGATCGAAAATCCGGTTCTTGATCTCGGGCAGCATGCCCGTTCCGGTGTCGGTGATTGAAAGCGTGATATACGTGCCGGGGCTTCGATCCGGCCACTGCGCGAGGTCTTCCGTTTCCACGCGCGCAAGATCGGTTTCGATGGAGAGGTTGCCGCCGTCCGGCATCGCGTCCCGCGCATTGAGACAGAGGTTCAGGATCGCGCGGTAAAGCACCGGCGGGTCCGTATGCACCTTGGGCAGCGTGCTTTTCTGCGGCATGAACAGGTTGATCGTTCGAGGCAAAGTCTTGCGCAGAACTGCGGCGACATCGTTGATGACGTCGTGAATATCCACGTTTTCCAATCGCGGCGGCGTGTGGCGGGTTACCGCGAGCAGGCGGGAAGTCAGTTCGTTGGCCGCCTGGGCTGCTTCGAGCACCTTGGCGACATCTTTCTGAAACGGCTGATCGTGCGCCTGGTCCTGCAGGAGCGAGGCATAGGCCATGATGACCGTGAGCAGATTTTTGAATTCGTGCGCGATGCCGATGGAAATATTTTCCACCAGCTCCATCTGCTGGGAATACACGACCTGCCGCTCCAGCGAGCGCTCGCGCGTGATGTCGCGAGCCACCATGATGGTGGCGAGCTTGAGCCCGTTTGAATCGGCCAGCATGCGGGCCCGGATATCCAGTTGAATAGGCCGCCCTTCCGTGCCTGCACAAGTTGCCTCGCCACTCCATTCGCCTTCTTTCTCGGCGGCACTTCGTACATCGCTGAAGGATTGTCCGTCCTCAAAACGGAAACCGGTAAGGAGGTCCTCCGCCTTGCGTCCGATCACCTCGGAAGGCTTGATGTTCAACATCCGGCTCATGGCCGGATCGGCATAGATCACCTGCCCACCCTGGTCGCAGATCATCACCCCATCGTTGATGAAATCCAAGGCCTTAAGCGGCAGAAGCCGGTCTTGCGACACATACTTCGTTTCCACACTCATCGCGCTCCGCAAACGGAAAAAACCCTTTAACCTCGGTCAAAAACAGCACTTGGGATCGTTATCACTAGAATATATCTCCAATTTACCCTTTTCGTAAAGCGCCCTCTTGGAGAAAACACGCTACAAAGAAAGCGATAGCGCGTGTATTCATGCTTTCCTGCATTATATTTAGGGAATAGCTTGAGCCAGAGGATGTATATCATGACCAATCGAATGCGCTTTTCAAGCTTCCTGGCATGTTGCGCTGTCGTTCTGTCGGCCCCGGAATCCGTACGCGCCGAGGCGTATCGCGGAGAGATGAATTCGTGGGGGACGAACTGGATGGCGGCGGACGCCGATTTCGGCAGTATCTGGAAAGTGACCGTCACCTCCCCGGCGAATCGCGCCTCGTCTCAGTTCAAGTTTGATCGCACCGGAAACTGGTCCACCAACTGGGGAACCGGCTCCTCTTATACCAACGCGGTGAAGAACTCATCCGTGGGGCAGTGTCACGCCAACCTTG
>Ga0334884_1002731_pt1 | contig 21668 bp, 25 predicted proteins | sample GraSluR1_MG_7_FD_207215 | JGI IMG/M metagenome (GOLD analysis project Ga0334884, IMG submission 207215) | Sludge microbial communities from methane-producing bioreactor in Wageningen University, Netherlands - Granular Sludge_12_05 R1 | ecosystem: Engineered > Bioreactor > Anaerobic >...
AGCTTAGCCAGACGCTCCTGTAATTTCTCCCTGTCAAAATCAGAGGTGGTTTCCTCAATCTGCTTGCGGATCTGGGCAACCCTTGCAGCGATGGTATCCTTATCGCCCATACCGTCAACAATGATGGTATTTTCCTTCTGGACCTTAACGGATTTTGCACGGCCTAACTGATCCATGGTTGCATCCTTTAAGTCCAGACCAACTTCCTCAGAGATAACGGTGCCGCCTGTAAGGATAGCGATATCCTGCAGCATTTCCTTCCTTCTGTCGCCATAGCCGGGAGCCTTGACGGCAACTACGTTAAAGGTTCCTCTTAACTTGTTGACAATCAGGGTTGTCAGTGCTTCGCCTTCCACATCCTCAGCGATGATGAGCAGTCTTGCACCCATCTTAACAACCTGCTCTAACAGAGGCAGTAACTCCTGGATGTTGGAAATCTTCTTGTCGGTAATCAGCACATACGGATCGTCCAGGTTTGCTTCCATCTTATCCATATCAGTGCACATATATGCGGACAGGTAACCTCTGTCGAACTGCATGCCTTCAACCAGGTCAAGCTCTGTCATCATTGTCTTGGATTCCTCAATGGTGATGACGCCGTCCTTGGAAACCTTCTCCATGGCGTCTGCTACCATTGTGCCAACCTCATCATCGGATGCGGAGATAGCTGCAACTCTTGCAATCTGAGCCTTGCCGTTGATTGGTTTGCTCATAGCCTTGATGGCGTCAACTGCTGCGTCCGTGGCTTTCTTCATACCCTTTCTTAAAACGATTGGGTTAGCGCCGGCTGCCAGGTTCTTCATGCCTTCATTTACCATTGCCTGTGCCAGGACGGTTGCGGTTGTAGTGCCGTCACCAGCCACGTCGTTGGTCTTGGAAGCAACCTCCTTAATTAACTGTGCGCCCATATTCTCGTATGGATCCTGCAGTTCAATCTCTTTTGCAATGGTAACACCGTCGTTGGTGATTAACGGAGCGCCGAAGGACTTATCCAGGACAACGTTGCGTCCTTTGGGTCCTAATGTCACACGTACTGTATCTGCTAACTGGTTCACACCTGCTTCCAGGGCCTTGCGGGCTTCTACTCCATACTTAATCTGCTTTGCCATGATGATCAACCTCCAAATTATGTTCTATTCATTATTTTGTAAAATGGTTTCAATTATTCAACTACAGCCAGGATATCGCTCTGCTTAACAATCACATACTTCTCATCTTCTACTTCCACTTCAGTGCCTGAGTACTTGGAGTAGATAACCTTGTCGCCGGCCTTAACCTGCATGGTGATCTCCTTGCCGTCCACAACGCCGCCAGGACCAACTGCAATAACCTCTGCCTGCTGCGGTTTTTCCTTTGCCGCACCTGGAAGGACAATACCGGACTTTGTGGTTTCTTCTGCCACTAACTGCTTTAATACTACCTTGTCAAACAATGGTACCAACTTCATAATTGAATTCCTCCTTACAAACTGTTCTGCTTTTTCTTTCTTGTGTTATCTTTCTAAGCATCTTTATTTTGCTCACATGATAAGTTATATCACCAGTTGTTAGCACTGTCAAGACTTGAGTGCTAATTTCTTTTAATTTTATTTTTTTTTTACAAATTCATGTTTCTTTTTTTTTCCATTCGTATTACAATAGTAACAATAAGGAATACTATGAATTGTATCGTACTTTTATGCGTTTTATGCGTAATCACTACTAAAAGGTAAGAAGGGGGTTTTTGCATGGCTAAGAAAGGTTGGGGTAAGTTCGTAGCATTCGCGGCTGTCACAGGCGCTGTTGCTGCCGGCGTTTCTTATGTACTCCAGTATAAGACATACCACAAAGAACTGGAAAAGGATTTCCGCGAATTTGAGGACAGCGGCGACGAGGACAGACCGGACGGAGAGGAAGACCGCACCATTGATTCCCGCAAGCTGGACCGCAATTATATTTCCCTTACTTCCAGTAAGGATGAACTGAAGGTGGCTGCCAAGGATATGGCCCATGCCACTAAGAATGTATTGAAGGATGCCGGAAGCCTGCTTTCAGACACAGCCCATGAGGTTGCCTCCGCGGCCGTGGATACCGCCCACATCGCCCTCCACACCATGAAGACCAAGAAGGATGATTTCATGGATGAGCGTGCCCAGAAAAAGGAGGATGATTCCGACCTGTTTGAGGACGAGGGCTTCCTGGATGATGATTATGTGGACGAGGACGACCTGTATGACTACGGCCGCATGGACGGGGACAGCAGTCCTTCCTATGTCTCCCATCATTATCCGGCAGACTACAGTGACGACCTGATGGATGAGGAGGAGGTGTCCGGGCAGGAAGGCAGTTCCCTGCATACGCCCCAGGAACCTACCGCTACCATTGAGGAAGACACACTGGATTAAGCTGTTAACCGTATGTTTTTCGGACCATATGTTCAGAAGGAATGAACCTCCGGGGATGCATAAGCATCTGCCCGGAGGTTTTTTATGGTAATCCCTGCCATGGTCCGCTGGTAAGGTCCGCCGGTATGCCCCGCATGCGGACCATGCTACTCATCCCATATAAGCAGGTTCACCCACATGGGCATGGCGGCCTGGTCCTCCTCAACCACGTATGCATGGTTATCATTGTCCTCAGACAGCAGCTGGTATTCCCCAGTGGATTCCACATAATCCCACCGGTCGTCCATGAATGCAATGCCATGCTCCACCCTCAGTTTCCAGGTGGAAACCTGGTCCTCCTCATTCATACTGGTATAGACCACATCACCTTCCATAAGGTCCTGGGAGAATGTTCCTGTCTTGCAGATATCCCTTGCCTCCCCTTCCGGGCTTCTCTCAAAATAGCAGTAACCCGTATGGCCTTTGCCCTCCATCCTGCCGTCTTTCCAGATTCCCTGGGAATAATCATACCGGGGCGCGTCCAGATCCACTACCTGCAGGGCCGTGCACTGTCCTTCCGGCTTCCCGGCTTTAAATGTACCGTAGTACACGGTGCCCGCCTTGGTAAACACCATCCCCCTGCCATCTATGTCAGCCTGGAAGGAACTGCCGTCAAAAAGGTAACGCACGCCGTCCATGGCAGTATAGAACATATCTGCCAGCATATCCGCCTCACATTCCATCACGGAGGCAGCCTCCTTAAGGTTTCCCTTTTCAAGCGCAGCCATGATGTCTGACACGGTTTCCATCTGCTTTTCATCCAGGACCACGGCCGCGGATTCACGGGAAGCCCTGCCGGCTGCATTTTGCTCTGCCCCGCTTTCCTCTGCGCTGTCCGCTGCCATGTCCGCCGGGTCCGCTGCTTCCCGGACCATGGCCGCCCTGTTTTTCCCCGGGGCATTTTCCTGTTCCTTAAGTCCCCAGATACCGCTGATTCCCAGCACGATGGCAAATGCCGCTGCCGCCGTTCTGTCCATGACACTGTATTTCCTGTCCTTCACTCTATCCTCATTCCTTTCATCACAGGTTCAGGACCAGGCCTGATCCAACAGCCTGGCGCCCTTTTCAATCTCAGCTTCGCTCAGTTTCGCATATCCCAGCATGACCGTGGACGGATAAATGTTCTGCTCGGAATGGATGAAGCAGTCCGACATGCCATAGACCTTTACGCGGGCTGCAGCGGCCTGTTCTGTCAGCTGTTGCTCACTGCCTCCCCAGCGGTAGGTCAAAAGTACATGAAGTCCTGCGTATTCCCCGCGTATGATAAACCGGTCCTCCAGCTTACGAAGGCCGTTTAACAGCACATCATGCTTTGCCTTGTATACGGCCCTCATACGGTTTAAATGGCGTTCATAATGGCCCTGGGTGATGAACTGATAAAGGATATTCTGGTCAATCCTGGACACCGTGGACGCATAAAAACCAGCCTTTTCCCTGTACACCTTCACGAGATGCTCCGGAAGCACCATGAATCCCACACGGATAGCAGGCGCAATGGATTTTGAAAATGTCCCCATATAAATCACCCGGCCTCCCCGGTCCATGCCCTGCAGGGCCGGAATGGGCTTGCCCTTGTACCGGAATTCACTGTCATAATCATCCTCAATCAGGTACCTGCCCTGACCGCTGTAAGCCCAGGCCAGCAGTTCCTGGCGCCGTTTCACCGGCATGACGATTCCAGTGGGATACTGATGGGACGGCATCACATAGGCAATCATTGCCCCGCTGGCCTGCAGACGCTCCACATCCATGCCATAACGGTCCATGCCCACAGGAACCACATGATATCCCTCCCCCTTCAGCACACGGTAGGCCTGTTTGTAGGTAGGGTTCTCCATGGCTATCCCCATATCGGTCCCAAGTATCTGGGCCAGCAGCATCAGCAGGTATTCGCTTCCGGCGCCGATAAGGATCTGGTCCGGGCTGCAGTCCACCCCCCTGGCCGAGTGGAGATATTCCCCCACCGCAGTCCGCAGGGACAGCTCTCCCTGGGGATTTCCGGTCGAGAACATTTCCTTATTGTCATCCACCAGGGTGTTGCGGCTCAGCTTGCGCCATGTATTAAAGGGGAAACTCTCCAAATCAATGCCCCTTGGTGAGAAATCCACCTCAAACCTATGTTCATCCTGATTCTTTTCCAGCACAAAGGAACCGGCTGTCTTGTGACGGACCTCCACCAGCTCATCTATCTTTGAGACATAATATCCCCTGTAGGGCAGGGCCTCTATATAACCTTCCGATACCAGCTGGTCATACGCCATCTGTGTGGTGCTCCTGCTTACCTTCAGGTTCTGTGCCAGGATCCTGGTGGATGGCAGCCTGCTTCCCGCCCCCAGCCTTTTGCCGCGTATCTCGTCCTTGATATACTGATAGATCTGTTCGTAAAGCGGACTGCCGGACTGGCTGTCAAATGGTACGATCAGCTCCATGATACCGCCTTTCTGCCGCAAACTGGCATTGTTATTATGCAATAATTCAGTCCGGTTCATCATACCAGAATCAAATGCCGCTGTCAATGTGGGATGCATTTCCTGTGTATTTCCCTGTGCATTTTACTGTGCATTTCACTGTACATTTCACTGTACTGCATGAAAAGCAGATTCCGTAAAAAGCAGATCCCGGATTTCCAATACAGAATGGCTGCCATACCCAATATAAAATGGCCGCCATACCCAATAAAAGGCACGGCAGCCATGATATCACGGTCATAATCCAGCCAATCCGTCCATATAGGGGATTGGCACGCCCTGACCTTACTTTGGCAGCTTAAAGGAACTTTTAAGTGATACAATCCGGTTGAACACAGGATGCTCGGGCGTGCTGTCCTTACAGTCCACGCAGAAGAAACCGTTGCGCACAAACTGATAGCTGTCCAAAGCCCTGCCCTCTGCCAGGGCGGGTTCCACATAACATTCATGTAAAACAGTCAGGGAGTTGGGATTCAGGTTCAGGCTTCCGTCCTCATTCAGTTTGCCCTTTTCCTCATCCACGATATTCTCATAAAGGCGGCATTCCACCTGTCTTGCCGTAGGTATGTTGACCCAGTGGATAGTGCCTTTTACCTTACGTCCCTCAAAGCCGGAACCGCTCTTTGTCTCCGGGTCATAAGTCCCGTGGACAACGGTCACATTGCCATCCGCATCCTTCTCACAGCCAGTACATCTAACAAAGTAAGCGCCCATGAGACGCACTTCATTGCCAGGGAACATGCGGAAATACTTCTTGGGCGGCTCCTCCATGAAGTCATCCCTCTCAATATAGAGTTCACGGCCAAAGGGCACCTTCCTGTCCCCCAGCTCCGGATTCTCCAGATTGTTGGGAACGTCCAGCATCTCTGTCTGTCCCTCCGGATAGTTGTCAATCACCAGCTTGACCGGATTGAGCACAGCCATCATACGCGGTTTCTTGAGCTTTAAATCCTCACGGATACAGTACTCTAACATGGCATAATCCACGGAGCTGTTGGCCTTGGAAACGCCTACCAGTTCCACGAACATCTTGATGGCCTCAGGGGTATATCCCCTTCTGCGCAGGGCCGCAATGGACACCAGGCGCGGGTCTTCCCATCCATCCACGATCTTGTCCTCCACCAGTTTCTTAATATAGCGCTTGCCCGTGACCACATTGGTCAGGTAGAGCTTGGCAAATTCAATCTGGCGGGGCGGATTCTCAAACCCGCACTCCTTTACCACCCAGTCATAAAGGGGCCTGTGGTCCTCAAACTCCAGGGTGCAGATGGAGTGGGTGATATGCTCAATGGCATCCTCAATCGGATGGGCGAAATCATACATGGGATAAATGCACCACCTGTCCCCGGTGTTGTGATGGGACATGCGGGCCACACGGTAGATGACAGGATCCCTCATGTTGATGTTGGGGGAAGCCATGTCAATCTTGGCGCGCAGGACCTTTTCCCCATCCTGGTACCTGCCGTCCTTCATCTCCTCAAACAGCTTCAGGTTCTCTTCAACGCTCCTGTTCCTGTATGGGCTTTCCTTGCCGGGAGTGGTAAAGTCGCCCCTGTATTCCCTGATCTGCTCCGCGGTCAGGTCACAGACAAATGCCTTCCCTTTCTTAATCAGGAGTACGGCGCACTCATACATCTGTTCGAAATAATCGGAGGCAAAAAACAGCCTGTCCTCAAAATCAGCGCCCAGCCACTTCACATCCGCCATAATGGATTCCACGAATTCCGTCTTCTCTTTTGTGGGGTTTGTATCGTCAAAACGCAGGTTGAACTTTCCACCGTACTTCTGTGCCAGACCGTAGTTGAGTAATATGGACTTGGCGTGCCCGATGTGTAAATAACCGTTTGGTTCCGGCGGGAAACGGGTCTGGACATGGCTGTACACGCCTTCTGCCAGGTCCTTGTCAATCTCCTGCTCAATAAAATTCTTGGAGATTACCTCCTTTTCCTCTGTTTCCATTACGGTGTCTTTCTCTGCCATAATTGTTCCTCCGTTATTGTTACTTTTAAAATCAAGTATAATAAATAATAACATATTTATCTGGTGTATGAAAGGGGAAAATACATTTTATAGTGGAAATCTTCCCTTGTGTCTGCTATACTATATTAATGTGCTAAAATGTGTACATTTATAAGGAGATTTTACATATCATGAAAAAAACAGCAAAGTTTGCCTTAGTCAAGACTATCCCTATCTTCCTGGGGTATATTTTTTTGGGGATTGCCTTCGGCCTCCTGCTTCAGAAATCCGGGCTTGGCGTCCTATGGGCCTTTCTCATCAGCGCCCTTGTCTACGCGGGCTCCATGCAGTTTGCCCTGGTAGGCATCCTCACCGGCGGCCTGAGTTACATCACCACCGCTGTCATGACCCTGTTCATCAACAGCCGCCATGCATTTTACGGCCTGACCTTCATTGAACGATTTAAGGAAATGAAAAAGGCGTACCCATATATGGTCTTCTCCCTGACGGACGAGACATACTCCCTACTCTGCTCCATGGCCCGCCCGGCGGATTTTACGGACAGGGAATGGAAGCAGGCCACCTTCTTTGTCTCCCTGTTTGACCAGTGTTACTGGGTCCTTGGCTCCGTACTGGGCGCGCTTATGGGGGAACTGATTAAGTTTGACACCACGGGCATTGATTTTGCCATGACCGCCCTGTTCGTGGTCATCTGTGTGGACCAGTGGAAGGCGGCAAGGACCCATATCCCGGCCATGACCGGATTCATCTGCGGCGCCCTGTTCCTGATGCTCATCCGCACATCCAATTTCATCCTGCCTGCCCTGGCAGCCACCGTAGCCATCCTGCTGTTCCTTCGCAGGACCGTGGAACAAAAGATGGAGGATAATAACCCATGATCCATACTCTGACCCATACATTGACAGATCCAGCCTATGTGCTGTCCACAATCCTGGTCTGCGCCCTGTGCACCCAGATTACCCGCTGGCTCCCCTTCCTTTTGTTCGGAGGGAAAAAAGAAGTCCCCCGTCTGGTCCGCTATCTGGGAACCATACTTCCGGCTGCCATCATGGCTGTGCTGGTGGTATACTGCCTGAAGGGAATCACTCCCCTGGCATATCCTTACGGACTGCCCGAACTTATCTCCGTGGCCGCGGTGGTGGTGCTCCATCTCTGGAAGGGAAATACACTGGCAAGCATTGCCCTGGGCACGGTTTGTTATATGGTGCTGGTGCAGATGGTATTCTGATCGTATTTTAGGGTCCACCCATAAGAATCCCGATTCCCAGGCAGACCAGAACGGCCGGAATCAGGATATGCCCGCTTTTCCGTATACATTCTTTGACCGGAGTGCAGCCAGCCAGCTTAACTCCTGCCAGGCACCAGACAGCTGTCATACATCCAAACACAACGGCCGCCTCCAGCTGTTCCCATATGGAGTATTGGCTGAAAACAGGTATATATACGCCCAGGTTATCCGCGCCATTGGCCGCGGTAAGCATCATGACGCCCATAACGCCGGATTCTTCCATTCCGCACCCGCCCCATCCCTGCATCTTCCGATACCCTGTCCAGGCCTTTATCCCCAGGAATATGGGCAATATCCCCAGAAACCTGATATACCCCTGAGGCAGGATACGCGCCCCGTAAGCCCCCGCAATACTGATCAGGGTCAGAAGCCCCATCCCCAGATACTGCCCGGCTGTAATACAAAGCCTTTCTTTCCTGCTTCCCGCCGCTGCAAATAGTATCATAAGGATGAGTATATCATCCATATTGGTGCCTGCAAATGCAAGGCCGGATGTAATTAGGATTTCAGCCATTTTATTTACCTCCTGAAGTCATTTTAAAGGAATGCGTTTCCAACACCGTGCAAAGAAAAAAGCCCATGCACACAAAGGATGTGTGTATAGGCTTACTTTTTCAGTTCTAACCACAGATATCCTGTGGCTGACTTCAATACCCATATGGTATGAACTGCCCCCGCCCTATACGGCTGGTATTTCTTCTGTCTGCATGATACCACAGACATCCTGGAATTTCAAGCATTTCCCCTTTCATCATGGACCAGCCTTCCCAATGTCCTCATTCCCGTTGTCCTCATTCACACCGCCCTCATCCAGTACCGGCATCACTGCGCCGGATGCAACCAGCTCCACGAATAAGGGCACCATCTCCGGGTCAAACTGGGTTCCGGCGCCTTTTTCCAGTTCATTGATGGCAAACTCCACGGACATGCTGGACTTATAGCTGCGCTTTGAAACCATGGCGTCAAAGGAATCTGCAATGCAGAGTATCCTGGCTGCCAGAGGGATGTCCTTCCCCCCAATACGGCGGGGATAGCCCTTTCCGTCATAACGCTCATGATGGCCGATGACGGCCGGGATGACATAGTCCATGGAGGGAAGGTGGCGGATGATTTCCACAGACGCTTCCACGTGGCGCTTCATGATTTCATATTCCTCTGCCGTAAGCTTTCCTGTCTTGTTCAGTATGTTCTCAGGAATCCCAATCTTGCCGATGTCATGGAGCAGCGCCGATTCCTTAAGTATTTCCCTGTATTCCTCGCTGGTGTGGAGGGCCCTTCCAATGGCCTCTGCGTAATATGCCACATTCTTGGAATGCTGGAATGTATAATGGTCCTTGGCGTCAATGGCAGCTGTCAGGGCATAGATGGTGGGAGCGTATTCTGAATACATGCTCTTGTGCTTTTTAGCCAGTCCCTCATCTGTTTCCCGTATGCCTATGATTCCGTCTGAATATACACGGATCCCGTTCTTGCCGGAGCGCTTTACATGGTACACGGCACAGTCCGCATTGGATACCAGTTCCTGGATGGACGCCGCCGCGTAAGGAATGGCGCAGATACCGCAGCTGACAGTCAGGGGCTTCAGATATGTCTCGGAACTGTCACGGTTCATGTTCTGTATCTGCCGTGAGATGTTCTCTGCCAGGTTCTGGGCGGAATAGATATCATATTCCGGCAGGATGACGGCAAACTCCTTGCCGCTGTACCTTGCGCAATAGCCATTATCCCCCACCGTGCCCTGGATGATGCGGGCAATATGTATCAGGGCCTGGTCCCCTTCCTGGTTGCCGTAGAGCTGGTTATACAGCTTAAAATCATCCACATTGAAAATGGCCAGGGCAAGGGAGGTACGGCTGCATTTTTCATATGCATCCTCCAGCATCCCATAAAAATACTTACGGTTTAACAGACCGGTCAGCTCATCTGTCCTTGCCTCCTCATAAGCCTTTTCATATAGCCTTGAGTTCTTCACCGCAATGGAACTTACCGACTCTATGGAATTGAGGAAGATGATATCTTCCTCCGAATACCCGGAACGCAGCTTCCCTTTGTGTTCCCTGCCGCCCAGCATCACAAGCCCGGCCAGGTCATCCCCATCCTTTAAAGGCAGGAGGCATTCTATCTTAAGCGTTTCCAGCTGCCGTTTTTCCTCTTCCCACATGGATTTGTAATCCACGGTCCGCCTGAAGTCGCGAAGGGTCAGGCAGGAATCGTGGGCCTTCAGCCAGTGGATCAACGGCGCGTCCCCATCCATCATGAAATTTTTATCATCCAGGGGGCTGCTGCTGAAAACCGCAGGGTAATTGCCCTGGTCATCCTTGATGCAGATATATATCTTTTTTGTATGCACCGTATCTGTAATAACGCTTACCAGCCCCTGAAGGATCTCGTTCAGACGCAGGGACTGGGACACCAGCAGCGTGTATTCGCTCAGACGCTCGGTCTGGCTTACTTCCTCACGTATGAACAGCTTGTCAAAAAAGCATTTTGCCAGCTTATAGATGACCAGGGTCACAATCATGGTCAGGGTAGCCACAATCATGACGCTGAAGGATGACAGCATGGGAACGCTGGTCCGTATCAGATACTCCAGTGTCTGGGCTATATTATAAAATGCCAGCGCGCTGATGCCCATGGCAATGATATAGCAGTTTCCCCTGGAGACCAGAAGCGTCATCTTAAACACATGCTTGGAATACAGTGTATAGAACATGACCCCGGCATTGACCGCGCCTGCCAGGATATCGATGGGGAACCCCTTAAAAACCGGCACCGCCATGTTGCCTGCAAACAGAAGCAGGATCCCGGACAGCAGCGGAACCACTTTTGAACAGACCGCCCGGTTCTTCCTGCTGCCAAAGATAATCACCGCGGAGTGGATGATGACAAGAAAACACAGTCCATACATGGCCGTCACACGCCAGGTCATATGGTAAACAAAAAATGCCTTGTCCCCGATTCCCGTAATGGCCGGCGCCCCCAGCAGGTTGCTGGTGGTCATGTTATACAGATTGACCAGCACGATCAGTACCAGCCATATCCGGTGGGACCCTTTGGCCGAATGTCCGCAAAAGTCCCTGATAAAGCAAAAAAACGCATATGGTACCAGGCAGATTCCTGCCAGCGAGACATGAAACCAAACCTGGTAGGATGGCCACGCCATAAGCCTCATGAGAAGCGAGCCGCCCGTCCATAAAATCATAGCACCCAATACAGCAATAAAATCCCTGACCAGCCTCGACTTTTTAGCCGACATGAAGGCCAGCATGAGGAACATATAGAAATATAGTGCTGTAATGGAAATAAAAACATAGCTTCTCATACAATCAGTATCTCCTCTGCCTGTCAAACAGCTCCTGCATCTTTACCAGATCCTGCACATCGTGTATGGATGGGTTAATATGCCGCAGCCTTTTTCCTGTCTTGTCCTTATATCCCTTAAATGTTCCGCACCTTAATATGGTAACCTCCAGCGGGTCCATGCCCAGGATACGTTTTAAATCATGGTAATCCTGGTCCACATACTTAAAGTAAATGGTAAGATGCTCCTTCAGCAGTTCCCTGCTGACCGCCCGGTTCACCACTGAACCCGGGGACATTTCCACGTACATATGCAGAAAAGGACGTCCCTTATCAGCCGTAAACTCCTTAAGCGCCACCCAGTCCTCCACCTCCAGGCCGGATAGGCCGATGACGTTCTGGATGGAATTTTCTGATATCCTGGTAAATCCGGCAATATCAATGATATCCGGCACCCGGTCTATATACTCAAACCGTGGGATCCTTGTCTCGTCGTCCTTGCTGGCAAGCCCCAGGCACCGGTACATATCCCCCACCCGGTACCTGGCAAAGGCGCCGCCCCTCAGCACGGTAGGCACAAGTTCATAGACTTCTCCCGGAACCACCTCATCCATGCAGACGGTCCTTGGCACATAAGACGGGTCATCCATATTGCGGTACATTTCCTCTTCCGGAATGAATTCATAAAAGCATGCGTCCGGAAAAAAGTACAGACCGTTGCGGTTCCATGTCTCCGTGCCCACGAAGCTTGGCTCCGTGCCCGCAAACACCTCCACCGGCCTTACGCCCCACAGTTCCTCCAGGTCATCCTTGTAACACCGGTTATCCGTGCCCGCGCACAAAAAACCCTTGAGTTTAAAAAGATCCTTTGGCATCAGGGTACGATCCTCTTTCCGGCACTGTCTTTTGGCCCTGATATACTTAAGGGCCATGGACGGGGACATGGAAAACAGCTTCTTAAGGCTGGATCCTCCCTTCCTGCCGCTCCCGGAAAGACTTGCAACACTCATACTCACATAGTATGCAACACTTCCCATTCCAAAAAAGAAATCAATCCCTTTACCCAGCCCCATCTTAAAGCCGCGTTTATTGCGCTCGGAAAAGGTCATGTCCACTGCCTCTTTTACAGGCGGAAGGAACTCCATATGGAACTGGTCGGACAGACCCAGGGGAATCAGGCCTGTGATATAAGGCAATGGCGCCAGGCCATAGAGGAACGTATCGCCGATGTCAATATCAAAACTCCCCCTCCCTTTGCTGGTGGCCATCATCAGACAGGTTATGATATTATTCTTAAACGTTTCAAGCATGCCCCTGGTATAGGGCGCCACTTTAATAGGATGTTTCCCGCCCTCCCATGTTGTCTGGATCCATATAATGGGCTTGTCCGGCAGCATATCTTCCTTTTTCAGGAGAAGCACGTCCGCATAGTCATCATAGGTGGTAAGGGGCACCATGGAACGGAACTCCTCAACCGTTCCCGGATTCCTGCCCCTTAAAATCTTTTTTCCAATGGGACTGCTGCACCAGAGGCGCATCTGCTCCGCCAGCAGTCTTTTCTGTATCTTCATATAAGAATCCATATCCAGGTCCAGGAACCCGCAGTATTCCTGCCATATCCTGTCATATTCCTGGTTCACAAGCTTTTCCTCAAATGTCATAAACTCACCGCCCCTTTTTCATTTTCGGTAACAAAAATGGCACAGACCTCCGATAATCCTCATAATCAGAAAATTCCTTCACAAAAATATACCGGTCCTGATACCAGGCATACAACAGATTAAGAAATGACAAAACAAGGCAGAGCGCCATGCGCTCCCCTGCCCCTGCCGACATTCCAAGACAGAAAAAACAACCGAAAAACCACCAGATACCCGGATGGCGGCACCAGCCGTATATGCCGGTCCTGCACGCCTTATGCCGGTCAGCCTCCCTGCAATAGGTGCTGTCAAAGGGAAGGGCAAAATATAGGGTATAGATAAGGCCTGCCAGGCACACGGCGGCCAGACACAGCCATAATACCAGGGCCAGGCCTGTCCCTGCTTCCCCAAAAAGGAGGGATAATGCCTCAAGGATCAGCCGGACAGCCACCAGGGCCAGGCACACATTCCCCATTGCAAACAATGGATTCATCCACCTTTTTTTTACAAACACCCGGTTCCAGTCATATATAAAAAACATTACAAACGCCCCCAGGCCAAGTATCCAGTCTGACATCATTTCTCTCCCTGCCCAAACAAAAAACGGAAGCCAGTATTCATTAAGATATCTGACTTCCCAACGCAACCATCCACCCGTTTTCCCATAATCCCCTCCATATATGATACAGCCATGTAACCGGCACTGTTTCCTGTAAACCGACACACAAATAGATTATATTTTACGTACAATATCCATCTTATCATAAATAGGCCAAAAACGGAAGAGATTACCACGGATATTATTTTTCTATTTCCGATTATTTTTGACTTATTTTGTAATTATGAGAAATTTTCTAGTAATTACGGACAATTTAAATGCCCCTCCCTGACATTCTTCCCTGGTAGTCCTACTTGATATTCCTGCCTGATACTCCTGCCTGATATTCCTGCCTGATACTCCTGCCCGGACAGCCGGCCAGACATTGGGACGGCACGGATTGCACTGCAGCACCCGAGGTATAAGAAATAAAATAAAGTACAGGAAAATAAATCAGATGGCGGCAAGATCCATGTCCGGACAACAAAAAATCCCTTGAATCATCAAGGGATTTACCGAGCTGCTGACGGGAATCGGACCCGTGACCTCCGCACTACCAAAGGGCAATAATTTTGAATACGATACGGAAAACAACGTTTTTACGTTACTTTTTGTGTCGTATTCTTACTTGTTTTTACTTAAAAAAACGTATTTAGACACTAATATACAGTGCATTAGTAGGCAAATAGTAGGCAAAATTTATGCTATGACATACTTGTAATTCAATACCCTTATCTTTGTCTCTTCCTATTTAAAGCCTTTATATAATTATACACTAAGACCTCATCCGGAGTTCCCATGAGATTACTTTTAAGTAAGCTTAATTTGAAATTTTCATATGCATCCTCCTCCATATCTGTAATCATCATAAAAATTTTTACAAAATCTTTTGTACAATCATCCATGCTGTGCCCTCCTTTAATGGTTGAACGGGCCAGCTCTTTTATTCCCCTGCTCTGTCCCTATATCGGGACACTTTTTAAATTTTACTGCTGATTCAAATAAATCGACAATTCCTATATGTAACCCTTCGGCTATCAATTCGGCTTCATGGAAAGTCATGGATACCTCGCCTTTCTCTATTCTACTTAAGGCTGACTTTGACAATCCTGTAATTATTTCCATCTGCCGAAGGGATAAATTCCTTTCTTTTCTTATTTCTTTCAGCAGTATCTTCATAAATACGAATATACCACTTTAGACCCAAAATACCACTGGAAATATATACCAGTTGTGGAAAATAAACGCAATGATATAATAAACTGGAAGGAGCTGATACATATGAAAGTAATACCAGAAATGACATTTGGAAGTCTCACGACAAAATGGTCCTGGAAAAGCAAAGACCAAAGAATCTGGAAATGCACCTGTAAGTGTGGGGGATACTGTTATGTAAAAGAAGATGCATTAATATGCGGCGTTGTGAAGGACTGCGGGAAATGCATTATCACTACATAATTTCATACCCCGTCATCAATATAGCGTGTAAGGCTGCCATCTCCAGGTTGGCAGCCGCTGTCTCTTCGTCCACATAATATAGGCCATGAAAATTCATTTGCTCTGGAATAAGATTAATGGCCTCAAACATGTCTGCTGCTGCTCTACGTGAACTATAAATAACGAAAGTGTCTTGAATCATAGAATACCTCCTAGAATTAATAGATAGCCATATTATACCCCACAACATCTGAATTGGTAAGGTCGATAAAATGGTAAGATTTCACCCCTTTACAAAAAGAACATATGTTCGTATAATGAAACTAAAGGAGTGAGTGTAAATGACAAAACGTGTCTATGTTATCGCATCTTTTAATACTGACGGAGATACTCAACCCCTATGGCTTAAGCTCTCACTCGATAAAGATGCGCCATGCTATAAAATCGAAAACTATATCTGCACGAAAAAACCGGACAAATACCGCGAATATGCCCAATACCGTTGCACTGTATCATGTAAAAATCAGCGCCATGAGATTGGTCTAAATTATTATGCGCTACTGGGATTTTGGACTATGACTGTCAGTAACTCATCATCAATGGCTATGTGATATATATTAACTTAACTGGACATACTACACCTAAAAAAGAGAGAGGTGATTATATGCCAGCAGCGCATAAAGGGGCAATCAGTTTTGGCCTTGTACACATCCCGGTGGCGCTACACACGGCCACGCAGGATAATGACATCCATTTTAACCAATTATGCAAGGAGGATGGGTCCAGAGTAAAATACAAAAAAGTCTGCGCCAATTGCGGAAAAGAAGTAGGTACCCAAGACATTGTTAAGGGGTTCGAGTTTGCACCAGGACAGTATGTAACTATGACGGACTCTGACTTCGAAAAGGCTAAAACTGAAAAGGACAAGACAATCCAAATTTTACATTTTACGGACATCCATAACATACGCCCTATCTATTTTGATAAAACGTATCACGCCGTCGTTGAGGCCGGAGGCGATAAGGCATATGAGCTATTGCGAAAAGCCATGATTGATGAGGGAAAAGTTGCCATAGCCAAGACGGTTATGGGGCAAAGTGAAAAACTCTTATGCTTAATCCCTACTCAAAAAGGAATGCTTGTAGAGACACTGTTTTTTTACGATGAGGTTAAAGAAATTCCGAAGGAACCGGCACACCCAGAGATACAGCAGCAAGAACTGGATATGGCAAAAATGCTTATCAATTCGATGGACAAAGAGTTTGAGCCGGAGCTATATCACGATGAATACCAGATAAGACTGAGACAAATAATAGAGGCAAAGATAAATGGACAGGAAATCGTTAATGCCCCGGCAGAGCATCAGGATAATGTTATAGATATCATGGATGCTTTGCAACGTAGTCTTGCACAGGTATCAGACAATAAACCACCGACCAAACGTAAGCCGTGGAAAAAGGCCGCAACGGCATGATGGACCTTTTTGACAGTAAAAATATCAAACCAATGCTAATTGGAAAAGAGATGGCGCCATTTGATGACCCAAATTATATATATGAGTTAAAATGGGACGGGGAACGGTGTGTGGCCTATTTGGAACCAGGAAGGCCGCCTGAATTACGTAACAAACGTAACGTCCGTATGCTATCCAAAGTGCCAGAGCTGGCAGTAATCAGTAAGCAAGTCAAAAAACGTTGCATTTTGGATGGTGAGCTTTTTATCTTAAAAGATAGCCGTCCTGATTTCTCCTTGATTCAACGCCGCAGCCTTATGTCAGACCGATTTAAAATTGAATTGGATTCCAAACATAATCCTGCTACTTTTTCGGCTTTTGATGTCCTGTACTATGACTGTCAAGAAACCATGCTCTTACCATTAATGGAACGCAAAGCCTTACTTGACAAATCTATTACGGATGGCCCCCGCATGGCTATCTCGCGTTATGTGGAGGGGCAAGGCACTCCCCTGTTTAATTTTGCTGCGGAGAGGGAGCTGGAAGGGATAGTCGCAAAGGTTAAGGATAGTATCTATATTCAGGACAAGCGGACAACGGATTGGATAAAAATGAAGGTTATGATGGAGGAGGATTACGTGGTATGCGGCTATATCCTTAAAAGCAATCACATGACCAGCATTGTTCTGGGACAGTACCGAGGTAATACATTAATCTATAAAGGACATGTTACCATGGGTGTCAGTGGGCAGGCGTTTGATATCATCTCCAGACATCCCACGCTTCCATCTGCCCCATTTATCGCATATCCGGCAGGCCACGGCAATGACCGGGCCGTATGGCTCTCTCCAGACCTTGTATGCATTGTAAAGTTTATGCATCATACCAAATCTGGAGGGATGCGGCAGCCGGTATTTAAAGGATTAAGGTTTGACAAAACAGCAGCAGAATGCATTGAAAAATAGGGCGGGCCCGGTTTATCCGGTACCCGCTTTTATAATTTCTAAAATTCAAAAATCTTTATCAATTTCTCTTGACTTTGCGCCCTTTTGGGCGTAAAATATAATCAGAGATAAGGAAAGGGGATTAAAACAATGACTATAATCAGCAGCCAGCACCACATAGATTGGGAAATCGTAGAAAAAAAGATGGAAGAAATTAAAGGTATCACAAAGGTCGTCATCCCTTGCACTTATGTTGGTTATATTGATGGAACTGAATACGCAATGCAGAATGATAAACACCACACACTAGCAGCCGCCAGAGAGCTTGGAATTGCGGTGGAATTTGATATCACCAATGATTCAGAGGACCTCAAAGGAGAGGCGCTTTTAGAACAGCGTTACAATGATGGAGATTGGTATAATGTAGAAACCAGTAATCCGGCATATTATGAATATGATTTAGTTTGGTAGGAGGTGCGAAAAATGAGAAGATACCCAGATTGTATTAGGACAGATGGACTTTGTGGGGCCTGCTCCGCATCCAGTTACGGCAGGGATTGTCATAATAATAATATCAACAAACTATTGTATCAACGTTCCCTGTCCGGGATGACGCAGCAACAAGTAGCTGACGCCGCAGGAATGAATATCCGCCAGATACAAAAATTTGAATCTGGAGAAAGGGACCTTGGAAATATGACTTTGCGCAATTCCTTGTCATTGGCAAAGGCCCTTGGCTGCGAGGTGAGTGATTTATTATAGAGGAGGATGGCATGCCCTCAAGAAAGGATATATCCGGACAGATATTTGGATTACTTAAGGCTATACAATGTACTGGCGAAAAGGAATGCGGGAGCTATTTATGGGAGTTTGAATGCACCCTATGCGGAAAACACCTTGTAAGACGTATCGGTCTGGTCACTGGTGGTCAAATAGTATCATGTGGGTGCTATAAGGCTAGGAACCTTACCACTAAGTCATTGCCTGATAAGGTCGGTCAGGTTTTTGGGACAAACCTATCCCGTATAGCCTCAAAGAAACCTCAGGCCAACACATCATCAGGGCACCGTGGAGTATCTTTGCATCAGCAGGAAGGTAAGTCTGATACCTGGATTGCTTACATATACTTTTGCGGAATTCGATATTATCTAGGAAGTTATGTCGATAAAACAGATGCCATTAAAGCACGTGAATCGGCTGAAAATCAAATATTTGTGGATTTTTTGAAGTGGTACAATGAAAGAAATAATGAAAAATCATTATAGGATTAAAGGAGGAGAATAGCATGGAAAAATATGATATTTTTAAGTCAGAGGGCGGCTATAGGGTATGCCTGTCAACGTACGGAGATGACCCTAACATTGACAAGTGTCCGTGGTGCAAAACTTTGTCCGGCGCAAAGGCTGTTGCCAGAGATGCTAAATTTGACAATGAGACAGGACAATATGGGGTATTTTATGGTGGGGGCTGGATGGCAAGCCTTCCGTCTAACGATTACGAAACAGATTATTATAGTTTTGGCTCGCGAGACGAGGCGGTACAAGCAGTAATATCAGCAATGGAAAAGCTGGGATACACCCGTGAATACATTCTGTGTCGCAGGAAAGATTTATTATCAAAAAATATCGCCAACTCGTAATGAGGAGGCGATATTTTTTAATAAAAATGAATAAATAAATGTTTCAATCCACACCGCTCATTTTTTGAGGGAAGCGGTGGTCCCTCTGTCAATGCCTTAGTCCGACCAATTGAGAATCGAAGGCTTTGATTTGATAAAAACAAATAAACCAATATTTCAATCCACACCGCTCATTTTGAGGAGCAGTGACCAGTATTGGTCCCATACGCCAATACCTTATGGGATAATAATATATCATTGCTCTCCGTTTGTCAAGACTATTAACCAGTTAGGCCGGGCCACCGCAGTGCCCCGTCCTTGTCCGGCGTCAGTGTCACCGGCTCCGTGGCCATCTTATCCACACTCGCATATGTCTGCGAACAACAGTTCAAATTCTCCATTGACATTTTCGCATATTTCGCATATACTATAAATGCAGATAGAGATATGCTGTATACCTGTGTAACTGAACTAACGTTTAAGCGACATGTAATGTCGTCAGCCACAGGGACCGCCAGTAGGCGGTTTTTTTTTACTAAGGAGAACTTTGATGGAAATAATTGTTTATTCCGATGAATCGGGCACCTTTGATAAAATTCACAATGACATTTTTGTATTCGGAGGAATTGTTTTTCTTGGCACAGAAAGCCGAGATATTGCTAATCGAAAGTATTCCCATGTTGAAAAGATTATTCGGACATCTGGGAAATATGCTAAATCGGAAGAACTGAAAGCAGCGAAAATCACTAATAAGCAAAAGGGCAAAATTTTTCGTTCTTTAAATGAGTGTATACGTTTTGGAGTTATTATTAAACAAGATAAACTTCTTGATAGAATTTTTGATGACAAGAAATCCAAGCAAAGATATTTAGACTATGCATTTAAAATAGGATTGAAGAATTGTCTGAAAACGCTAATATCAGATGGAAAAATACAGCCACATGATGTAATCTCTATGAAAATACATGTTGATGAACACACTACTGCTACTAATGGTAGGTATGAGTTGAGGGAAGGGTTAGAACAAGAATTTAAAATTGGCACATTTAACATGAAGTACGATAAATTCTTTCCTCCGCTGTTTCCCAATATGAAAAGCCTTGATTTAGATTATTGTAATTCTGCAAAAGTCACATTGATTAGAGCGGCCGACATTGTAGCTAATAAAATTTATTTTGAAACAATCAATAATCGGTATGACAATCTGTGTGAAAAAGTGCACATGACAATCTTACCTTGGAAATAATTATTATAGAGCAGGTAGCCTCAAGAAGAGATTGCCTGCTCTATTTTGGGCTTTATTTTCCCAACCTAGGCCACTACAGCGTCCTATCCTTATCCGGTTAAAACTCTCCTATGTACTGTTCGCCCTCCGGTGCCACATACATGGCGCATTCCAGCGGATGCCCCGCCCGTGGCTCAAAGTAATAATCCTTGCCATCAATTACATGCCAGTTGGTCAGGGCGTATCCGTCCTGGTTAAAATAATACTTGTGATGGTTTATAATCTGCCAGCACTCCTTGTAATACTCTGTCCCGCTGTATGCATACCACCAGCCATTACTGTCATGGTGCCATCCTACCTCATATTCCGGTCGTTCCACCAGGGACCAGTCAGGACGTCCATATCCGTCAATCCTACTGTTATCTAAGCTGTACTCCTTACAGCATACCGCTCCGCCATTGGCAACCACCTCGCTGCTGTCACTGGTGTTGCCCTCAATGGTCCTAACCTTGGTCATGGTGACCTCATAGACAATACCTGTATGGCAGATGCGCTGGGAGTTTTTAAAAAATATCTGGTCGCCTGGCTGAGGGTTGTCCTTATGGTACTGGCCCTTATTCCTGTAGTATTGCGCGGATGTGGGGGTATAGGCTGAAAAACCGCCTCCCAGAAGCTGTCTGGCCGCCACCTGGCCAAATGCTTGAACCATACACCAGTCCACAAACATATCACACCACGGCTGCCCCTGAAGGGATGGGTACAGGTCCCTGGCATACTTGGTGTAATTGCTGCTGCCAGCATTGGCGGTCTTGCTGTCAAGCTGGCTGTTACTGCGTTTCTCCAGATATCCAATCTCCTGGCGGGCAATGGATAAAACCTTGTCTATTGATTTCATAGTGTTTTCCTCCAATCTAAAAAGGCCCGGGACTTACTCCCAGGCCAAAGTTGTGACGTCACAAGTTGCGATATCGCAACGTCCGCTTAACCCCGCAGCGGGAGATATACGGACCACCTCCTTGTTATGTCCTGCTGCCTCCCTGATAATCTGTATTGTCAATCTTATCCTTCAAAACCGCGATATATTTACGCAGCCATTCCGGCACATTGGCACCCATACGACCGGCATTCTCGATGATGGACAGCAACTCATTGAGTAAGTACCAGACCGCCACCAGGAGCCCGAAGAAGGCCTTGACGGATATCTGCATCCCAAGCTCTGCCGACACAAAAACAATCACATAATCAACCACCATAGCCGCGGCAATTACGCACAGGTATCCCACCTTTTTAATGAT
>Ga0334884_1002732_pt1 | contig 21663 bp, 10 predicted proteins | sample GraSluR1_MG_7_FD_207215 | JGI IMG/M metagenome (GOLD analysis project Ga0334884, IMG submission 207215) | Sludge microbial communities from methane-producing bioreactor in Wageningen University, Netherlands - Granular Sludge_12_05 R1 | ecosystem: Engineered > Bioreactor > Anaerobic >...
CTCACCCAGCCTGGTGGCGATCTCCACCACCGAGACCTTCTCGAGCCCCGTCATGTTCAGGTACACGCACGGGATGTCGCAGTGCTCCGCCGCCGCCATCATCAGGTCCAGAATGTCGTCCAGCCAGATGCAGTTGACGAACTCGGTGGTAATATCGACTGCCTCGCCGTCCCGGATCTGCCGGGCGATGTCCGTGGGGACGCCAAACTCCTCGTGATAGGCGTAGAAGATCCGCTGCACCATGGCCGGGGTGCTGTTGCGGCGGCAGAAATACTCCGTCATCCACTCGGCGCCGACACGGGTCATCCCGTAGAAGCTGGGCGGCTGCGGAGCGTCCTTTTCCGAGCAGCCGTCCACGGTATCCGGGTAGATATTGCCGCTGGAGGCGTACATGATGCCTCCGCAGTCGGCGAAGTGCTCCATGATTCGTGCCACCGCCATGACCTGCACTTCCACCGTGTACTGCGGGTCCGTCCCGGCACCGAACTTGATGCCGGCCATGTTGTACACGTAGTCATAGTCGTTGGGGACGTTGCGCAGGGCATCTTCCGCCGACAGGTCGGCCTGGTAGATGCCGCAGCCCAGCTTCTCGAACTCCGTCTGGATCTCGCGGTTGCTGAACCGGGCGAGCACGTCGACTTCATTGCCGCTCTGGACCAGCTTGGGCACCAGGTGCTTTCCCATCTTGCCCGCTGCGCCCAGAACCATCACACGCTTGTGCTCCATTGCGTTCCCTCCGTGTGCTTGTACATCGCGTCAAGACAAGGCCGGTCGTGCCGGGGGGCGGCGTGGCGCCTGCGGCAGCCTGCGCGCCGCTTGGAAGAAAGCCGCGTGCCGGTCAGGGACCCGCCGGCACGGTGGCGGCACCACCTCCCAGTATACGCCATGCCCCCGCAGGACCTCAATGGCTCAAGGGGCACGGCCCGGCGGTCAGGGCGGCCCTCTGCGGCTCACGCCTCCTTCGCCTTCGAGTCCAGCACCACGTTGGCGAAGTGGGCCAACTCGTCGACGCTGAAGGGGACCGTCAGCTAAATCTCGGCTCCGGCCGCCCAGGCGGCATACACCACCCGCTGATCGGCCGGGCCCAGCAGCGCCACCGGGCGAGCTGCTTTCGTCGCCAGCAGGTACACCAGCCACTCGACGCCCTTGGCACCCTCGATCCCGTAGTCCACCACGGCGAAGGCGACCTCATCGGGGATCGGGTCAGGGTTCACAACCAGGTCGCAGTCGGCTCTCACCAGAGCCTCTCTCACGCCTGCGAGGTGTTCCCAGTCCGCCGAGCGTGAGAACAGGGCGGCCAGTCGGCTGTGCTCGATGCCCTCCGGTGCGGTACCCATCCGGATCATCTCCTGTCTGATGGCGCGCCGGCTCTCGTGAAGCCAGCGCTTCACCGTCCCCTCGGCCACGCCGAGTTCCGCCGCGATCTGGGCCAGCCCCCGGCCGTCCCAGTAGTGGCGGCGCAGCGCCGTGCCCCGCGGCTCAGGCAGAAGCGAGATGGCCTGCTGCAGGCCCTGAGCCAGCTCCAGAGCCGAGCACCGCTCCCAGTACTCCGCGGCCTGCGGGGGAAGCGCCTCGTCCAGCCCGACCGTCGCCCTCCGGGCCGCCGCCCGCCGCCGCATCCGCGCCTGATTGCGCACGATCCCCGCCAGCCAGTGCCCGACGCGCGCGGGCTCGCGGAGGGCGCCGATGGCGGCGAGCGCCGCCGCGAAGCTCTCCTGCACGATGTCCCGGGGGTCCTCGGCCCCACCGGCCTCGGCGAGCGCGATCTGCAGCAGCCTGGCCCGGTGCTCCTCGCACAGACGGCCGAAGGCCTCGATATCACCCGGCCGCGCCCCGAAGACCGGTGAGCGGTCGGCGTCGTCGTCGTGGGTCATGGGGTCACCTCCTGACATCCATGTTGCCTGAGGCCAAGAGAAGGTTCTGTCTGCGCGGGCCCAGGTTACCGCAGGAAGAGGACTCCTCCCGCCGGCGGCGAAGCATCCCTCGCCACCTACTACACATGGGGGGCCTCCCGCCATGACTCCGCGCGAACGCTGGCTGGCTGTGCTCAACCACCAAGTCCCCGACCGGGTTCCGGTAGACTACCGGGCCACCCCGGAGACCACCCGCAAGCTCATGGACCATCTGAATATCCATGACTTCCAGGCGCTCATGGAGCGCCTGCATGTGGACCCGTTGGTGGATGTCGGCCCACGCTACGTCGGGCCTCCCATCCCCGCCGGGCAGGATGTGTTCGGCATCAAGTACCAGACCACCGACTACGGCACCGGCTCATACAGCGACGCGGTGGTCCACCCCCTGGCCGGGTTCACCTCCATCGAGCAGATCGAGGCCGAGTACCGGTGGCCGCAGCACGACTGGTGGGACTACTCGGACATCCCGGCGCAGGTGGAGGGCAAGGACGATTGGGTGGTGCGCGGCGGCGGCTCGGAGCCCTTCGCCACCTACAAGTTCCTCCGCGGCACCGAGCAGGGCTACATCGACCTCATCGACAACCCCGAGATGGTGCACTACTGCCTGGGCAGGCTGTATGACCTGTGCTACGAGACCACGCGCCGCGTCTACGAAGCCATTCCCGGCAAGGTCATCTGGACCTGGGTGGCCGAGGACGTGGGCTCTCAGCAGGGCCTGCTCATCTCCCTTGCCCAGATCCGGGAGTTCTTCCTGCCACACTTCACGCGGATGAACGATCTGGTCCATTCGGCGGGCGCCTTCTCGTTCCATCACAGCGACGGGGCGGTGCGCGACAACATTCCCAATATGCTAAAATCCGGCATCGACGTGCTGGACCCCGTGCAGTGGCGCGCACATGGCATGGACCGCGAGGCGCTCAAGCGCGATTACGGTGACCGGCTGGTGTTCCACGCGGCCATGGACAACCAGCACACGCTGCCCTTCGGCACGGTGGCGGAGGTGAAGCAGGAGGTGGATGACAACATCCGCATCCTCGGCGCCGGCGGCGGCTACATTCTCGGCCCCTGCCACAATCTCCAGGCCGTGGGCCCGGCCGAGAACATCGTCGCTATGTACGACCGGGCCTTCGAGATCGGGGCGTACTAGGACGGCGAGTCGCGAGTCGCGGGTCAACGGCCAACGGCGCCAACGGCCAACGGCGCCAACGGCTACGGCGGCCGGTGCGGCGGAGAGCCTGATATTGGGATCGGGCGCTGTGCCGTTGCCACACAGCCCCACAGCGGCGAGACAAGGGTAGCCACGGTCGCGAGCCCGAATCAAAGCCCAATCTCCCCCCGTCTGGCCGTTCGTGCGCTCCGCGAAAACCACGCGGGGGAGGTCGGCACCGACAGCCACGGGAACCGGCAGGCGGCAGGCTGCGGTGCGTACCGCGGCTGCGGCCTGCGACTATCGCGCCAACTGCCCGCCGCCCAGCCACCGATGGGAGCAAACCCCGAGCATGAGCTGCACTCCACAGGCGAGATGCCTTCTTGCCGTTCGCGCGCTGGTCCTGGCCGGTTTTCTGCTGGCCGCCGGCGTCGCCGCAAGTGCCGCGGAGAGCTGGACGATGCTCTCCGACCTCGACACCACCGGCCGCCTGTGGATCCCGGACGGCGGGCCCAACAGCGGCGTGCGGGTCACAGCCGATGCGGCCTATTCGGGCCAGCGCGGTCTCTCCGTGGAGCTACTGCCGCAGGGCGACCGGCCCATGGTGCGTCAGACCTGGGGGACGGATGTCAGCGACCTGCGCTGGAGCCACGACAGTCGCCTCCGCTTCTGGCTCCGCGGCAACGCCCTGGCCAAAAGCCCGCACGGTGGCGTCATTCTCGAGGAGAGCAATGGCCGTCAGGGCGGAGGGAACTCGCACTGGATTCTCTCCATCCCCGGCGAGAGCTACTCAGACACTCAGTGGCATCAGGTGACGCTCGGGCCCCTGAGCACCGCCGAGAACGCCGAGTGGGCCCCGGATACCAACGGTCGTCTCGACACGGAACGCATCGTGCGAATCCTGTTCGTGGCCCAGCAGGACGGCGCCGGCGAACAGCACGTGCCGTACACAGTAGCCGTTGACGACGTGGAGGTGAGCAACGTGCAGCCCCTGCCGGTGCGCTATGCCGACGCCACGGTGGAGCCCGCACCCGCTCACGTGACCCCGATCTGGCGCGGCTTTGTGGGCCGCCACCGGGCTCACCCGGCCCTGGTGCAGTTCTCTGACGTAACCGGCTGGTCGGTGGGCATGCACGGAGGCGCGGAGGCCACCGTCGTGCGCTCCGAGGAGGAGCCGTGCCACGAGGACCTCAAGTACCAGGCCAAGATCAGCTACCGCTCCTCCGACGGGTCGGGCCATGTGGAGCTCGTCCCGCCACGGCCCATCCCGGCTCCCCCCTCCTTCAACGCCGCCCGCGCCTGGGTCTACGGGAACAACTGGTCCTGGGTGCCTGACCCCGGCACCCCGCCGGTGAATGTGTGGCTGCGGCTCAGGGACGCCGCCGGACAGACTCACCGGCTCGACCTGGGTGTCGTGAACTTCAAGTTCTACGGGCTCCTGACCAAGCGGCTATGGGACACGCCCGGAGGCGACCCGCGCCATCTGTGCTATGGCGGACCGGTGGACGGGCGGATACACCCACCGGCCACGCTGGAGGCCATTGAGATCCGCGGCGGGACCCAGCCGGACTGGCGCACGATCTACCTCGAGTCCGTGGCGCTCCACCAAGACGACATGCCCCTACCTCAGTTCCATCCGGAACGCCTGGAGAATCTGCCGTTCCCCACCACTCCGGACACCATCCTGCCCACCCTGGCGCAGCCCGCGACGGTGCGCCTGGCCGCTCTGGGCAAGAGCTTCGTCTTCACCGCCTCGGGTGACGAGCAGGTGCGCTGGCGCTACCGGCCGCAGACCGGTACTCTGTCCGATCTGACGGTAGCGGTGGCCGGGGGGAGCGCATTCCGCCCGTGCGCGGAGGCCGGCGTCGTGGTGGTCCTGGCCGGCCGCGAGCGCGGGCCGCAGGACCCGGCGGTTACCCGCACGCTGCTTGCCCAACACCTAGATGGCGACGAGGTCACCACCCGCTGGCGCGCCTCCGTCGAGGGCGATAGTGTCGAGTACACCATCTCCCTGCGGGCGCGGGGCAAGTCCCTGGTGGTGGACTGGCGGTCCGACCTGGGGAAAGTGGCCGCACTCGCCCTGGGCAAGGCCGACAGGCTCCTGCAGCCGCGGGTGGTCCGGGTGCCTTACCTCAATATCCACAACTCCGGCCCCGGCATCCTGCTGGATCAGGGCACCTTCTGCAGCGTCCTCCTGGACTGGTACAACACCGAAAGCTCCAGTTTCTACTGCCATCGGGCGGAGGTCGAGAGCGGCAAGGCCTTCCTGAACGGGGGGGCGCTCTACACGCCTCTCACCGACGGCGGCCGAAACCCGATGGGAGAGCGGCTTTTCATCAGCGTTTCCTCCCGGTTTGACGAAGTGCTGCCCAACATCCCCAACCCGCCCTCCACCCAGAAAGCGGTGAGCCGCAGTCGGCTCTACTGCCATATCGGAGGGACTGCTCCGGACCGCTTCGATGGCTATCTCACCACCTGGCGTGAGTTCCACCGCAAGGGCATCCGGCAGGTCAGAGTCTCGCACCACGAAGATGCCTGGACCAATGGCGCGGACGTGGGGCAGGGGGGACAGGAGTACACCATGTGCACCGAGGCCGCGCCCGAGGTGGGTGATGACAAGCTCATCGCCTACTGCGGCGCCATGCGTGCCATGGGCTACAGCATTGGCCTGTACGAGAACTTCACCGATTACAACCCGCTGGGCAAGTCCTGGGACGAGCGCAACTGTGGTCGGGATTCGCACGGCGAGATGGTGCGAGTCTGGCCGCCGACGTACGCTCTGCGCCCGCCCAAAGCGCTGGACATGGCCCTGGACTACCCGCGGAGAGTGGCGGCGAAGTTCGGCACCAACACCGCCTACCGCGACTGCGCCACCGCCTACCCGCCGTGGGGGCAGGTGGACTTCCAGGCCGGGACGCCGGGCGCCGGCAAGTTCTCCACCAACTTCCGGGCCTGGGGCGCCCTGCTGATGGATGGGCACAAAGCCTACGGTGGGCCGATCTACAGCGAGGGAGGCCACCACTGGTTCTTCGCCGGCCTGGTGGACGGCAACTACGCCCAGACGGGTATCTACAGCGGCGAGACCCGGCTTCTGCTGGACTTCGACCTGCGCAAGATACACCCTCTTCAGGCCGATATCTCGATGACCCCCGGTTGCGGGTGGGGGCCGGACGGCATCTGGAGCGGTCTCGCCGCCACCATCGCCTACGGGCACATCGGCTTTCTGCCCTTCGGAGACGTCACCGAGGCCGCGCGCTACTACTACCTGATCCAGCAGCTTCAATCGCGCTACACCATGGAGCCGGTGGCCGAGGTGCTGTACCATCAGGCGGGCCGGCTGCGCGACGCGAGCCAGGCCATCCGCGACGATGCGCTGGGCAGCAACCAGGTGCTGGTCCGGTACCAAAACGGGTTGCAGGTGGCGGCCAACTACAATGCCGACCGGCCCTGGGTGGTGCGCCTCGATGCCGGGGAGACGACTCTCAATGGTTTCTCGTGGGCCGCAAGCGGCCTGGGTCTCGACGAGTTCTGCACCGTGAGCGAGGGCCGGCGGCTCGGGTACGTGGACTGCCCGGCCTACCTGTTCGCCGACGCCGGCGGCAAGTGGCACGACTTCGGCCCGATCGCCACCGACGGCACGGTGGTCCTGCACCGTCAGGGCGATTTGGCAGACCGTCTGCTGGTCCTCGGGCCCACCGACGAGCTGGCATTGGGGCTTGCCCCGGGCACGAGGCTCCAGGCCTTCGACCGCGAGGACAGGCCGCTAACCGAGGCCAAGCTCGCGGCATCCGGCAAAGCGCGGCTGAGACTGCCGCCCGGCACGGACTACCTGATGCTCACTCGTTGACTTCCGGCGCCAGGGCCCCCTTCGCCGCCCCTGCCGCCGTCGCCGTACCCGCCGTCGCCGTTGACTGCCGTCGCCGTTGACTCGTGACTCGTGACTCGCCGACTCGCGACCGCGAAGCGCCGACTCTCCTCCGAGGAGCCTACTGATGCCCCACAAAGCGCTGTGTACCGGGCTGTACCAGACCATGGTTCGTATCCGTCTCTTCGAGCAGACACTGCGCCAGTTCTATGATTATCGGGGCTATGCCGATCTCAGGCCCCAGCCCGGCGGCACAGGGGCCGCCGATGAGCTGGTGATGACCGATGGGTACGACTTCCAGAGCGTGGGGATGATCGGCGGGGCGGTGCATCTGTCCATCGGGCAGGAGGCCACCGAGGCCGGAGTGTGCGCTGTGCTCACCGAGCAAGACAGCGTGGTCGGCTCCCATCGCGGGCACGGGCACGCGATTGCCAAGGGCATCAGCCCCAAGGCCGCCCTGGCCGAGCTCATGGGCCGCGTCACGGGCTGCAGCCGCGGCTGCGGGGGCTCCATGCACCTGTTCAGCCCGGAGCTGACCTTCCTGGGTGGCAATGGCATCGTCGGCGGGCAGATCCCCATCGCCCTCGGCCCGGCCTTCGCCGCCAGGTACCGCGGCACCCGGGACATCTCGGTGGCCTTCTTCGGCGACGGCGCCGTCAATCAGGGCGTGCTGTATGAGACGATGAACCTCGCCGCCACCTGGAAGCTCCCGCTGCTGCTGGTGTGTGAGAACAATCTGTACGCCAACTCGACACCCATCGGAATCTCCGTGCCCGCCGCGGACTTGGCGCCCAGGGCCGAAGGGTTTGGCATGCCGGGGCACATCGTGGACGGGCAGGACGTGTTGGCGGTGCACGCGGTGGCGAGCCTCGCCGCCGACCGTGCCCGCGCCGGGGAGGGGCCCACATTCATCGAGGCCAAGACCTATCGTTTCGAGGGGCATTGTGGCCACGCAAGCCACCAGAACCAGGAGGAGTGCGCGCAGTGGAAAGAGCGCGACCCGATCGCGCTCTTCCAGCGGCGTCTGGTGGCCGAGGGCATTACAAGCGAGCAGGAGCTGGAGAGCATCCGTGCCGGCGTACAGCAGGAGATCGAGCAGGCCATACAGTACGCCCAGACCAGCCCCTTCCCGGAGCCGCAGGCGGTGGATGAGCTGCTGGTGTAGAGGTCCGGCCGAAAGCCGTTCACAGCCGTCCCGCAGGGCGGGATCGGGCTCTCCACTAACACTATGCATGAACGCACTGGAGCCATACTCCGCCATTCCCACGTCCGGAACGGTCGGAGTACTGTCGTTCTCCCCCTCCTCCCGTCGCCCGCGGGTGTTTGCGGGCGTAAGGGAGAGGGGGGCTGGGGGGGTGAGGCGACGTGCGTCGGCGTCCGCCAATAACCTGCATAGTGTGAGTTCCCAGCCGCCTCGGTGGGCCCTTGCACGTGTTTGGCGCCCCGTGTCCTTGGCCGTTGGCCGTGCACCCCTGGCCCGAGCGGCCGTACCTCGCAAGCGGCTCGCAGAGACGCCGAGATGGGGCGGGGGTGAGGCGATCCCGCAGGGCGGGACCGTTGGCCGTCGTCGTCAGGTCCGAAGGACCGCGTGGCGCCGCGCAGCGGCGTCTCTCAGGCCCGGACTTCAGTCCGGGCCGCCACCCCCAGCGCGACGCCCCCCGACGGCCGAAGACCTCCACAAGCCCGGGTTGCGCAGATCACATGAACGGACCTTTCTGTACGTAGCGGTGCCCGGCAATGCCGTCCGGGGCTGCACTCTCCCGACGGGGCGGAGCCGACGACCTCAGGCGATCACACCGCCAGCGCCACGAGGACGGTGACCAAAAGCAGCACCGCCCGCGTGGCCCGCCGTCTCGCCGCGCGCACGTGGAGAACCACTCCCAGGAGCCACAGGCCGCAGAATGCCGTCTTCGCCGTCGCCACGGCGGTGGGCGACGCCCCCGTCTCAAACCGGAAGCGGGCATCCGTGGGGGCCGGTACCATACGAATGTCCTCGGTCATGTGCTCCGGCCGGATGAAGGTGCTCAGCCGGGTGAGATAGTACGAGCCCGAGACGTCCAGGCCCAGCGGCTCGGCCACCGCCGTGATCTGCTCCGCGGACAGCGCTCCCGCGTACTCCACCGCCAGGCTTCTCGGCCCCAGGGCCCTCACCGTGCCGCGAAGCTGACTCTCATAGTAGTCCTCGAAGCTCTCGGCCCTCGGGTTGAACGGGCGCGACTCCTCCACCTGCCCCGTGGTGTAGTTGGTGCTCTCGATCCGATGCGGCGCGATGACGTATAGATGCACGCCCACCTGCTCCCGGGTGCTGACCGTCGAGATATGCATGGGGAAGACGGGAGCCTCGGTGGCGAAGGTGATCCGGATCGGCCCCATGCGCAGCCGCGGAGCTCCCGATCCCGGCGGCGCAGTGCCCGCCGCGGCGGCCTCCCTCACCTTCAGCGCCACGAAGAACCAGTCCCTCTCCGTGTATCTGCGCAGCACCGGCTCGGCGACGGCGGGCACGCCATAGCCGTTGTCTCCCAGCCACCGAGTCAACTCCGCCGAGTCCTCGGCCGAAAGCACACTGACCTCGTAGCCTCCCACGCTGAACTGCTCCCACAGGCTCACCGCCTCCCGCGTCCCGCCGCCCCCCTCGCCTCCGGCGCAGCCCGCCAACATGCACCCCCCGCCACCGCTATCCCACACGTACCCGCGGGGGGCCGTGATCCGCGCAAGCTCAGCGAACACCTCCTCCGCACCCGCCACCACATCCTCCCGCCCCGCCTGCGTCGGGGTCGGGATGACCCAGGCGAAGTCTCCGGGCTCGCCCTCGTAGCCGGTCTGGAGAAGAAGCGTCTCGCGCCCGTCACGATACACCAGCACGGCCCGCTGGTCGGCAGAGGCCGCCGGGACGCCGCTTTGCAGCTCCGAAAAGAAGTAGCCACCGTCCGCGCCACATCGCAGCGCAAGCACGCTCAGCATCAGGAACCCCACTCGCACGGCCATGGCCAGCCCTCCGGTCGCCGGCGGTATCCCCTCGCTCTCACAGATGGACTCCACGCCGCTGGACGAAGTTCCCCAGCCCGCGCGGAGGCCGCAAGACGTGAGAAAAGAGAGAAACCGATTGATAACGATCTTGACTCTGGAACAACGAAGTGTTACAGTGTCCCAAGCGAACTCGCGGTCGCGCCGTCGTTGGAGGTGATGAGGATGAGCTCTGAGCTGCGTTTCAACGCGGCAGTTCCCAGGCTCTCGGCCACGCCTGTGGCCGGTGCCGGCGTCACACCACAGACAGGTGCGGGCACGCCCCGCTCTGTTGAGCACGAAGGGAAGTCGGTTGGGGCCGTGAGAGACCTGCTGCGCGCCGGGCGCGACGCCCAGATCGCGAGGGTCTCCGCCGAGGTCGCTGGAGAGTAGGAGCTCGGCGCGCGGGGTGTCCGCGAGCGCCCCGCGCGCCGGGGGGCGATGTGGCGAGGGTGAGGGCAAGATGGCACAACTGCGGAACGCGATCCTCTGGGCCAGGGCTTCAAAGCCGGCCCGCGCGGAGTTCGATCAGCGGATAGTGCCTCTACTGGCGCCGCTGGGGCAGGAAACCGCCGGGGAGCTGGCCGACGCGATCTGGGCGCTGCTGGCGCTCGGGGACACGGGCGATCACCCCGGCGTGGCCACGCTCGGCCGCGTGACGCGGGTGATCGACGCTGGCGATGCCCTCGAGGTCTGGCTGGACGACCGTCTGGCCGTCTTCCTGTCCGGGGGCACCTGTGGGGACGTTCAGCCCGGCGATCGCGTGGCCTACTGGGAGCCCGTCGGCTCTCCGGGCAGGCACGAGCTCCGGTGCTACGGCCCCGACCTCTCCGGCTGCGTGCCGGCGACCCTGCAGCGGGTGGTGGCCGGCGGCGAGGGCCAGGTGATCGTCGAGGTCGAGGTCCAGACCTACCTGGGCAGCGGCACCGTGCTGGCCATCGCCGCCACCGATGTGGCCACCGCCCTGCTCACCGGCGAGCTCGAGGCCGGGGGCGCCGTCCTCGCCGTCCTCGGCGAACCCACCATCGCCTACCTGGGCAAGACGCCGGTACCCGTTTCCGAGCGTGGCATCCCCGCCGTCCCGGACACCGAAGGAGGTGTCTCCTGATGGCCGGCGAGCTCAGGTCGCTGACCTTTGGGCTGGAGAGCGAGTTCCCCATCGCCGGCGTTCCGCCGGGCCCTGCGCTGCGCGAGTCTTTCCTCCGGCGCCTGGCGCCCTGGGGAGCGTCAACGGGACGCGCCACCCTCTCCGATGGTGTTGTCCTCGATTTCCAGGCCCCCGGCCTGCTGGAGCTCCGGACTCCCGTAGAGCCGTCTCCCTTTGCTCTGGCCGCCCGCGTCCTGGAGATGCGCCGGGCCGTCGCCCCGGCCCTCCGCGAGCTGGGGCTGGATATCATCGCCGGCGCGGTTCATCTGGTCTCGGGCCGGCTCGCCGGCTCCGGCTGCCACCTGCACCTGGGCTTCCTGGGCTCTCCGCCCCCCGAACAGACTCTCTCTGGCCCCGGGCCGGCCGTGGCCCTGGCCGCGCTTCGGGCGCTCTTCGATCCCCTGCTGGGTATCGGCTCGCCCCTGGGCTTCTGGCTCGTCCGGACGCCCCTGCCGGCGCAGCAGGGCGCGGGTCTCTCACTGGTCCAGACCGGCCGCGGACGCAGTGTTGGCGACACCGTGACACTCCACGTGAACCACTTCGAGGCCGGCCACGCTCTGAGCCCCGACGCCATCGCCCTGGCCGCCGGGGTGGCCGCCCTCCAGGCCCACCTCGCACTCCACAGGCCTCTGCCTTGCCTGAAGTTCCTCGCCGCCAGCGGCATCCAGCTCCAGCCACCGGGGGGCTGGCAGGACCTGCGGCATGCCCTGGCCGCCACCTATCCCGATCCCGCCGCGCAGGTGGTCTGCGGCGGCCGCCGCCTCGGACTCATCGATGCCGCCCGGTTGCTGGCCGATCTGATCGCAGAGCTCGTGCCCGAGAGAGAGGACATCGAGTGGCTTGCCCGACTGTCTTCCATGGTCGAGGCGCTGGCTGATGAGCTGGCCGCGGGCGCCCTGGAGCCTCAGCTCAAGTGGCGCCTCGTGTTCCAGCCCGCCGCCCGAATCCTCGGTCTGGATGTCCCCGACGCCTGGCGACGGCGGTCGGAGACCGATGTGGCCCGGGCCACTTCGAGCGTCGAGCTTCTCAGGGCCCACGTGGCCTTCCACGACTGGACGGACCCCGCCGGTCTCGCGCAGCGAGTCGGGTACCGGCCTTCGGTCAATGAGGCCGTCCTGAGCCACATCGGCCAGTTGCCCTGCACCCGCGACGCCGTCCGGATCCGGCTCTGGCGAGCTCTGGAGAAGCTCGCCTCCCAGAGCCACGGCCGCATCGCCCCCATCACCGCCGGCTGGGGCTTCGGCGGCGTCGGGGTCCGGATCGGCCGTGAAGCGGGGACGCTGGCCCTGCCGCCTGATCCGCTGTGCCCCACTGGCGAGCCCGGACCCGCCGACCTCCATCTGATCGCGCAGATCGCGCTGTGCTGCGCCAGGTGCGGGCTCCCGGACCCCACCGGCGACCTTGTCGCCGGCTACCGAGGAGATGAGAGGTGAGTGTGGTGAACGAAGAGGACAGAGCCTGGGGCAAGACCATACAGCTCGTGCTTCTCGGGCCGGGGAGTCGCTGTACCTCGGCCGCTGTCCGCGTGTCTGTGCAGCCTCTGGGGCGAGAGCAAAGGGGCGCAAGGGGCCGCGTGACCGTCCGTGGAGTTGCGTCCCGGCGACGTGCTCTGCTGCCGGTGGCCACCGAGATCCAGGAGGCCATCGCCGAGGCCGTCGCTCTGGGACCCTCGCGACGTGCCCGGGTGTTCCACCCTGAGCCGCCGTGGCTGCTGCCGGACGGTGAACTGGTGCTGGGGACCATCGTCGGCATGGCCGTCGTGGCCGACGTGGCCCAGCGCGGGAGGCTGTCCTCCCGGTCCCCGACCACTCGGAGGGCTCTGTCGCGCACCATTGGCCTGGCCGTGACCGCCGCGCTCCATCGCGTCCCCGTCGCCGCCGAGATCTGCGTACTGGCGCGTGTCCCCACCGTCTCGGGGATCGGCCAAGCCTGCCCGGACGGGCATCCTCTATTGACGCTGCTCCCCGTTCGGGCCTCCGCCGCGCCTCTCGCGATCGTCGCCCTCCCCGACACCCTCTCGGACGAGCAGATTGAGACTCCGCCTCTGCCCGAGGCGGCCTGGTTTGCCCTGGAGCTCGACGGTGAACAGCCCCTCCGGCTCCTCCGCGTGCTGAAGGGCCTCGAGCGCATGGCGGGCCGGGACCCGCGGCCTGGCCACGCCGCCGACACGGCGGGACTCTACGCGGCCCTCAAGGCCCGGCCGGCCGAGATGGTGAGCTGGGCCGTCCACCCCTACGGGGTCGTCGGGGGTGCCGCTCCCAGGAACCTGTTCCGGGCCCTGGACGACCACGCCGCAGCCGTCGTCGTCGGTGACCTCGGCAGCGGGAAGACCACCGCGCTAACCACCTACCGCGACCTCTGTCTGGGACACGTCGGCCGGCTGGACCCGGACATCCGCACTGGCACGGCCTTTCCTGCCCTTGCCTCGGCCGCGGTCCCTGTGGTGGTGAGCCTGCCATCGGTCATGGCCGACGACGACATCGCGCCCACCCTTGAGCAGGCCGTGGTCGACGAGCTGCGCCGGATGGGGCTCTCCTCCAGAGACGCCCGCCGCCTCTTGCGCCTGGGCGCGGTCCGGCTGCTCCTCGACAGCCTCAACGAGGTGCCCGGCAGCAGGTATCAGGAGGTCCTGGCGGCGATCCAGCGGCTGCGAGACACCTGGCCGCGTTGCCCGCTCGTCGTCGCCACGCGCCCCCACGGCTTCCAGCCTCTGGACTTCACCGACTTCACCGCCCTCCATCTTGTGCCCCTCGATGACCACGGCCAGCAGCGACTCCTCGTCCGCAGCGGGATCGGCCTGGCGGAAGAGATGTCCGCGGCCATCGCCGCGAGCGCGACCCTCCACACCCTTGCCGGAACGCCACTTTACCTGCGCCTGCTCCAGCAGATCTACGCGGCCGAGGGCGAGCTCCCCACCGACCTGGGAGAGCTGATGGACAGGTGCATCGACGCCGCACTGAAGACCCTCCCGCAGCTCCGCGATCCCTTGGCCCTGGCCGCGGCCCACGCCATCATCGCGCGCTATGCCGCGCTCGCGGTGGACCGCGGCCTGGCCACTCAGTTGCCCCAGGAGCTGGCCCGCGAGCACCTGGTGCAGGCGCGGGCCCAGGTTGCGTCCCGCCACACCGTGCCCGCCTGGATCGCGGACCTCGACGCCGACAACCTGCTTCACCTGGCCCTGACCTGCGGTCTCCTGACGGCCAAGGACTTCCACGTCGCCTTCGCCCATCAGAGCTTTCGCGACTCTCTGGCCGCGCGCCTCTTCGTGTGCGAGACCGAGGACCTGCCGACCGCCGCGTTCTCGCGCCTGGCCGACGTCGCCTGGGATGAGGCCTGCATCTCCCTGGTACTGTTTGCCCCACCGGAGAGCCTGGCCGGGCTACTTCAGGCCATGGCCGCCCGCGATGTGCAGTTGGCCATCCGGGCTCTGTCCCGAGCCGGATCGGAGAGAGTGACGCCCGCGGCCGAGGCCGCGGTGGTGGCCGCACTGGAGTGCCTTGCGGTGGACCCCGGGTTCGCCCCGGCACACCGTCGGGAGGCCTGCGCCGCCCTGGGCATGGCCTTTGTCCGGCCCGAAGGCTCCGCGAGCTGCCCCGCGACGGAGGCCCTCGAACGGCTGTGCAACCAGGTTCGGTCCACGGACGTCAGCGAGGCCGCGCTGACCGCACTCATCAAGACCGACGCTCCGGGCTCCGAAGACGCCCTGCTCCGCCTGGTGGCCTGCCGTAATCTGGCCGCCGAGCTCTTCGCCGGGGCGATGGAGGGCCTCGCACGCCGTGCGGACCCCCGGGAGCTCCTGACGCCGATGTGCAGACGGTGGGACGAGCTCCCCGGGCGCGCGGCGGTTCTGGCCGCCATGCCTCCTGAGGCCGGGGAGATCATCGGCCGCAGGCGCTCCGCGCTGACCCGGCGCCTCGCACGGCTGATCCTGCACGATCCACCTACCCTCGAGCGTCTGCGGCTGCGACAGGGCTGGGAATGGCTGCCCGCCGAGACGCGCGCGGAGATCCTCCAGGCGGCGCGGTGCGGCCTCGGTCGCGGTGAGCAAGACGCTGTGACCCAGGCAATTGGGGCCTTCGAGCGGCACGGACTGGTCGAATTGACTGCCGCGGTGCTCCGCCTTGCCGTGGGCGCGAGCTGGCCGGCGGTCCGGGGCAAGGCCGCGCGCGCGGTGAGAGCCGTCGCGGCCATGCCCGGACCCGCCGCCGAGGGCCGGACCGTCCGTTCGCTCAAGGTCGCCGCCACCGAGATCACCGCCGCTTCCCTGCGCCACGGCGGCCGTCTGCTCTCGATCCTGCTGCGCCCCGGCGTTCGCGACGAGTCGCTCGCCGCCGCCGTCGCTCTCGCCGCGGCCCGCGAGCTCCCCGCCCCCGTCACCGCCGGGCTGCTCGAGCATCTCGCCAACGCGGGACTCGGCACGGCCGACCCGGCGACGCAGAGAGTGCTGGTGGCCTTGGCGGGCAAGCAGGGCACGGCCGCCCAGACCCTCCTGGAGATGCTATGCCGCCATGGCCGTGGGCTGGGCAATGGCACCGAGCGCCTCTCCAGACTCAGCGGAGAGCTTGTGTGGGCGCTGGCCGGACGACACCCCCAGGCGCCCCCGGCCCAGGCGCCCCCGGCCCTCGTGGAGCAGGCGTACGCAGCGGCCTGGCGAGTGATGCTGGCAATCTCCGATCAGGGGGACAATTCCCCGCTGGCGTGGGGCAGCCTCGAGCCCTCGCGCTGGGTGCCGGGGTGGGACGGCTGCCGGGAAGTGCTTAGGCGGCTGCTCGTGGCCCGTGACCATTACTCGCTCCGGGCGGCTCTACTTGTCGGTGCGGCCTTCACGGCCGTGCCTGCAGGGATGGTCCCGGAAGACCTGCTCAGCGAGTGGCTGCAGAGCCCCGGGGCCGATGATCGGTACAGAGCCGTTGTACTCGCCGCGAAGATCGGCGGTCCGGACGCGCTGACGGCGCTGTCGGAGATAGTCGCCGATGCCGCGATCTGGCAGACGGGGCTGCTCAAGGAAGCCTGCAAGGCCGTGTGCGAGATCGGTCGGCGTTCGCCGGAATGCGCTGATACGGCCATCCTGTTGCTGCTGATGAACACCGACAAGCTCAGGCACCACCTCGCCATGCCTCTGGTCGAGGCTCTGTGCGGGCTGGCGCGCGGCCGCTCCGACCTGTGCGACACCCTCTTCGAGATCCTCATCGACCCCGACCTCCGGGATGAAGCCGCACGCGAGACGCTGGCGCAGCATCTCAGCCTCATCGGCGCCGAGGCCGACGCCGCCCCGCGGTTCCTGCAATTCGTCGCCCAGAGCCCCGAAGCGCCCGCGGCGGCGCACGTGGCCCGGGCCCTCGGCGGCTGTGGCGGTACCCAGCAGGCCGCTTGCCTCGCCGCAATCGCCGCCGACGACCGCGCGAAGAACGCCCTTCGTGACGCGGCTCACGCCGGACTGAAGACCATTGCCGCCAGGATACGCCAGAGGCCGACTCCGGAGCAGCTCGCCGACGGAGAGCGCTGGTGGCGCGACGCAAACGCAGCGCTGCGCACCCAGAACCGCTGACTGCTCCGGTCACGTGTGCATCGTCGCGCGAAGAGCGCCACCGCGGGCCATCGCCAAGCCCGGCGACTCCCGGGCCGAGGAGGCGCTGTCCGCCAAAGCCTCCCCGTTGCAGCGGCGATCGTGCTAATATACTGCCATCGCATCTAGCGTCCTGAGGAGGTGTCGGTGTGCCGCGATCGTCCGACGCCGACGTGCGCCGCCTGGCCTTCGAGTGTGCCTGGGGAGTCTCTTTGGGGATGACCGTGGAAGAGCTCGTCGCATCCACCGGTCGCTCGCGTCCCACCATCTACCGCGCTCTGGAGCACGCGCGCCTGCTCGAGTGGCTCGACGACCGTCCGCGGCTCACCATCCCGCCGGGGCCTGAGCGCGACGAGTACGAGGCGACGGTCGCGGACCGCTACAGTGCGACCGAGGTCGCCGCGGCCATCGGCGGCGGCCGCCCGCGGGAAGTCATCGTCGCCCCCGCCCCGCCGCAGACCCCGGACGAAAGCACCGCCGCCGCCGTCTGCACCGCCCTGCGCGCCTGTCCGCTTCATCGCGAGCTATGGAAGAGCGCCATGGACCCCACATGGGAGCGGCATGTGGACGAGCTCGCGGCCCAGGTGATCCAGACGCTTCAGAGCACCGCACAGCAGACCGGCGACCCCGAGCTCTGCGCCGCCGCCCGGCAGAGCCCCGACCGTATCAGGATGACTGTGGCTAAGTATGCCAACGACCCCTACACAGAGCGCGACCTCCAGCGCTCCCAGCGCGTGGGACGCGCCGCCGCCGACCTCTTCTGCAGGGCGCTGGAGGAGGACAGGGTCCGTTGTGTCGGCCTGAGCTGGGGGCATCACGTCCACGACTTCGTCGCCGCCGTCAGCCTCGAGTTCCCCGCCTACATCCATGTCGCAGGCGCCGACAGCGTCGCCCGGCAGGCCGCCCAGCGCCTGCTCGTGTTCCCGCTCATCGGCTCCCTCGGCCTGCCACCCGTCCTCGACCACAGAGAGTACGGCACCCAGCGGGGCGCCATCGCCAACGCCTCCGCACTGGCCCGTCAGATCGGCGCTCCGCAGCCGATCCACCTCACACAGCCCGTCCACATACCGCGAGACTTCGAGACCGCCGACCTCCGCCGGATCTGGGAGTACGTCCAGCAGGACGCCAGCATTCGCCAATGCCTGGGCGAGCGCGTCGCCGACCGCTACGTGGACGACGACGGCGTCGGCCGTCCGGACTTCGCCGAAACCCAATGCCCGGCCCCCGATAGCTCCGGCTACATCCACCGCGCCGACACGCTCATCACCGGCCTGGGTACCTGCGACGGTGATAGCCGCGCCACCCGCCTGGGGCTGTACGACGATGAGGATGTTCCCCGGCTTGTGCAGGCCGGTGCCGTCGGCGATATCTCCGGACGGCTCTTTTGGGACCCCACCGACCCGCCCGATGAGGACGGCAAGAGGGCCATCCGCTTCGTCAATAGCTATGTCATCTCTCCGCAGCTCGGCGACTTCATCGCCGCCAATGACAGGGCTCGAGCCTCCCAGACCGGCCTGGGCACCGTCGTCGTGGCCTCCGGGCCGGCGAGAGCCAGAGCCGTCAGGGCGCTCTGCTCCTGGGGTGCCGTCACCACTCTCGTCATCGACTCCGACCTCGCCCGGGCCTTGCGGGCCCTTCGCGAGCCCGCGGCCGGCCCGCGAGGGACCGGCTGAGGTGCGGTACCGCCGCCACCGTGGGGCCGTGGCCACTGTTGCATACCTGGCGCCCGCCCCGCCTGGCCGCCGCCCCAACAGACGGGGTCTGGGGCCTGTGGCCCCAGCGGGGTTGCGGGGCAGAGCCCCGCGGTGTTGGCCGTCTGCCGGTCCTGCCCGGGGTGCACAGCAGCGAGCCGCCCGCGCCCGCCCCGCCTGGCCGCCGCCCCAACAGACGGGGTCTGGGGCCTGTGGCCCCAGCGGGGTTGCGGGGCAGAGCCCCGCGGTGTTGGCCGTCTGCCGGTCCTGCCCGGGATGTGCATGCACTCGGCCCGGCAGGCCAGACGCTATCCCCGTGGCGGCTCGCCTGGCCGCCGCCCCAATAGACGGGGTCTGCGGCCTGTGGCCCCAGCGGGGTTGCGGGGCAGAGCCCCGCGGTGTTGGCCGTCTGCCGCTCACCCCCCGCTGAGCACTGCTGAGCCCAAGTCTGCTGCTTCCTGAGACCTCGGTACAGCCCCTTTGAGAGGTGGGCCCGCCTCCACGGCGAACCGGACCTCCATCCCGCCTCCGGAGGCGCTCTCTATGCTCTCTATGCTCTCTGTCCTCACCCTTTGCGTCCTCGCCGCATCCGGACCTGCTCCGGCCCAACCCGTGGTGCCGAACGCCTCCCTCGAGGCGGGCCAGGACACCCCCGACGGCTGGTCGAGCCACGCCGGCGAGGACGGCACCGGTGAGTTCGTCTGGGACGACACCCTGGCCCACAGCGGCACGCGGTCCTTCCGGGTGCACAAGATCGGTGCCGTTGGCCATACCCTCCTCTCCGGGCCGATGGTGCCCGTCGAGGGCGGCAAGACCTATCGCGTCGGCGCCTGGGTCTACCCACACCGCAACCTCCGCGGCGGCGTCTACTTCATGGTCAGTCAGTTCCCGGCGGGCAAGGACGAGTGGGACCTGCCCAATACCTTCGGCGATACCCACGCCATCCTCGTGGGCGGCCAATGGCAGGAGCTCAGCCTGGCGGTGGCCGTCCGCCCGGGCAACGACCGCCTCCGCATCCAGTGCGTTCAGGCCCTGGCCCCCTCCACAGTCAACTGGGATGACTTCGCCGTCACCGAGGCGGACGCCGAGCCTGAGGTCAAGCCGCGCTACGAGCCGCCCACGAAGGAAGCCCTGCCCGACCTGGAGGCCGCCCGGGCCATCGTCGCCCGGCGCCCCCGGGCACAGGTCGAGCTGATCCGGACCGCCGGCCGGCCCCGCCTGCTCCTCGACGGCAGGCCCACGCCCTGGGCCTGGTATGTGGGCCCCTTCTGGGACCCCGACGATGCCCAGATCGCCGACTTCCGCGACGCCGGCGTCCGCGTCTACCTGGTGCCTCTCGTGCTGGGGCGAAACGTCTATGCCGACCGCGGGCCGTGGCTGGGGCCGAACCGCTGGGACTTCTCCGAGGTCGATGACCTGCTGTGGCGTGTCCTCCGCGTCGACCCTCACGCCTACGTGGTCTTCTACATGGCCTGCGACCCGTACCGCGAGTGGGGAGCCGACAATCCCGACCACGTCACACGGGATCAGGAGGGCCGCAGGGCCATCGTCGAGATGCACCCCAGACGCTGGGGCGATGACCCCACGGCACCCGAGCGCTTCGGCCCCTCCCTGGTCTCTCTCAAGCTCCGTGAGGACGTGGCGGAGACCCTGCGCCGCCTGACGGCCCACGTGGAGGCCAATGAGGCGGGCAAAGCCGTCATCGGCTATCACGTGGCGGGCTTCAACGACGGCCAGTGGTTCCAGTGGGCGCGTTTCGATCCCAAGGACCTCCACCTGGCCGACTACTGTCCCGGGGCGCAGCAGGCCTTCCGCGCATGGCTGAGCCGCAGGTATGCCGGAGACGTGCAGGCCCTCCGGGCGGCCTGGAACCAACCCGAGGTGACCTTCGAGACGGCCGCGGTGCCCGCCGGGGAGCGGCTCTGGGGCGCCGAAAGCCTCCTGGACCCCGCCACACAGGGCGACATTGCCGACCACACCCGCTTCTACTCCGAGGGGGTGGCCGAGAACGTCATGGCCCTGGCGCAGGTGCTCAAGACGAGCACACCGCGCCGCATCCTCTGCGGCACCTACTATGAGGACATCACCTGCAACTCCGCCAACCACATCGCCCTGGGACGCTTCCTTGATTCCGACGCCCTGGACTTCCTCGCCGGGCCGGCCGCCTACGGCATCCGCATGGCCGGGTGGCAGGGTGCCGTGCGCAGTGTGTTTGCCAGCACGCTCCTGCACGGCAAGACCTACCTCACCGAGCAGGACTGGCGCTCGTGGCATTCAGAACCGAACCCCTCGCCGCAGAACAACTTCTCCTGGGGCCGGGCGGAGACCGCCGAGGTCCACAATGCCATGGTCCGTCGCGAGTGCGGGATGATGCTGGCCTTTGGCCTGGGCACCTGGTGGTATGACATGAGTGGCGGCTGGTTCCGCGATGACGGCATCATGGCCGGCATCGCCGAGGCGATGGGGGCGTTCGAGCGCGACCTGTCCGTGGAACAGCCGCCCCGCGCCGACCTGGCGGTGTTCGTCGGCGAGGACAGCGACAGTTGGGTGGCCCCCGCCGCCGGCGGCGCCTACCGCCACGGCGGCGTGACGACGCAGATCCACGAGCTGAACCTGGCCGGGGTGCCGTACCGGCTCTACCTGCAGTCCGACCTGGCAGACCCCGGCCTCCCGGAGCACCGGGCGTATCTGTTTCTCAACGCCTATCTGCTGACCCCGCGGGAGCGGGAGGCCGTGGAGACGCTCAAACGGGACGGCAAGCTACTGATCTTCGTCCACGCTCCGGGCCACGTGGGGGCAAAGGACCCGGCCGCGGAGCTGTCGGCCATCACAGGGATGGCGCTTGCACCGGCGGAGGGCGTCACCCGCCTGGGGACCACGCCGCTTGAGGACGGCAGCCCGCTGCTGGCCGATGTGGAGGGGGCGATCAACTATCCCACGGCGATCGCGGGGCCTGCCTACGAGGTGACCGATCCGGAGGCGACGCCGCTGGCCCATTACGTGACGACCCGGCGCCTGGCCGCGGCCACGCGCGACTTCGGCTCCTGGAAGTCGGCCTTCATCGGCGCCCCGGGCTTGCGGGCGGCTTTCGTGCACAACCTCGCCGCATGGGCGGGCTGCTGGTGCGCGGCGGGGCCCTGGGACGCGGTGTACGCCAATCAGCGGATCGTGACGGTTCATGCCATCTTCACCGGGCGCAAGACGTTGACGCTGCCGGGGCCCTCACGTGTCACGGATCTGCAGACCGGCGCCGTGGTGGGGGAGAGGCTTGAGAGCATTGAGATGGACATGCGGCGGGGCGAGACCAGGTGGTTCTGGCTGGACCCGCAGT
>Ga0334884_1002735_pt1 | contig 21641 bp, 20 predicted proteins | sample GraSluR1_MG_7_FD_207215 | JGI IMG/M metagenome (GOLD analysis project Ga0334884, IMG submission 207215) | Sludge microbial communities from methane-producing bioreactor in Wageningen University, Netherlands - Granular Sludge_12_05 R1 | ecosystem: Engineered > Bioreactor > Anaerobic >...
CGCTCGCTCGGCTCGAAGACCGATCCCGTGTTGCATGTCCGGTTCCCGGCCCCGTGGTCCGTCGTGACCGAAAATCGCCGGATTTCAAATTGGCGGAGAGGGAGGGATTCGAACCCTCGATACCGGATTTGGTCCAGTATGGCGGTTTAGCAAACCGCTGCTTTCAGCCACTCAGCCACCTCTCCGTCTTCGCTCAGAAGCTTCGCCGGGACACGTCCGTCATCGCTCAGAAGCTTCGCGTGGTCGCGCTGAAAACTCGTATCTAGGATGTCGCGAGAGACCATAACGGAGGACAAGAGGCCATGCAAGCTGAATGGAAAGAACCCGTTTTGTAGTTTAACACCCTCTCATTCCTCTCGATCAATCTCCAATCCCAAATCAACCATCTTTAAAGTCTCCGCCAGTTTTTGGTTTCCGCATTTCGCCGCACACGGTAAGCTCCCGGCATGAGGCGCGTGATCAAAGTGCTGGTGCTGGTCGTCTTGTGTTTCGCCTTCTGGCACGTTTTGTCGCTTGATTTCAGCGGCCCCTCCTTCGCGGGCGCGCTCTTTTTGTCCCTTATCGCGGCGCTCTATTCACAGGGTGTTTTCTACGAGCACAACCCCTTGCGCAAAGCCATGGTCCTCTATCGCGTGGACCTGTTGCTCATTTATTTTCTCTCGGTCCTCATCCAGAGCTATATCGCGACGTTCGAGCTGATCCACCGAATGCTCACCGGCCGATACGACCCCGGCATCGTCCGCATCCACACCCGTCTCCGTTCCGGACTCGGCCGCGCCGTACTCGCCAACACGATCAGCCTGGTTCCCGGCACACTCTCACTCTGGATGGATGGCGACCACCTCTATGTCCACTGGTTCGACCGAAAAACGACGCACAGCATGAAAGCCGGCTATATGATCAAGCGGCACATCGAAAACTACCTGGACCGGATCTTGGGATGAGTTGGGCGATCTACACTCTCTACTTATTCATGGCGGCAAGCCTCTACCGGCTCGTGCGAGGGCCGACCGTTTACGACCGCCTGCTCGCTTTCAACCTCGTTTCCGCCCAGCTCATCCTCCTGATGTGCTTCCATGCCATCCGCCACGACCGCAGCTATTATCTCGATGTGGCGATGATCTACACGCTGCTGTCTTTCGCGGAGACCATTGCCTTTGTCCGCTTCTACCGCCCCAACCCGCGGAGGGAATCGGCATGAGCACTCTCCTCATCGCGATCGGCCTGGTCATCATCGGCTTCGGCGTACTCGGCACGATTATCCTGCCCGACATTTTCCTGCGGCTCCACGCCTCCACGAAATGTGGCGTTACCGGCACGGTGACGATTCTGCTCGGACTCATCTTTCAGTCCGGGTCCGTGGCCATGGCCTTCCGACTCCTGCTCATCATTGTTTTCGTTTTCTGGGTCGGCCCGCTCATCCCTCATATCCTCGGCGTGGCTTATTTGAAAGACCAGGACGCTCCGAAGGAGGAACCGTGAACGCGGACACCTTTCTGCTGGGATTCATGCTGACGATGACCGGACTGGTCGTGTTTTCGCGACGCCTGATCGTTTCGCTGATCGGCCTGAGCATGTTCAGCATGTTCCTTACACTGCAATACGTTTTTCTGCACGCGCCGGACGTGGCGATGACCGAAGCCGCGCTCGGCGTCGGACTTTCCACGCTCGTTTTTCTCGTTGCCATTCGCAAGACCGGAGGAGGTTGATCATGGTTTCCTTATCCACATACCTTGGGCGCGACAGCCTGATTCGCATCGAGTCAGGCCATCACGACGAAGTTCTGAATGCGCTCATCCATCACTGCCTGCGTGATCATCCCGAGGCGGAGCGCGAACAGATTCGCGGCCGACTCGAAGGCGGCAATCGTATGAAGGACCAGAACATGGGCGGCGGATTTGCGATCACCCACGCGCGCCTCGACACGGTCCGTGATATCCGGATGGCGGTCGGATTGCTGGGCAGGCAGGCACGGTTCTGCAAGGGCGCGCCCGTGCATACCGTGATCTGCGCGATCATCCCGGTGGACAAGGCCAACGAGTACCTCGGACTCATGGCGAGACTTTGCCGCCTGTTGACCCAGCCGGATGTGGACAAGATTTTTGCCGCCGGCGATGCCGACCGGATATTCGAACGAATCAAGGCTTTCGACGCTTAGAGGAAACCCGCATGTCACTCCTGGTCATCATACTCAAGGACGAAGCGCAGATTCGTAAGGTGGTCTCCGCGCTTCTCGAACTGGAAATCACTGACGCGACCGTGCTCGACGGCGAAGGTGTCGAAAATCTCGCGGTGCGGACAATCCCGCTCTTCGCGGAAATCGGCAGCCTGTTCAACCAGGATCTCGCCTACAACCGCACGATCCTCGCGCATATCGCGGATCCGCAGCTGGTGGACGACCTGGTCAAACTCTGCCGTCGCGAGGAACTGGACCTCGCCGATCCCGCCATCGCCTGCATCCTCACCATTCCGTGCGAACGGTATAAGGAAACAGGAAATGAATAACTACGAAAGACACGAAAATAAGAGGAGCGGTCGGACAAAAGGTTTTTCCCTCCTCCCTTTCGTGCCTTTCGCGTGTTTCGTAGTTAAACAATCCGGATTAAGTCCATGGAACTGAAGCAGTCACCCATCATCAACATCACGTTACGATCGGTTTTTCCGTTCGTGATCCTGCTCAGCTTTCAGCTGTTCTCCTATGGCGCAAACTCGCCCGGGGGCGGATTCCAGGCCGGTGTCGTGCTGGGCACCATGGTCGTGATCCTCGAGATTCTCCGCGAGCGCCGGATTTACAGCAACGCGTTCTACCAGGGCATGGAAGTCGCGGGCGTGTTGATTCTTCTTTTGTTCTGTCTTATCGGTTGGGCGCTCACCGGACACCCCTTCGGCGGGTTTTACGAATGGCGCGGCAGCGGGCTGCTGTTCTCAAATGTTTATTTCTGGTTCCTCAACCTTGCCATCTACCTCGAGGTGGCGGGTTCGATCGTGCTCATTTTCAGATATTTCACGGAGTGGAAAGATGAACCGGACGCTGCTTAAAGCCGGCACCGCAGCACTGGTGCTTTTCGTCCTCGGCTTCGCCCTTTTCGGCCCGGCCGGCATTACAGTTGTCTTCCACGAAGAGGTTGTGGATTTCGCGGACATGGCGAGAAGGCTGAACATCCGGAACCTCGTCTCGACCATCTATCTAGGCCCGCGCCTCTTCGACACTTTCCTTGAAGTGATGGTGGTCGTGCTCGCGGTGTTCGGCATGAAGTTCATCCGGGAGGAATCATGAACCTCCTGATCGTCGCGCTCGCCATGTACGGATTGATTGTTTCCGACAACCTGATCCGCAAGATCATGTGCCTGACGATTCTCGAAAGCATGATCATCCTCGCCTTCCTCGGCACGGGCTACGCCGAGGGCCGCGCCGCGCCGATCCTCGGGGCCGCCGCCGAGCCGATGGTGGATCCCGTGCCGCAGGCGTTGATGCTCACCGCCATCGTCATCGGCGTCTGCTTCAACTCCCTCGCGCTGGCATTCATCGTGAAGTTGTATCAGAAGACACGCACCCTGAAAGCATCGGAGCTGCATGAATTCTGAAACACTCATCGTCGCATTTCCGCTCATCCCGCTGTTCGCCCTCGGCGTGGCGGTGACGGTTCATCTTCTTCTGCGGCGCGACATTTCCCGCCACGCCGTGGTCGCGAGCCACGCGTTGCAACTGGCGGCCGGCATCATGCTGTTGATCGCCTTCCGCGATGCGCAGGGAACCGTTCGCATCCCACTCGCGAAATTCGCCTACTCCATCGAGTTCGCGTTTGACCGCCATCGGCTCTATTTCCTGGCCGCCTACCTTACCCCATTGATCTTTTCGGTCTTCCGCCTGCGGCAACTCGATTCATTCCTGTTACGCGTGATCTTTCTCTTCTATCTCGGCGGATGCAGCGGACTCATCGTCGCGGGCGATGTGTTCAACTTCTTCGTTTCTTACGAACTGATGATCATGGCGGCCTACGTATTGATCGCCGTCCGACGCGACTACTTCGCATCGGTGAAATACATGCTCTTCGGCGCTGTCAGTTCGGCGTTTTTTCTTGCGGGCATCATCACGCTCTACGCGTCGGGTGAATACCTGGGCTTCGAGTTCGTGGATGGTGCGCGCTCCTGGCCGGCGGGCAATTTCATCTGGCTGATGGTGTTCTTCAGCACCGCCTTCTTCATCAAGGGTGCATTTTTTCCCGTTTCGTCATGGGTCTCCACCTGCCATTCGGCAACGATCAGCCTGGTGTCCGCATTCCTGGGATCGTTTACGGTCTTCTCCGGCATTTTCGGATTGCTCTACCTCGTCGTCAAACCGGCCGCCGCACTCGATTTTCAGGCGGTGTTCGTTTTGGTGCGGGGCATTTCGTTGCTGACCATTCTCCTGCCCGGCTTGTTCGCGTTTTTCGAACCGGACCTGAAGCGGATCGTCGCGGGCAGCACGGTGTACACCATGGGCTTCATCGGCCTGATGCTGTCCTACCAACTCTACGATGCCGCCCTCGCCTATATGGTCGTGCATGCGGTGTATAAATCGCTGATGTTCTACCTGCTCGACAACGTGCGCTTGGAGGGCACGACACTGACCGGACGCACCTCCACCTTCATCGCGGGAGCGGTGTGTGTCTTGTTCACAACGGGTTTCTTCCCAAGCCTCGTACACTTCGTGAAGGCGCCCCTGCTCGCGGAGCAGATGATCTACCGCATGACGGCTATGACAGCCATGTTCCTGCTTGCCGCGGGATTCCTGAAGTACCGGCGCACCGTGTCCGATGAGCCCGCCGAGACCCGCGTCATCGCGCTGGCCGGTGCGGGATTGCTGTTGTACTACTTCCTGTTCTCATCGTGGACCCGCCCCGGCATCGGAGGACTGCTTGTTGAAGCGGGACTTCTCGCAGCGGCATTCTTCGGCGCACCGCGGCTGTTCACCGCCCTATCGCGATTCTCCAGTCTCGACCGCCGCTGGGTATTTGCGGGACTGAACGCCGAACTGTTTTACGTCCTGCTTCTCTTCGCTTTTGCGCTCATCGTTCTGATGGCAGGAGCAAACTGAGCCATCTTCATGCGATTACAGCAACAGCATCTCAAGACAGGACTTCGGAACCTTCTTTGCGCGCGTCATCCGGAAGCCCTTCATCCAGGCTGACAAATGAAAGCCGTTCGGCGTAACCGCCAAAGGCCCATATTGCGACCGCAAGCTGCAGTGCATCGGCAGCGCGCACAGGACTACGGCTCCTCAATCACGCGATAGCATGCCGCGGGAACTGCGGGCACGGGCGAGGTCCACGTGGTCCATACGCCGGGCACGGACGGAATGCCGCTTGCAAGCGGCGCGAACGCGGGATCTTCCATGAGATTGGTCGCGATCTGCACCGAATAATTCGTTCCAGGCTGGCTGATCCAACGAAGCACAACTTCATCCGCCGCAGCCGACGCGCGGTCCACGAGCAGCTCCGCCCTGCCCGCGCCCAGCTCGTACGGGACGGAATCCGACATCGTAACAAGCGCGACGTAAACCGGGCCCGGCGCGGTGATCGCAAACGTGTATTCGCCGCTCGCGACGACGGGCACGTCGCCGAGATCGGCGTAGAACAACATCGCGACGTTCGTGTCGTCGCAGGTCAGCGTGTACGTGCCGACCGGAAGATTCATCACATACCAGTTTCCCTCGTGAAACCGGTTCGTGCCGGACAGCGGGACGCCGGGCGCGAGCTCCGGAATGTCGTCCATCCGCATGCAGCGGTAACCGTTGAACTGCAATCGCTCCTGCCCGTTCGTGTGCAGGATCCGCACCGCGCCGTCCCCGCGCGTCACAAGTCCAGCAACGTAAGCGGTGTCGTCGTCCACCGGCTCGAGCACGGTGCTGCCGATCCGCAGCACGCCGTTGCTGAGGTGCAGCTCGTAGCTCATCGCGCCGTCCTCGAGCACGAAGACGTCGTGGATGAACTGGTTCTCGACCACCCACGCGGCGCCGACGCGGTTCGACCACGCCGCGGGCACGGCCGGCGGCAAGAACCGGCTGCCGTGGAGCATGACCCCGAACCCGTCGAGGATCATCTCGGACACGATGGTGTCGTCGTTGCCGTAGCGCACGATGACGTCCTGGCCCGCGATGTTCGTGAACGCGCACTGGAGGTTCGTGTGGCCGGGCACGGAGAACCGGCCGTTCACGAGCGCCTGGTAGCCGGTGGACACCGTGTCGCCCGCGAGGCCGACGAGGATCCCGGTGAGCGTGCCGTTCGTCTCGGCGACGAACTGCTCGAGCCCGGAGCGCGTGACGTACAGGCCCTCCAGCGGCAGGAGGTCGGCTTGCGGACGGTTCGTCGGCGTGAAATCCATCGGCGGGATCGCGGGCTTCACGAGCCCGGCCTTCTCCTGCATCGCCGCCTTGAGCGCGGTGCGCGCGATGCCGTAGGTCGCGCTCGGCGACGTGTTCATCAGCACGATGCAGCCGAGGCGCTGGTCCGGCAGGACCTCCATGAACGACTCGAAGAAGCCCGTCGAGCCGTTCTTCGCCCACGTGCGGCCGCCGTAGCTCAGCGCCGCGTCGAGCGCGGAGTCGAGCCCGAGCCCGCACTGCGAGTAGCTGCCGACGTCGAGCGGGCGGCCCGACGTGCGGTTCATCTCCGCGAGCGCGTTCGTGGTCCACAGACCCGCGCCCTCGTTGATCAGCATGATCATCACGTGTGCGATATCCTCTGCCCGACTGTACGCCCCGCCCGTCGCGGGCATGTTCATCACGAGGTCTTGCGACGGCTGGCCGCCGTCGTAACCGGTCGCCAAGTTGTCCGTGATCGTCGCCTTGTCCGGAATGAACGACGAGTACGTCATACCGAGTGGTCCGAACAGCCGTTCCTCGGCGGCGTCCGTGAAACTTGTGCCGTCAAGCCGCGCGACGATCTCGGCGACGATGTTGAAACCGCTGTTGCAGTAGCTCGCGAACATGTCCGGCGGGTAGAGCGCGTACGTGCCGCTGAAGTACTCGATGAGCCACGCGGTGTAGCCGGGCCAGTACCGATCTATCGCCGAGACCGCGCCGTTGTAGATGTCGCCGGGCAGCCCCGAGTGGTGGTCGAGCATGTTGCGCGACGTGATATTCGTCGGGAACCCGGCGAACCGCGGCAGGAGGCTGAACTCCGGGATGTAGTTCGTGACGGACGCGTCGAGGTCCAGCTCGCCCTCGTCGAAGAGCTGCAGCGCCGTCAGCGTCGTGAGCGTCTTCGACAGCGAGCCGATCATGAACACCGTGTCGCCGTCCACGGGCACCGATTCCTCCACGTTCGCGAATCCGAAATGTTCGATCCACGCGATCTGATCGCCATCCACGAGCGCAACCGACACGCCGGGGATGTTGAAGCGCGCCATGTAGCCGGTGATGACCGGCCGCGTGACGGCGATGGTGTTGGTGAGCGAGTACGCGCGCAGGCTGCCGGAGGCGTTGCTCATGGCGCCGACGGAGAGGTAGTACGTCCCGTCCTCCGGGCAGATCCACTGGGCCGCGTTGATCCCGTTCGCCAGAGGGTCTCCGTCGGATGTGTACAGGTTGAGCCACAGCGGTGCCGAAGCGTTGGTGAATATCAAGCCCTGCGGGTCGCCCGTCCAGCCCGGCACGGCGAACCACTTCGTCTCTCCGGCCGCGAGCGAAAGGTTGGTCATCGAGCCCGGGGTCAGGACGGGGAAGCTCTCCGCCGGCTGCCATGTGTACCCACCGAAGCACAGGTACTCGAAGGTGTTGGAGGTGAAGACCTGCACGGCGGAGTCGTCCTCGTTCACGAGACCGCAGACGAAGGCTACGTTGTCGTTGGTCGGCGAGAGCACGTGGAGTCCGGCATAGTCGTCGCTCTCGATGAGCAGAACGCCGTCGTTGGTTGCGAACGTGAGGCTCGGGCTGTCGCCCTCGACGGGTGAGTAGCTGACAGGGGAGTCATCCAGCACAAACCAGGACTTCCCGAGCCGGTTGCTCCACGCCGCGGAGATCGGAACAGGATCGAACTGTTCGCCGGCTATATTCGTTATCGCACACCCAATGTACGAGTCTCGCCGAACGAGCGTTGCCCGCCCGGCGATGTTCGTGATCAGGATGCCGTTCGTCGGAGCGTCGCCTGCCGAGAACCAACCGTCTGTGCGGAGGAGCATGTTCGTGATGACTTGCGTCCCGTCGCCGTCGGCGTGGTATACGAGGGTCAACGATCCTGAGCCCGTCTCGACCCGATGGTATCCCTCCCCCGACGCGTACACGCCGGCCAGCGCGTCGAGTTCCGCCTGCGACACGGCCTGTGTCGCGGCCGGGAAATAGACCATGTTCGTAGGCGCGGGAATCCCGTATTTGTCATTCACCGCGAGTTGCAGAATGAAGTGCAGAGGCCCGCCTCCGAAGGAGGCGGGCGAACTGAACGTCACGGCAAGGCCAAGATCCCGGTTCGGCAGCACGGCCATGTTGGCGCGATAGACCTCAGTCATGCCATTCTTCGAGGCCAAGTTGCCCGCGTAATTAACCGGAGGGTGGTTCACCCCGTCCCAACCCAGACCTTTTGCCACAACCGAGAACCGATTGAACGGCGCGTTGGTGGCCTGCGGAGTGAGCATCTCCGCCACCGAGTCGGCCTCCAGAATCCGCGTCCCGTTCGGCGAGATTCCGCCCGCGAGAACCATCCGGATGTAGTGGGCGAGGTCCACCGGACGGCTGTACATACTGCCGGTGCCATACGCGTTCACGTATTCCTCCGGCATGAGCTGCCCCTGTATGTACGGTTTCGCCAGGTTGTTGATGATGTCGGGCTTGTCCTTGAGGTAGGAGCTGGCATGCATGCCCAGCGGCTCGAAGACGTTGCTGTTTACCAGATCCGTGAACAGCGCGCCGGAGCCGTCCGCGGCCTCGACGACCCCCTCCATGAGGACAAAGCCCGAATTGCAGTAGCTGTCAACGAAGCGCGGCGGGTAGATGGGATACGTACCCGCCAGGTAGTTGGTAAGCCACGCATAGCGGCTGCCGACCGGCTCGGTGGTGAAGTACGAGTTCAAGAGATTGCCCGGGATTCCGCTGTGGTGGTCGAGCAGGTCGCGTACCGTGATGGCCTCGGTGCCCGGGAAACCGCCTCGGTCCAGCAGCCGGAGCCCCGGCAGGTAGTTGGTCACGGAGTCGTCGAGCCCGAGCTTGCCCTGGTCGCGATACTGCATGGCGGCGGTGGTCGTAAACATCTTGGAGACCGAGCCGATGAGGAACACGGTGTCGGTCGTAACGGGGATGCCGTTCTCCCGATCCGCGTAGCCGAACCCTCGTGCCCAGGCGATCTCCTGTCCGTCCACCAACGCGAGCGAGAACCCGACCACCTCACCCGCCGCAATCTGCGCGGCGACCCAGTTGGTGACTGCGGCGATGGTGTCGGCAAACGAATAGAAGCGCACAATGAAAGGCGTGTCGCCTGTGGACGACAGGCCGACATCGTACCCGGCGTCGTCCTGACTCGTCCAGCCGGTCCAACCGCCGGTGCGGTTGGTGACAAAGCCGAGCGATTCACTGACGAGATGGATCGACACGTCGGCCGTGTTGCCCGTCACCACGACGCCGTAGTACTGCCCCGAAACCGTCGAGCAATGGAACCACGCGGTGTGCCCCGCGGCGAGCTCGCCGGTGGCGGACTGGCCTTCGACGAGGTCGTTGGTGATACCGCTGAGCGTCACGGTGAACACACCCGAGGTTTCGCCGACAAGCCACGCGTAGTAGTCGCCCGTCTCAGGACAGGACCAGGATAAAGACGGCCCGTCGCCATCCGCGGCAACTTCGGCGTTCGTCGTCACAATGCTCAGCGTGAACGGGACCCCGGGGCTTCCAACCTCGATCGCGTAGCTCCCGCCCGCCGCCGCGGCGAACTTGTACCATTCGCCCACCGCGCCGTAGCCGTTCCAGTCCCATTCGTTCGTTTCCGTCGCGCCGATCGCAAGCACCTTCGCGTTCGTCGGCCACGGCGGCGTGAACGTCAGCGACATCCCGCTGATCCCGTTGGTGTCCGGGAAGACGCCGGGGTTCTCCATGAAGTCGCGCCCGATCTGCGCCGGCACATCGCCGCCGAACAGCACGACGTGGCCGATGTAGGGGAGCTCGACGTAGTACGCATGGGGCAGATTCGTCGCGACGTGTTTGGCCCCGCGCGGCGGCGTCTGCGTGTCGTAATTGCCGTTCAGCACCAGCACCGGCACGTCGTTCGTCACCGCGGTCCGAAAGCTCGCATCCACCGGCGTGATGAAGGCCCAATCCTCGGAGCTGTCGTACTGGTCCTGCGAGTACGCGTAGCCATGCTCGTTCAACGGGAACGGAATGGTGTCCAGCAGGGCCGCCGCGTTCGTCATGGACTCAAACGGTAGCATGTCGTGGCGGATCATCATCGCGTACATGTTCCCCGACATCGGCCCGTCGGGTGGCGGGTTCTCGATCGGGGGGTTGATCGCCATCAGGCCGGCCATCGCAGCAATCTCGCCGTTCGCGGCGCGCCAGACGAGGCCCGGCACGTCTTCGACGCGGCCCCAGCGTGACAGGTTCATCTGGTGGAACGCGCCGTCGAAAAAGTCGTGGTAGTCGTCCGGATACAGCTCCGCGGCGAAATCCATGAGCGTGTCGCCGAAGACGGGGTACCAGCGGTTCGCGTCCGGGTCGCGCGCCACGTCGTTCGTCAGCGCGATGACAGCATCGTAGAACCCCTGCCCCATGACGGTCCATTGCGGCTCGTCCAGCTTCACAACCCCGTCCAGCACCGCGGCGCGGATGCGTTCGGGGTGCTGCCGGATGACTTCCTGCGAGAGCATCGTGCCGTAGCTTGTGCCCCAGACATTGAACGTGGCGTTGCCGAGCACGGTCATCACGTCATGCACGTCCGCCGCGTTCTCTCTCGTGTTGATCGTGTTGAAGTCCATGCCGCCGGGGCCGCCCAATCGCTGCTGCAGCTCCGCCGTGGTCTCGTTATCGCTGACGGGGAAGAGGTTTGGTTGCGAGAGATAGGTCCCGCGCTGGTTCATCGCGATCACGCGGACGGTGTTCGTGAACGCGCGGAAGACGTAGGGCTGATTGATCGCGCTTGAGCCCGGCCCGCCGCTCAGGTAGATCATCGCGCCGTTCGTGGCGTCGGGCCCGCTCGCGAGTTGCACGACGGGTATTCGATAGCTGTGCGCGTCGTTCGTCGCGCGGCTCGCGGGGACGTGGACATAGCCGAACTCCGACCCGCCGTACCACTGGTTCGTCATGAACGACGGCCAGTCCGCGACATTGGTCACCTCGCGGTAGAACGGCAGGGTGTTGGTGTATACCCCGAACTGGCAAGGTCCAGGGACCAATCCATTGACCACCGCAATCCGATACTCCGCATCATTCGTCGCCGTGAAGGTGAGTCCATAAGCCGACAGGGCCTGGCCGAACCGGATGCCTTCAACATCCTGCATATAGGCCGCAACGTGGTTCGTTGAGAGCAAGTCCAGCGTGTAAACCGTGCCTGACGAAACGGTGAACGTGAACCACACCGTCTCGCCCGCCGCCAGCACCAGGTTGCTCGCCGTCCCGGAGTCCATCGGGGGGAACGTGTCCGCCGGTTGATAGGTGAAACCGCCATAGCGCAGGTATTCAATACCGTTGGTTGTGATCACCTGGAGGGCGGTCGGTTCAGCGGACGCCACCCCGCGCGGGAACGCAAGCGTGTCCGAGTCCGGCACAAGCAGAGAGCTGCTGACCGTATCGCCGGCATCAAGGAAGATAGCCCCTTCGCTTTGGAAGAGAGCGATGCCGAGATTGAACGCCGGAAGCCAGTAGTACGAATCCGGGTCAAGGTCTGACACGAAGTAGAATTTGTCCAACCGGTTGCTCCATGCGCTGGACAGTGGAACAGCTGTCACGCGCTCTCCGCGAGCGATCGTGTCCTGGTAGGTCGTGTAGGAGCCCAATACGGTGCGGTAGTACATGATGAACCGGCCGAGGACGTTGGAGAACCCCAGTTCCCGATCCTGCGAGTCTGGCGTTGAGAACCAACCGTTTTCACGGCCGACGAGGTTGCTGGTTATCGTCGGTTCGTCACTCTGCGCATTGCGGATCCATGTCAGATTTGTGCCGTCTCTCTCGATCAGGTCATACCCCTCGATAACGGCGTAGCAGCCGGTCACGGCATCCAGTTCCGCGATCGACAGGTTGGTGACGGGCGAGGCGGGCGGAACGAAACGGTTCGTCGGCCAGTCGAGATCGAACTTGTCCTTGATTGCCCAGCGCAGAGCGTTCTGTGCGACGAGCATGGCCGCATCCGGACCGGATAAACTGCTCAGCACGATGACGCCGAGCCCACGTTCGGGAATCACTTCCAGCATGCTGCCGAAGCTTATTGAGGCGCCGTCCTTCCAGTAAGCCGTGCCGGCGTACGCAAATTGCGGGTCGGAAACGCAGTCCCAACCAAGGCCGGGACGGAAGTAGTGTTCCGTGAATTTCACCATGACGTTGGTGGTCTCGTCCTTCCACAGCGCTGCAACGGAGTTGGATTCGAGAACTTCGATGTCCAAGGGGCTGTTGCCCCACGCCAGCAGGGTTTGGATGTACTGTCCCATGTCCAGGGCAGATGAGTACACTCCGCCGCCGCCGGCGACGTTGATGATTTCATCAGGGTAGCGGGTGCCGCCCATGTATGAGCGTGCGACCGGATCCGCGCCGAAGTAACGAGAGGAAAGCATACCCATCGGCGCGAAGAAGTTGCTCGCAACAAAGGTCGGATAGTCCCTTCCGGACAAAGCCTGAACGATATCCTCCACCACCGCGAACCCGTTGTTGTTATAGGCGTTTGCGAAGTTTGGAGGGAAGTTCAGGTAATCCTTCGCCAGCGTCTCCAGCACGAACGCGTGGTAGTTCGTGCCGGGAGAGAGTGTCTCGGCGTAGTTGTAATACGTGCCCGGCATTCCGGAACAATGATTCAGCAGTTGCCTGACCGTGATGGATGTGCTGTCGAACCGCGGCAGGAGCGCAAAGGTCGGAACATGATTCGTCACCGGGTCGTCAAGGTCGAGGAGCGCGGCCTCCTGCAGCTTCAGGATCGCGGCGGCGGCGAAGGTCTTGGAAATAGAACAAAGGCCGTACATCGTGTCCGAGCGTGCCTGTACGTCGGCCTCGCGATCGGCCAGCCCGAACCCGCGCGCCCACACGATCCGGTTGCTGTCCACCAGCGCGATCGAGAGCGCGGGAACGTCGGCCTGCACCATGATGTTGGTTGCGTAGGCCGTCACCTGCGCGATGGTGTTGGAGTAGCGCAGGTCTTCGATGTCGTCGTAGCCCAGCGCCCACTTGGCCTCGAAAAGTGCGCGCAGGGAACGTCCGCCAAAAGCGAGGTCCGGGTCAAGCACGTTAACGACGTCCGCATAGGCGGTTCGGCGAGCCGGATCGTAGAGCATCCAGGAGAGGTAGCCCAACGTCCCGCCGCTGTGACCATACCCGAGCATGAGGGAGATGTACGTGCCCATCCCGTATCGCGTATTGGCCCGACGCGACTGAATGGTCGCGGCGGTCATCAGTTCCAGCGACTCCGGGCTCACGATCGCTCCGCCATACAGCGCCTTCACCCATGTCGCAAGATCCTCCGTGGATGACACCATGCCGCCGCAGCCAATGTCCCATGACTGTCCGACATCGGTGTAATCACCCATCGCGCCGGTGGTTTCGTTGGTTACAAGATAGCCGCGAATATGGTTCCCGGGAATGAAGCGCAGGTAGCCGTTGCCCTCGTCGGGCACGAAGGTGTTTGTCAAACCCAGCGGCCCGATGAACTTATTGCGGATGAACTCGGCATAGGTCCAGCTGTTGGTATTCTTCTTCTCGATAATCAGGGCAAGGATGTAAAAACCTGTGTCGCAATACCTGTACTCGGTGCCCGGCGCAAAATGGGAAGGAAGAGAGCGGACCACCTCGAACACCTCGTGCGGACCGAAGTTGGTCGTGGGATCGTCAATGGCGCGCGTCTCAAAGTAGTCCGTATCGTTGTTATGGTCCGGCAAGCCGCTGGTGTGCGTCAACAGGTTCGAGACCGTAATGACGCTGTTGCTGGGGATGTCGTACTCGGGCAGGAGCTCTGCGACCGTGTTGGTCAGACTGACGAGTCCTTCCTCGCGCAGGACCATGATGGCCGCGGTCGTGAAGGTCTTGCTGTTGCTCGCGATGCGGAACCGGTCGGTCGGCTGCGCGGCCGACATTGTTTCCATATCGCGAACACCGGATGCAATGGAAAAAACCCCTTGTGCCGCATCGTCCACGCAAAGCAGGACGGCCGGAGCGCCAGACGCTGTAAGGTTATCAGCTATACCCTGAAGGTCGGATTGCAGGTCGGCATACGTGAGGATGCCGAAACAGCACATGATCGTGGCCAGTAGCAGAAGTGTCTTCATAGGAACGCGCGACCCTCCTCTGGGTACTCATAGATACCATGCACCACCCGCCACGTACAGCCGCGCTTGTTGCTGACCCTCAGCCCTCGACCACTCCGCGCACAAACGACGCATCTTCAGGCGTAAACCTGCGCCGGACCGCACCAACATTGCAGCGGGCCTGCCGTTCGTTGCGAAAGCCGGGAATGGCGCTGCAGACGCGCGGATGACTCAACACATAATTCAGGGCCATCGCCGCAAGATCTTCCGTTGTTGAACCGAAACGCTGCTTCAACATCTCCAGCTTCGGCTTCAACGCGGACAAGGCTTCCTTCTTGAACTGTTCGCTGTTCGAGCGATGATCGCCCGGCTCAAATTTCGGAGGGTTGTCCGGATTGAACTTGTCCAGCAGCCGCCCCTGCGCAAGCGGGCTGAACGCCACAAACGAAAGCCCATGCCGCTCCATCAAGCGATCCACGCGCGAACCTGCGCGAATGAAATGATCGTCCAGCGCGTGCGCCCAGCTCTGCAACACCTTCGGCTGAATCACTGGAACGAGTCGCTCGAAGTCGTCTTCCGAGTATGCCGACAACCCGACCATCCGCACCTTTCCCTCGCGCACCAATCCGTTCATCGCCTCAACCGCGCCGGCCAGATAACGATCATTCTCTCCAAAATTGCCGTGATGGAAGTAGTAAACATCTACGTAGTCGCGCCGCAGGTTGATCAGGGATTGCTCCAGCTGATGCCGGATATGCGCCGGTTCATACGCATGCCCGGCCGTGCCAGCGAAATGTCCGACCTTCGTCGCGATGACCACACTTTCGGACTTCACGCCCAGGCGCTGCAGGACATGCGCGAGCATCCGTTCCGCCTTGCCGTTTCCATATACGTCCGCATTGTCGAAATGATTCACGCCCGCATCGAGCCCGACCTTGATGCCTGCCGCAACCTCGTCCTCGTTCACCTCGCCCCACCCGACCGGCATGCCTCTCGACCAATTCGGTCCACCCATCGTCCAGCAGCCGAAACCGATTTCCGAAACCTTGATATCGGTGGATCCGATTTTGCGATAGTTCATTGTTCTTCCTTCAACGCCACGAGTACATCCTGGCAATCGCCTTTGAACATGGAGACAGCCCATCGCCGTTTCCTGAACCACTCTACCACATCTTTAAACTTGTATCGTGCGCGCTCATGAATACGTCCTTCCTGACGATGAATTCGGTCAAACACGGCGAATCCGCGACGATTGAAATCTGCGAGCACAACCTTCCCGCCCGGCCGAACAACGCGCTCAACTTCGTGGAGCACACGTCTCCATTGAGGCATGTGGTGCAACGCGTTCATCGAGACCACCGCATCGAATGACCGGTCGCGCCATGGAAGCTTGCGCGCATCTGCGACAACAAACCGCGCACGGCCTCCGGGTCTCTCCTGGCGCACGTTCATGCGCGCGAAACGCTGCTCCCCGGCGCTCAAATCAACGGTGGTAACGCGCGGCACGCGCCGCAACAGTTCGACCAGGAACCGGCCCTTGCCGGTCCCGATTTCAAGGATGCGCCCCTTCAAAGGAAACGCCTTGGCTACAACAAATCGCTGATTCTTGCCGGTGTCATATCCCGCTTGCCGATACACCTTGTTCCGCTGCAGTAATCGAGAGTGATTTTCTGATAATTCATTCTTTAAAAAACGCATGCGTTCTCCCGCTAGAGGATGATCAGGTAGATCACGGTGGCCACGCCGATGGCCGCAAGAACGGCGGCAACAACGTTACCAAGCCATGTGTTCAGATGACGCGGGCTGCGCTGGGCTTCCAGGGCTCGCAGATAACGAAAGTGATTCATGGCTGCAAAAACATGCACCAGAACACCGAGCGCGACCAGGCTGACGCCGATCCAGAGGGAATAGCCCCGGCCGGCGGGCAGACTCTGCCCCTGCAATGCCGCCATCTCGCGCAGAAACAGGCCAAACCGGGCCACGACGAACCCAAAACCCATCAGGGCAAGGCCGGTGCGAATCCACGCAAGGAATGTTCTCTCCGCCGCCATCGGAACACGTGGGTCTTGCTCAACGGTATTCATCCATTCCTCGTTTACTGGTTGAATTTCAGACTACAAAACGCTCCCCACCCGCGCAAGGTTTCACGCGGCCGGGCAGTCGCTCCGACAGGTAACGCACGGAACCCGCCCCCGTGCAATGCGCCGGATAAAGCATGGGACTGTGAAATTGCGTCAATGCATCAGCCGTAGCGGAAAGACGCGCGGGCCCCGCGCTCCGCAAATGCAAGCCGCCGATCACAGCGCGAAACTCACGGGCACCGGAAAGGCCGGAGATGGCGTTCATCGTATTTATGATTCCGGAATGCGCACAACCGACTATTGCGATAATCCCGCCGGACGTCGCGATCCAAAGCGCCTGATCATCCACAATCGGATCCGGCATATCCGCCGATGCGTCTAGGAAAAAATCGCCGCCCACATCCTCAAACGGCACAACTCTCGGAACCGGACCCGTAACCCAGATGCCTGACGCGATCTCGACGGGCTTCAGGGTCCACACAATCCGCTCGGGCACCTCCTTCAGCACGTTCCTCACGTCCTCGGGCATTCCCACGGAGTGCATCGTTCCATCGGCGTGACGGCTATACCTTGGCATGAGAGATTCTGGATGGATGAATATTCGCGCGGACCTTGCCTGCTCCATGGCGCAAGACAATCCGCCGGTATGATCGTAATGCCCGTGACTCAACACGATCGCGTCGGCCTTATCGAGCGGAACACCCAGCACATCGGCATTCTGAGCAAAAGCACAACCCTGCCCCGTATCGAACAGGATTCGGGAACCTGCCGTTTCAATCCAGAAGGACAAGCCGTGCTCCGCCTGCATATCGGGCCGCGCGCTGCTGTTCTCTACCAGCACAGCTATGCTGACTTCACCGTCTTTCATCTGGATTTCGCCGAAGCTGACACAACCGTCCCAACCCTCTCCATAACCACCCTCATCGCCTTTTTCGCCTTCCCACCACAACTAGCTTTCGCCCCATGGCATTCCAGCTTACGAAGCGTGTTCGACACACTGCGCATTAATGTAATGATCTGTTTTTCGCCCGCGCCCTGGGCAAAAGCCAATCCCGCGGCAAGCGCCGGCGAGGCCTTGGTTCCAAGCCCGCAATCCTCCGATATCCGGCTACTCTCCGCCGTCATATGCACTTCGGCCAGCAAGGCAACCACAACAGCAGGCAGAATTCTCGTGCCGTAATTCCTGTATAAAGCATAAAATGGAACCCCGAGGAAGATGCCGTGATTACCTGAACCCGTGACGGTTATAACAGGCTCCGAGGAGCCGCACATCCTCCCGCGAATCAGTTCCGCGACGCGCTCCGGCAACGGCTTTCTTCTATCGCCCCGAACCTGCCTGACAATGAATTCCCGCACCATCAATTCGAGACCACGGTCCCGGGCCCGTGCGACAGCCATGATTTCAGGAATGCTGATGGATGCTGCTCGGCGCGGCACGCTTCGTTGAAGGCACTTCCCGTTCCTGGTTACCTGTCGTATTTCGTCGTGATGCCCGTCAATCAACACCTCAACCAATTCGCCCGGCATGCGGAGTACGGCTCGCACGTAGACACCTTTCCGCCCGGCGCGGCGAACAATCATCCACCCCCGACGATTCAAAAGCGCTCGCGCCGCACCGCGATCCACCGACGGAAAAAGATCAAATGACAGAGCCTCGGAAGACAAACCCGCGGCAACTACGGTGCGTAACCCCCTTCGATTCAAAAAGGGAACAACGGCTGTTGACGCATTCCGGAGAACCTCGTCGGACCCGTAAAGACTTGCTTTGCCGACACGAGGATCGAATGGCGCGCTCAGATAGCGCTGAGCTGTCATGAACGCAAAGGCCACGCTGGCCGGTTCCGTGCAACCCGTGACCTGAACGATTTCCGCAGCCAGTAAATCACGGGCTTTAGACAAGAGCTTTCTGTCCGCTTTCTTTTTCACAAGCCGTTGCAGGCCGGCTGGCGCAACGCCAGCCGGCCCGCGATGTCCAACTTATTTCGGACATTTCTTCAAGCACATGAACCAATCAAGGCACTTCACATCCGGATCGGCCTTCTCCGTGCGATCCTTCGCAACGCCGCAGGATCCCGGCGGCGGTACGATCACGTCTTCCCCCGGCTGCCAGTTCGCCGGCGTGGCGATCCCATGCTTGTCGGAGGTCTGCATTGCGATCAATAGGCGTTTCACCTCATCCATGTTGCGCCCGTTCGAGAGCGGGTAATAGAGAATCGCCCGCACGATGCCCTTGGGATCAATGATGAATACCGCGCGCACAGCCTGCGTGCTGCTCGCACCCGGCTGGAGCATTCCGAAAGCCTTGGAGACATCCATCTTCAGGTCTTCGATGACCGGGAAGGCAACTTCGATGTCCTTCATGTCCTTGTACTGAATTTTCTCCTTGATCGTCCGCAGCCACGCAATATGCGCGTAGATGCTGTCGATGGAGAGGCCCAGCAACTTGCAGTTGAGTTTCTCGAACTCCGGCTGCATTGCGGCAAAGGTCATGAACTCCGTCGTGCACACCGGTGTGAAGTCCGCCGGGTGCGAGAAGAAGATCACCCACTTGCCCTCATAGCACTTGGGAAAATCAATCTCTCCCTGTGTTGTTTTCGCCTTGAAACTCGGCGCTTTCTCGCCGATCAGCGGAAGGCTTGTTATTGCTTGCTCTGTCATCTGTCTGTTTCCTTTCTGTTTATTTCCTGACTTCTTCAGCTTAATGATCGCAAACGTTCGGACCCGATTTCAATGTCCCTGCGAGATAGGATTCCACCAGCGTTTCCGGCTCTTCCGCCGGCGCGCCCACCACAACCTGTATCCCATTCTGCGTAAATAGTGCCTGCGCGCGCTGCCCCATCCCGCCGGCAATGATCAGGTTCGCGCCCTGTTCATGCAACCACCGCGGCAAAACGCCCGGTTCATGGGCTGGAGGTGTCAGCATCTCCTTGCGGTTGACCTTCCGCTCTTTTTCGTCCACGTCAAGCAATGCAAATTGCTCGCAGTGCCCGAAATGCATGCACATCTTTCCGTCCGCTATGGGTATCGCTATCTTCATGTTGTTCTCCTTTGTCTTCAAATTGTCTGAGCCCCCAGGTTTCGTCCCGCTCTTTTCCGAAAGCGCGCGAATGGGCTCGATGACGCGTTCGAAGGCCCGGGCGGTCTCTGTTTTGGAATAGTGGTAAACAAAAGGCGCTCCTTCATCGCTCGCCTTGCCCACGCAGGGATCAATGGGTATCCGGCCAAGAAAAGGCACACCCATTTCTTCAGCCATTCGCTCGCCGCCACCGCTTTTAAAAATATCGGTGACCTCGCCGCATTTCGGACAAACAAATCCGCTCATGTTCTCCACGACCCCCAGCACGGGGAGTTTCAATTTCCGACAGAACGTGATGGACTTCCGGACGTCCGACGTCGCGAGATCCTGGGGTGTTGTAACCACGACCGCGCCGTCCAATGGCGCGGCCAACTGGCAGACAGACAACGGTTCATCTCCCGTACCCGGAGGACAATCAATCACGAGATAATCCAACTCGCCCCAATCCACGTCTTTCAGGAACTGACTGATTACGCTCATCTTCATCGGGCCGCGCCAGATCACGGCATCGTCCCGCTCGCGCAAGAGGAACCCGATGGACATGACCTTCAGCCCGGCCTTCTCCACCGGCTGGATCACGCCATTCTCGGCCTGGATCGAAGCCCCATCCAGCCGAAGCAGCTTGGGAATGCTGGGCCCATGAATATCCACATCCAGCAGGCCGACATGTTTCCCGCTCAGCGACAATGACACGGCGAGATTCGCCGCCACCGTGCTCTTGCCCACGCCTCCCTTGCCGGACAGAACAATGATGCGATGCCGGATCCGCTGCATCTTTTCATCCAAAATTTGTTTTTCCAAGAACTGTTCAAAAGCATTATCTGTCGTCTCTTGCTGCATCCTGTAACGCCTCCCATATCCTGCTTACATCCGCACCTGCCATGCTCCCCGGCAATTCCATGACCGAACAACCCTTCACCTGCGCATCGGTGACGCTGCGGTCATATCGAATGCGCCCCGCAATACGGGCACCCAATTCCTCCGCCCTGGATTCGATCGCCACAGTTTGCGCCGGGTTGATATCCCATTTATTTACGCAAGCGGCCGCCGGTATCTTGAAATGACGGGCCAGTCCCAGCACACGCTCCAAATCATGAAGCCCTGAAAGGGTTGGCTCCGTCACCACCAGCACCTGCGTCGCACCCGTGAGAGAAGCGATCACCGGGCATCCGATACCCGGCGGACCGTCCACGATGACCAGGTCCAGCCCTTTTTCGCCGCCGATCCGTCGCGCTTCTTCCCGCACACGGGCCACCAGCTTTCCGGAATTCTCGCCACCGGGATTCAACCGCGCATGAACCATTGGACCGTAACGGGTGTCGGAAAGATACCACTCGCCGCATATGCGCTCCGGAAAATCAATGGCCCCGGCCGGACAAACACGGACGCACACGCCGCAACCTTCACAACCGAGCGGTTCGACACGATATAAATCGTCGCTCTTTCGGATCGCATCAAATCGGCATTCCGCAAAACAAATTCCACATCCCGTGCAATCCTTTTGACGAATGACCGCCTCATGCCCGCTGCGGAATTCCTCGCGCCGGCGAATCTCCGGCTGCAAAAGAAGATGCATGTCGGCTGCATCCACGTCACAATCCGCGACCACCGATTCTCCGGCCAACACGGCAAACGCAGCCGTCACGCTGGTTTTACCCGTCCCGCCTTTGCCGCTGATTATGACCAGTTCTTTCATTATTCGTTAACTAGCGCTGCTTCCCGATTTCATTTTCCAAGACTTTTACAAGTTCCAGCACGGCATCTTTAAAGGCCGGAATTACGTTCACCATTTCGCCACGCGAATACGCCTCGGCAACTTTTCGGTCTTCCGGTATTTCCGCCAGCACCTGAACGCGTTCCTCCGTGCAATACGAGCGGACATCATCGTTCCCGATTCCCGCGCGATTGATCACGACCCCGAAATCTTTCTCCAACTGCCGCATCAAATCCACGGCCAAGCGTAAATCGTTCAATCCAAACGGCGTCGGCTCCGTGACAAGTATCACGTAATCTGCATCGCGCACTGTCGTAACCACGGGGCAAGAGGTCCCCGGCGGAGCATCAAGAATTGCAATCGCTTCTGCGAT
>Ga0334884_1002736_pt1 | contig 21641 bp, 18 predicted proteins | sample GraSluR1_MG_7_FD_207215 | JGI IMG/M metagenome (GOLD analysis project Ga0334884, IMG submission 207215) | Sludge microbial communities from methane-producing bioreactor in Wageningen University, Netherlands - Granular Sludge_12_05 R1 | ecosystem: Engineered > Bioreactor > Anaerobic >...
TACCCGCTACGCCATTCAAAGATGGAACTACCTTAATACTGATGGCCAAGGATTTGATGCAGATTTAGTAATAATAGATGCCTCTGACAGATTTTATGTTGATCAGAATAGTCAGGCAAACACCCAAAAACAAATTTATCAGATTTATACTGAAGGAAGCCAGGCTTTACAATCGGAAGAAATGCAAACCGTATTTCTCTATGAAGATATTGACTATCAGGAGTGCGATTTAACAAACACAATCAAGTGGACAGGCTTTTTTGACACCTTTAATCCCGTTTCCTACAAAATCTTATTCAGCACTGATGGTGGTAACAGTTTTACGCTACTTACCACCTTATCACAAAATGATCTTGAGCAAGTGGAAACGATTTCAACCTACGAAAACACTTCAACACATCAAACTCCAGTTTACGCCTACACCCACCAAGAACTCAATCCTGATCAAACTTATACCTACAAAGTAGAAGCTGTTTACGATATAAACGGCGAACGACAAACAAGTGGTTCAAATCTGCAATCACGCAATACACCGGCTTATCAGCGGCCTGATCCTCCAAAAATTAAAAGCGTGAGTGTAAACGAAAACAATGAAATAGAAATTTTCGGCGAAATCACAGCACCTGGTTCTACAACCATCAATAGCTCATCCATCTGGAGAACCAACAGTCAAAACTCGTCTGATTTGAGTTTTTACATTGATCTCAACCAAACAAGACCGGGTACTGTTAACTACACCGATGAAGCAGTATCTACTAATGAAACGGCCTATTGGTATGGCCTGATGTTGGAGGACAAATGTCAGTTTCCCATTCCGGAAGACCCAACCACAAATGCGCACAGAAGCATCTTTCTGACAGCAGAAGTTATTAACAACGAGCAAGTTGAACTTAACTGGAATGCCTACGAAGGTTGGTCACCGGATCATTATCGCATTTTCAGAAAGACATCTACCGATGCTTATATTGAAATTGGTTCACCACAACAAACCCAATACACCGACAACACGATAGCCGATGGTGATGAATCAGGCAGCATCATTTATTTTGTTCAGGCAGTTTCGGAAGATCAAAGTACCGGGGCCGAAATCACCGCATCCTCCAACAGGGTAATAGTGGGATTCGATAGTCCGTTTTTTGTGCCCAATGCATTTCGACCATCATCAATTAAATCTAAAAATCAACTATTTAAACCGCTTTCCCGTTTTTCACCAGCAGGTGGCTATCTGTTTCAAATCTACGATCGCTGGGGAAGGCTACTTTTCGAATCGACAGATTTCAATGAAGGCTGGGACGGGAAAGTGAACGGAAATGAAGCTCCACAAGGCGTTTATCTCTGGCGATACAGCTACAAAAATTCTGAAGCTAAAACACTGGAAGACAAGGGCACGGTGATGTTAATCAGGTAGTTTATCGAACTTAACTGTTCAGGGTTTTTCAATACGCTCTCTACGACTGATATACTTATTTCTGGCAAACTCCTGCATATCACTGATGCTGTCCTTTTCGTCCATGATTTCAAAGCCGAGTAAAGTTTCGATGATATCTTCCATCGTTATGATACCGGCAGTTCCGCCATATTCGTCCACCACAAGGGCAATATGTTCGCGTTGCTGTATCATCCTGTCCCAGGCCCTTAATGCAGGGATAGATTCAGGAACGACGATTATTTCCCGCTTCAGAGCTTTAACCAGTGTTCCGTGCTTATCATCTGCCAACAGCTCAAAAACATCCTGCCTGAAAACATATCCGGTAACATTCTCAATGCTACCCGAATAAACAGGAATGCGGGTAAAAGCTTTAAGCTCATCCATTTCGGCAAAATCCTCTATCCGTGTGTCCTGTTCCACTGCTGCAACAACAACCCTGGGCGTCATGATATCCCAGATTTTAACCTTTCGCAAGCTGATGATATTATTGATGATACGACTTTCCTGTTCGCCTAATACGCCCTCCTGCATTCCAATATCAGCCAAAAGTCCAAGCTCCTCGCGACTGATGGTTTTTTCGCTTCCCTTTTTGGAAAAGAGACGCGTAATATATGCTGATATCCATACCAAGGGCCAGGTGATTACAAGCATAATTCGTATGGAGAAGAATGTAAATCCCAATAAATTTTTCCAATAACTGGCTCCGATGGTTTTCGGAATTATCTCAGTCAATATTAATATCAAAATGGTGAGTATCGCAGAAATAATACCAAAATAGGCTTCGCCAAAAACTTTTACGGCCTGAGCACCCACCCCGGCGGCACCAATGGTATGCGCCACCGTATTCATAGATAAAATAGCAGAAAGGGGCCGGTCGATTTCCTGCTTCATCTTTCCTAAAGCTGTGGCAATTTTGTCTCCGGCTTCGGCTCGGGTTCTGAGATAAGTTTGAGGAGCCGATAATAAAACCGACTCCAGAATAGAACACAAAAAAGAAACGACCAGCGCAAGTAAAAGGTAAAGAATCAGTTGAAGCATCAAAAGTTGTATTTGCGCGTAAAATTAAGTAAATGAAACAATTCCTTGTGCATCTGATCTTATTTTTTACATCGATCGTTCGATATGGGTAAACTTAAAATGTATCGTCTTTTCATTCGGTTAAAATCCGCATCTCAACCCGTCTGTTCCTCGCCCGACCGGTTTGATCTTCATTGGAATCCAATGGCAAATCAGAACCAAATCCACGAACCAGAAGTCGATCAGCATCAATTCCATTGGCAAGTAAAAAATCTGCCACAGCCTGCGCCCGATCCAATGAAAGCTTGCGATTGAAATCTTCCTCGCCGGTAGTGTCTGTATGCCCTTCTAAACTAATCATTAAATCAGGATTTCGTTTCAGAAAAGTCTCCAGATTTTTCAGGCTAGCCAACGCTTCCGGAAGCAGAACGGCTTTGTTCAGTTCAAACAAAACATTCTCAAGTACAATAGTTCTTCCAGCCTTTATTGGTTCAAGTTCAACCTTTTGTAAAACTGGTTTGAGCTCTGTTCCCTTTTCCGGACGAAATGATGTTTCGTAATATAAATAATGCCCTGCATTTACCTGAAGTACAAGATGTTTGCGGGCAGGAAGTACCACAAAAGCCAAACCTTTTTCATCTGTTTGCACAGTTATCAACTCATGGGCTAAAACAGGTTCCGAAACAGTAACATCTGCTTTTAAAGGCTGAGCAGTTTCTTTATCCGTCACCAATAACTCAACATAGCTAACAGGCTCTGGTTGAAACAATAATGGCAAATCAAAACTAAAAATATCATAATGATCCGTGCTGTCAGCTTTGGCAGATATCATGGCAGTAGCACCGGCAGCATCTACCACCAGGTTTATTTGATCCGTCTCCTGATTAATTGGGAAACCCATGTTGACAGGTTTTTGCCACAGACCTGATGAATCTTTCCGGCTGAGGAAAAGATCCATTCCACCCATTCCTGGATGGCCGTCAGACGAATAATAAAGAGTCTTATTATCGAAATGCCAGAAAGGTGCCATCTCGTTTCCAGCAGAGTTTAAGATTTCACCCATGTTTTGCGGTTCACCCCATTTTCCATTTTGAAAATGACTGATCCACAAATCGCTGCCACCTTCTCCTTCAGGTCTGTTGCTGGCAAAAATCAGGCTTTTCCCATCAACCGACAAAGCCGGCTGCGAATCCCAATAGGCACTGTTTACTTCCACAAGATTCTGCGGAACCGACCAGCCGTGACTGTTTTTGGTTGATAGATAAATATCGCAGCTTCCTCTTCCATTCGGCCAGCCACAAGCAGCAAAAACAATACTCTTTCCATCAGCCGAAAAAGTAACAGCACCAATCTGCTGCGAAAAAGGCCAGGTTTCAGGCTCCAAAGCAACCGCCTCTGCCCAGGCTTCATCCAGCCATTCCGATAGCATTACTGTTTCAATGTGGGGTTTATCCTTTGCCATTTCCTGTCGTCTTGTAAAAAGTAATTGTTTCCCATCAAGCCGCAAGGCATTCACATATTCATCTCCGGGTGAGTTAATTTGTCCGCCCAGCGACAGCAGTTCAATTTCCAATGGATTGGCATATGCTTCTTTTCTGAAATGAGCTATTTCACGGAGTAAACTTGCTTTTTCAAGAAATGATGCAGAAATGTCCTGACGTTTCAGAAAGACTTCGAGTACCGTCGAAGCCTTGTCATACAGGCCTTTAGCAACATAAGCTTTGGATAGTACATACCCAATTCCCGGAAAAAAATCAGGTGAGAGGTCATAGGCGTGTTCGTAAGCTTCAACAGCTAATGTTATGCTATCCAACTCATTAGCCGCATCTCCGAGCATCAGCCAGGCTTCAATAAAAACGGGATCGGCCTCAACAGATTTCTGAAGAAACGGAATACTTTTATAATAATCGCCAGCTCGGAAAGCTGTCTCAGCTGATTCGAAGGATTTCAGGGCTTTTCGGGAAGTTTGCTGCTTTGTATGAGTTTGCTGTGCCGAAAGGGGAAAAACCAAGAACAGCAAGAGCAACAACATCAAGGAATACGCATATATTTGTGGCTTTGCAGGCTGATGCGCCATTGCGGATGCTTCATCACATAATCGGTGAGCAGGGGTATAATATTTTCTGATACGCTCCATTCAGGCTGTAAATATAAGTAACATTCGGGCTTCACCAGTTTGGCATTTTTTTCGGCCCATTCCAGATCGGCTTCCTTTTCGATTACAACTTTAAGTTCATGCGCACGACTGTATATTTCTGGTTTTGGTGGCGAAAGCTTTTTCGGAGACAAGCAAATCCAGTCCCATGAACCAGTTAAAGGATGTGCTCCGGAGGTTTCCACCATCGTTTTAACACCCATTTGTTGCATCAGTTCTGTAAAATAATCCAGCGGATAGAGCGAAGGCTCACCACCTGTGACCACAACAGTTTTTGCGGTTTGTTCAGCCGCACGTTTTGCAATTTCATCTGCCAAAACAGGAGGAAAATGCGTGGCATCCCAGCTGGGTTTGGTGTCGCACCAGCTGCAGCCCACATCGCAGCCGCCGATGCGGATAAAATAAGCCGCACTGCCCATATTGTGTCCTTCGCCTTGTATGGTATAGAACTCCTCCATCAAGGGTAGTTTGCGGCCGCCTTCAAGGATATCCTGTTTGATATTAGTCATTTAAAGTAGCAATAATAGATTATTCTTTTACCAAAAAAAACTGCTTTAACAGATTCGCTTTCAGGCATCAACTCCAAGTATAATGTAGAATTCGCTTCGTCTGTTTTAAAAACTTCCTCGCTTACAATCCAATCGTTTTCATCAAAATAAACTAAACGATAATCCCCATTTTTAAACTGATCGCTATTGATTACAAAAATACGTTCTTCATTGTCATTTTTATTCACATTCAGAAGTACGCCTTTTTCTAAGGCAAGATGAAAAGGATTCAGATAAGGTTCCAAATTCATTTTGAATGCTCTGGCCGTGAAGGATTTACTACGCTCGGCAGAGATCATGATCTGCCAGGGATTAACAAATGCTACGCCCTCAATTTGTGTGGTAAGCAGGTTTGGAAGATCGATTCTGCGCTTACTGGATTCCATAAAGTTTTCATTTTCAAAACCGTAAAAAAGCCACACAAAAGGTTCCCAGGTTTTGTAAGTGTATCCAACCAAGACCAACTGATTTCGCCCGGAATCAAAATCTGCTCCGGTGATCAACCCTCGGCTGTCAAATCGTCCCAACAGTTTTGGAGTGTGTTTACCCGGCTCAATGGGCAATGAATAGATTTTTGAATGCTGATCGCCTCTGTTTTTACTAAAGAGATAGAGATGTTCTTTCCCGGCAACCATTGCCTCACAATCAAAATTATTTGATTTCCAGTTGACTGTAAAATCAGTCTGATCCCCAAAGCTGAAATGTATGGTTTCTGTGGACAACTCAGCATCTCCTTTCGGCGGGATATCCATTCGGCTGACCCGATGAATCAGCAGATTTTTTCTACTTCCGCTGTTGTTGCCAAAATCGCCGATAAAAAGATAATCCTCATGCAAAGCCACATCTTCCCAGTCTGTATTTTTTATTCCGGGGAATATTAATCTCCTGCTGATTTCGCTGGTCGTTGTATCGATGCCATACAGCACCGCTTCGCCGCCACTATCGTTATGTGTCCAAAGTAATCCATCAAAAAAGACCAGACCGGAAGTCTCTTCCACAGTGTTAGGAAGCTCAAACAAAAAGTCAGGGTTTTGAATGGAGATTGGAAATCTGCAACTGATCGAAAGGCTGTCGGATGGATTGAAGTTGGCCGCAAATACATCATCACATTGTGCCTGCATTTGCGCTGCGCTAAAAAATAAAGCTGAAAAAATCAGCCAAAAGCTCAGGAAATATTTCATTGATACACCGCTTTCTTGCTAGCCAGCAGCGTGTTTCGCAACAAAGAAACAATCGTCATAGGACCAACACCACCAGGCACGGGCGTGATAGCAGAAGCTTTTTTAGATACCTCGTCATAATCCACATCTCCGGCCAGGTAATAGCCTTTTTCTTTGCTGGCATCTTCCACACGATGAATACCCACATCAATAACTGCTGCTCCGGATTTTACCATATCGGCCGTAACAAAACCAACTTTTCCAATGGCAGCTATCAGGATATCAGCTTGTAAGGTAATTTCCCTGAGGTTTTTAGTACGGCTGTGGCAGAGCGTTACTGTGGCATCGGCATTTTTCGCCTTACGCGAAAGCATCACGCTGATTGGCGTGCCTACAATATTCGACCGGCCAATTACCACTACATGCTTGCCAGCTGTTTCAATTTTGCTGCGTTCCAACAGCTCCATAATTCCATTAGGAGTGGCCGGGAGATAAGAAGGCAGGCCAAGCATCATGCGACCGGCATTCTCCGGATGAAAACCATCCACATCCTTGGACGGATCAATGGCCATTAATACTTTTTGTTCATTCATATGATCGGGAAGCGGGAGCTGAACAATGTACCCGTCCACCTCTTCATCACGATTCATGAATTCCACCAACTCAAGCAACTCCTTTTCAGAAGTATTTGCCGGAAGCCGATAAACCGAGGAGGTTATTCCAACTGATCTGCAGGCTTTTTCTTTGGATGCCACATAGGTTTGACTTGCCGCATCTTCGCCAACAATAATTGCAGCCAGATGCGGTGCCTTGTCATCCTTATCAATCATGGCCGCCACCTCTTTGGCAATCTCTTTTTTGATCTCGGCGGCAATCGCTTTGCCATCAATAATTTTAAGACTCATAATTTCTTCTGTTTCTATCGGCGACGCATCTGGTTCATCATGCGCATCATTTTCTGACCGCCCCCACCTGTCATCATACGCATCATTTTTGAAGTTTCGCTAAACTGCTTCACCAAACGGTTTACCTCAACAATACTTGTGCCGCTCCCAATTGCGATGCGTTTGCGCCGGCTTCCGTTGAGCAGTTTTGGGTCTTCGCGTTCAGCCGGTGTCATAGAATAAATGATCGCTTCGATTCCTTTAAAGGCATCATCCTCTATTTCGGTATCCTTCAAAGCTTTACCCATTCCCGGAATCATACCGGCCAAATCCTTGATGTTTCCCATCTTTTTGATCTGCTGTATCTGCTTGAGGAAGTCGTTGAAGTTGAACTCATTCTTGGCAATTTTGCGCTGTAGCTTTCGTGCCTCTTCGGCATCAAACTGCTCCTGAGCTTTCTCAACAAGTGAAACAATATCGCCCATGCCCAGGATACGATCAGCCATACGCTTGGGATAGAAAACATCCAGGGCATCCATTTTTTCGCCAATCCCGACAAATTTGATCGGTTTATCCACCACAGAACGAATACTCAGAGCAGCCCCACCACGTGTGTCGCCATCCAATTTGGTGAGTACTACCCCATGAAAATCAAGTCTGTCGTTGAAGGCTTTGGCTGTATTCACTGCATCCTGACCAGTCATGGAATCCACTACAAACAAAATCTCGTGTGGATCAACATTTTTCTTAATGGCTGCAATCTCGTTCATCATCTGTTCATCAACAGCTAAACGACCAGCTGTATCGATGATCACCACATTTTTACCAGACTGCTTGGCATGAGCAATGGCCTTTTTAGCAATTCCTACAGGATCCTTGCTTCCATCCTCGGTAAACACCTCAACAGCAACCTGTTCGCCCAACACCTTGAGCTGATCAATAGCTGCCGGACGGTAAACGTCACCAGCCACAAGCAAGACCTGTTTTCCTTTTTTTGATTTAAGGTAGTTAGCCAGCTTTGCCGAAAAAGTGGTCTTACCCGAACCCTGAAGCCCGGCAATCAAGATAATGCTTGGATTTCCTTTGAGGTTGATTTCAATTTGCTCGCCACCCATCAGTTCGGCCAACTCATCATGTACAATTTTCACCATGAGCTGCCCGGGCGAAACAGCCGACAAAATCTTTTGCCCCAGTGCTTTCTCTTTTACTGTATTGGTAAAATCCTTGGCAATCTTGAAGCTTACATCGGCATCAATCAATGCCTTTCGTACCTCCTTGAGCGTTTCGGCAACATTGATTTCAGAAATGTGTCCCTGTCCTTTTAGCAATTTGAACGAGCGTTCCAGTTTTTCACTCAGGCCTTCAAACATAGTTACTTATCTGTTTATGATGAATCTATTTAAGCTTTTTTTTCAGGCTGCAAAAATAGCAAAAATTCGGGAGATGCAGAACGAATGGGATATAATAAGGTGCATGCAGTACTGTGCTTCTAAAATGAACTTAAGGTAAAGAAATTAAAGCATTTAGAAAAAATGTTGTGTCCGTTCAAAAAACATAATCTCATAGCCAATATTACTCCTTTTACAATTTCATTTAAAATCAAACGTTAGCTGGAATAGGATGCAAATTCAGACAGATGAATTAGCCTATCTTTGCAGCTGGTTAATCTTATTTAAGGTATTGATTTGATGAGACAAATTCCAATTCTTATATTCTTATTCTTGCTGATAGTGTCATTCAGCATTTTTTCCTGTAGAAAACATGATGAGATAAGTACTGATTCCGGACTAAAACTTAGTTTTTCTTCTGATTCTGTAGTTTTCGACACCGTTTTCTCAAGTCTGGGGTCTGCTACACGTCAGCTGATGATCTACAACAATAACAAGGAACGCATAAACATTGGTTCTATCCGTCTGGGCAATGCCAACAACTCTCCCTTCAGAATAAATGTGGACGGCAAGCCCGGTACGCAAATTTATGATATCGAAATACCCGGAAACGACAGTCTGTATGTATTTCTGCGCGTGACCATTGACCCCGCTGACCAGCAAAATCCCTTTGTGGTGGAAGACGATCTGATGTTTGAAACCAATGGCAACAGTCAGCAGGTGAAACTGGTAGCATGGGGACAGGACGCTATTTATATTGTTGCTGATCAGCAAATTGCAGGATTTCCACCTTTTAAAATTGTGGCTGACAGCCTTGAAACGACTGTCTGGACAGCAGAGAAACCTTATGTGGTTTATGGTTACGCCTTAATCAATTCTTATGGCACTTTGCGCATTGAAGCCGGCGCGCACATTCATTTTCACGATCAATCGGGTTTGTGGTCATACAGCGAAGGCCAGCTGATTGTTGATGGCACAGCCGAATCACCAGTGCTTTTCAGGGGCGACAGGCTCGAAAGCAGCGATGGGCTCGACTACCGTCATGTGCCCGGCCAATGGGATCGCATCTGGTTGATGGAAGCCAGAGCCGGAGCAGATCACCAGATTTCACATGCCATAATCAGAAATGGTTATATCGGAATTCAGGCTGAATCATTTCTGAAACCTACCGAAGCTGCATTGCGTATTGACAATACCATCATTGAAAATCACACCGGCGTGGGAATCTTTTCAAGGCTTTATGCCATTGAAGCAAAAAACACTGTAATCGCCAACTGCGGCAATTATGCCCTGGCACTTACTGGCGGCGGCGATTACCGCTTTGTGCACACTACCATTGCCAACAACTGGAGCCTCTCGGTTAGGAATAATCCATCAATTTTCTTTAACAATTTTTTGCTGGACTCTTCGAATAATCCTGTTGCGATTCCTTTTCAGTTTGCGATGGGTAACAGCCTGATTTACGGCTCCAATTCAGAAGAGTTTAATTATGAATTTGTGAGCAGTGCCGATACCAATTATGTTTTTGAAAACTGCCTGATAAAAACTGAGCGTCGAATAGCCGACTGGCCTGGCTTTGTGAACAGTATCGCCAACGAAAATCCGCTTTTCAAAGATTACGTAAACTTCAATTACAAACCCGATACCCTTTCGCCGGTAATTGGAAAAGGGAAACCGGAATTTGCACAGGAAGTGCCTTTCGACCTGGATGGGGTTTCGCGTACCGAAAGTCCCGATTTAGGTGCCTATCAATTTGTACCGGCCAACCGCTAAAACGGAAATATGATCATTGGAATTGGAGGCGTGAGCAGAGCGGGAAAGACTACCCTGGCCAAATGGCTTAGGAATCAGTTCCCTCACAAAAAAACACACCTTATCTGTCAGGATGAGTTTGCTTATCCTACTGACCAAATACCGCGAATTAAGGATCGTATTGACTGGGAACATCCGGATAGCATTGATCATGAAAGATTTAGAAAAAGCATCCTGGCCGAGAGCAAATTAAATGAAATTGTGATTGCCGAAGGGCTGCTTGTTTTTCATGATCGGTTGACCTATAGTTTGTACGACAGCATGTTGCTGGTTGAAATTGATTACCAAACTTTTCTGAACCGAAAAGAACATGATCACCGTTGGGGACACGAGCCCGACTGGTATGTAAAGCATATCTGGGAAAGTTATTTAAACTACGGCCAAAGCCCGGAACCGCAGCGTACACTCATTGTTAATGGCACCAAAAAGTTCCCTACAAAAACCATTTTGAATTTCATTGCCTAAATTGCTTCCATCATGGATCAGGAAATAATTCTCAAAACGACCGATTTTGTAAAACACAAACTTGCCGATACCGAAAGCGGACATGATTGGCTTCATATCGAAAGGGTTTACCAAAATGCACTGCAACTGATCGAAAACACTTCTTGCGACCGAACCGTAGTACTGATTGCGGTTTTGGTGCACGATTTGAATGATACTAAGTTTCAAAAAGGAAAAGAAACTGAAATCCTTGAGGAAATCAGCAGTTTCTTACTTAAAACAGGTTTATGCCCCGAAAAGCTCGAACATATCAAAACTATCATCAACAATTTGTCGTTCAGGCACAGTTTTGGAAACAGCATTGACAAAAGCCTTGAGTTTCAAATCGTGCAGGATGCCGACAGGCTTGACGCTATTGGTGCCATCGGAATTGCAAGGGCTTTCAGTTATGGAGGATTTAAACAACGTCCGTTTTACACAGAAAACCCAGCAGCAATCCAGCATGAAAGCAGCACGTCCTATCAAAAAAGCAAGGCTGCAACCATCAACCATTTTTATGAAAAGCTGTTGCTTCTCAAAGACCAGATGAATACTGAAAAGGCAAAAGCAATTGCAGAGAAAAGGCATCAGTTTATGTTCGATTTTCTGGCCCAGTTCGAAGCTGAAAAAACAGGAAAAAGCTGACTAATTCAAGAGTTTTACTTCTTTTAATGATTGATTTCCAACCTGATCTTTCACCTCAATCCTGAGGTTATTTTCGCCTTTTCTCAGACGTTCATCAACTTCATAAATTAATAAATCATTTTTGGCATCATATTCCATCAGCAACCATTCGCCATTAAGAGTGGCGTTGTAGGTATCAATACCGGTTTCTTTGTCTTCGATTCTGACTTTTAAGGTAGTTAATCCCGAAACAGATTTAGTCTGGCTAAAATTCAGAAATTCGATGTTGGGTTTTAAGGTATCTGCCAACACAGTGAAACGTCCCATCAATCGGGGTTCAGCACGAAGAAATCCTTTTTCTAATTTTGTTTTCATTGCTGAAGTCTCATTTTTTTCGTCCAGATAGGCGATGTATAACTTATCAGGCTGCTTGAAATCAGGAAGTTTAACAGCCAATTTATAGGCCTTATGCACAGGAATAGTCCGGTCGCCAATCTGAAAAATCTCAACACCACTTAGGCTGTCATTTTTGCTTGCTACAACAAGGTATTCATCCTTATAAAAAGCATCCTTTGGAATATTCAGCTTGAAATTTTCACTTTCCAGACTAAATGTTGAGCCTGCTTTGACGAGGATTCCTGAGGGATTTACTTTTTCAATTGAAGTATCCGGCTCCACGCCTATCACCGTGAAAGGCAAAAGTGATCGGTTTTGATGGAAATCCAGTACTTCAAATGCGAGTTTGATGGTATCATCACTTTTCACCTTGATTATTCCCTGCGCTTTTTCATAAAGCCCAAGTTTATTTAAAGGATCAACAGCAGTTTTGATCAGCCGTTTTTTGTTTGTTTGATAATAGGCATAATCAATATAGCTGTTGATGTAGCGCGTTTCGCCAAAAGAAAAACGATCCGCTTTCACCTCAAATAAAACGATCGAATCCCGCAAAAGCCGAATCGAATAAACTCCGTTTTTATTAGGTGTATCGTTATGCTGATCAATCACAGAAACTCCAAAAGCAAAGCTTCCACTGAGCTCAACAGCTTGATGATCAGGCAATCGGTGTTGCTCACCCCAACCCTGGACAGGCAAATAAAAGGGCTTGAGTTGTTGCTTTACATAAGAAGTGTCATTCATTGGATAAACCGCAAAATGACTGATTGCCGGACGGATATAATCTTTCATCTGAATGCCGAAATACAGGGGATTCATGGGTTCCTGAGTTGCTGCATCACGGATTTCGAAATGGAGATGCGGCCCGCCGGATGAACCGCTGTTGCCTGATAAACCTAACAGATGGCCAACTTTTAGCGCAAATTGTTCAGGAATTAGATACAGATTTATAGCATAAGATTTTTGTCGGTATTGTTCCTGCTTGACGTAGGCCTCAATTTCGGGACTAAAACGCTGTAAATGTGCATACACAGAAGTGTAACCCTCCGGATGATTTACGTAAATGGCTTTGCCAAAACCAAAAGGAGACACAGCAATCCGGCTCACATAACCATCACCAACAGCAAAGACCCTATGTCCTTCAACACCCTGGGTGCGGATATCAATACCCGAATGAAAATGATTGCTGCGCAATTCGGCAAAAGTACCCGACAAGTATATCGGAATATCAAGCGGAGACCTGTAAGTAGGAAATTGCTGCTGACCATTTATAAGCAAGGATGCCAGAAATAGAAAAGTAAAAATCAGTTGTTTCATTAAAAAAGTTTAGTGAGTTGATTCATGTGGGTTATGATGAGATCTGCATCCGGAAAATCGCCTATCAGCTTATGTTCATTAAAGAAAACTGTTTTCAGGCCTGCCGTTTTGGCTCCGACAATATCTTTTTCGTACAAATTGCCTATCATTACGGATGATTCTGCCTTTGCTTCACTCTTTTGAAGCACTGCAGCAAAAAAGCGGGGATCGGGTTTAGCAAAACCAAGTTCCTTTCTGGAAAAGAACAAATGAAAATACTGATCAGCACCAACTCTGGCCAAAGCCATCTTCATCTCTGCAACATCTGAATGACTGGCACTGGTGGCAATGATACAGGTGTATTGCTTCGAAAGCACTTTCAAACTCTCTTCTGCGCCCGGAATCCAGGCAACCTGCTTCCATCCCGACATGGATCCGGGTTCATCAAAATCGCGCATGATGGTATCGCCCCAGTCAAATATCAATGTTTTAATCATAATCCCCATTATTTGGGCAAAAATACCAAAAAGCTTCTTACCGTAAATTTAGTACTTTTGCAATGTATTTTGGGTACTTAAAAAGTGCCGGATACCTAAGCACCGTATGTGTAATTATTTCCACAAAATGTTCTGTTTATGAAGGCAAACCATTTTATTTTTCTCCTGATTCTGTTTTCGGTTGTGCTTTTATTCGCTGCCTGTAACAAGGAAGATACCAAGGATGATCCTTACCCGCCCTTTATCGTTTTGAACGGGACAAATCCAACATGGTCGCCCCTGGGTGAACCATATGAAGATGCAGGAGCAAAAGCATACGACATCACCGCAACACAGGACACCATTGACATTACTGCCAGAATGCAAACGAATTCAAACGTTAACGAAAACGAGGTTGGCTCGTATCGGGTAACATACAACGTATCAGACGAAGCGGGCAATCAGGCCGAAGAGGTTGAACGCTGGATTTACATCAATATCTACAAATGAGATTTCATTTCCCAATGATCAGGCGCATATCGTTGCCACTGCTGTTGCTTTTCAGGTTAACAACAGTGATGATTTTGTTAAGCCTTAGTCGTTGGTTGTTTTATGTGTTTAACCTCAACAATTTTGGTTATCTTACTTTTGTCGAGCTGATGTCGCTTATGTTTGCCGGCTTGCGTTTTGACCTGGCGGCACTGGTCATGATTAACCTCTTGTATATCTTATTATTAGCCATACCTGCACCCATAAAATATCATCCCTTATGGCAAAAAACTGCAGATCAGATTTTTATCTGGACCAATGCCCTGGCGATTGGATTAAACCTGATTGATACCATTTATTTCAGGTTTATCTCCAAACGCACAACGGTTGAAATTTTTCAGTTTTTGAGTAACCCGGATGAAAATATACTACTGCTACTCTGGCAATTCCTTACTGATTATTGGTATATGTGGGTGATTTGGGTGGTCTTTATCTGGGTTTTGTTTAAAATCACCAGGTTTTTCGTGCCTCAGTCACCCGCTGCTGTGCGCACAAAAATCTGGTATGTCTTGCAGACGATATTCTTTGTCATCAGTGGTATTTTTATCGTTATCGCCGGAAGAGGCGGATTCCAGCTAAAACCCATCAGCCTGGTTACAGCCGCCAGTTACGCCAGCACCCAACAAATTCCACTTGTACTAAACACCCCCTTTTCAATTGCTAAAACACTCAATCAAAAGGTGTTGCAACAGCGATCCGATTTCACCGAAGAAGAATTGGAAAAGATATACACCCCACTTCAAAAGATCAAAAAGCCGGATTGGTTTAAGCGTACAAAACCCAAACCTAATTTTGTTATTCTCATACTCGAGAGCTTTGGACAGGAGTTGATCGGGTTTTACAATCCACAAAAACAAGAACTTACACCTTTTTTGGATAGTTTATTCGCAAGAAGCATCACTTTCGACGGCCATGCCAATGGCAGACGATCCATCGAAGCCTTACCGGCTATCTTAGCTGGCATTCCCTCCCTGATGCCGGTAGATTATCCAACTTCGGCTTATGCGGCAAATACTGTAAAAGGCCTAGGTAGCTTGCTCAGTCAAGAAGGTTACACCACAGCCTTTTTTCACGGCGGCAACAACGGTACCATGAATTTTGATGCCACCGCCAAAGCTTTAGGCTTTGAACATTATTTTGGTAGAAATGAATATGCTAATGAGGCAGATTTTGATGGCAGCTGGGGCATATTCGATGAGCCATTTCTGAAATTCAGCAACGAGACAATGAGTGGTTTTAAGGAACCTTTTATCTCAGCCATCTTCACGCTCTCGTCACATCACCCATTTAGTTTGCCCAAAAATGTTAAGCTTGCAAATCAAAATTTATTCGGCCCGTTCGAAAACACAATCCGCTATGTTGACCAATCTTTAAAAAAATTTTTTGAAGCTGCACAACAATCCCAATGGTACGGCAATACAGTTTTTATATTCACTGCAGATCATACCCATCCCGAGCCTCAATCCGATTATTTTCGCAATGAATATGGCATGTACAAAATACCACTGGCATTCTATAGTCCACTGTTCGACAGCACTTTCCATTCAAAACAAACAAGCCAACAAACTGATATCATGCCGGCTGTTTTGTCGCTGGCAGACTATCCAGAAACTTTCTTGGCCTTCGGCAACAATCCATTCGCAAATGACGATAAAGGGTGGCACATCAGCTTCATTAATCAGATGGTACAATTGCAGGATGGAAACAATTTACTTCAATTTGACGGCTCAAAAGCAACAGCCTTCTTCGATTTGAAAGAAGATTCACTTTTGCAACACAATCTTGTGAACGAGCATCATCCTGCAGTTTCAAAGCTTGAAACGAAGCTTCGGGCAATCCTTCAGCAATACAATAACAGAATGATATCCAATAAATTAACTGCTGATGAATAAGGAAAGGCTTCTGTTTATTGTCAACCCAATCTCAGGAAACACACAAAAGGAAAGCTTCCCTGATTTTGTGAAAAGCATACTCGACACCCAACGATTTGATTATAAGATCATTTACACCGAAGGCCCAGGACATGCTTTAGAATTGAGCCGCCAGGCTGTCGCTGATAAATATGACATTGTGGTTGCCGTAGGTGGTGATGGAACCATAAATGAAGTAGCACGATGTCTTGTCAATACCGATAGCAAACTGGGCATTATTCCAAGTGGATCAGGCAATGGACTGGCCCGTCATTTGAATATTCCTTTGAGCTTGGAAGGTGCTTTAAAACTCATCAACACAGGTTTGAGCAGTAAAATAGATACGGCAATAATAAACGATAAAGAAGTATTTATCAGTATTGCCGGAGTTGGTTTTGATGCCTTGGTAGCCAAGCTTTTTGCCCGAGATAGCGGAAGAGGATTTTTTACTTATTTCAAAATAGTCGCAGCCAGGTTTCAGTACTACAGGCCAAAGAGTTACGAACTGATTTTAGAAAATGGCGAACACCTCAAAACCAGGGCATTCTTTATTGCTTTTGCCAATTCAAGTCAGTTTGGCTACAACACTACTATTGCCCCGCAAGCCGAGTTGAATGACGGCTTGCTGGATGTTTGCATCGTACAAAAACCAAACATTTTTGAAATGCCCTTGATTATCAATCTTTTGCTGTTAAAGATGATACATAAATCACGGTATGTTCAGGTTCTCAAAACATCAGACCTAATTATAAAACGTAAAAAAAACAGGGTGATCAACCTGGATGGGGAACCAATCAAACTGAAGAAAAACTTACATATCAAGGTTAATCCACTGAGTTTAAATGTAATAATTCCGCGTGCTGATGAAGAAAAAAAGCTACGAACAACTCGTTTATTCCACCAATCCTGACTTTAAAGCAGAATCGGAGGAAGAACAGCCGATAACGCCTTCAGCTGCAGAGCAAAAGCTTCGGGTAATGCTCGATCGTAAGCAAAGAGGAGGCAAACAGCTTACCCTCATCACAGGATTTGAAGGCCATCCGGATGATTTGAATAAGCTTGGGAAATCGCTCAAAAGTGTCTGTGGGACAGGTGGTAGCGTGAAAAACGGCGAGATATTGATTCAGGGTGATTTCAGAGATAAAGTGCTGGCTATTTTACTAAAAACAGGCTACCGTAAGACCAAAAAATCAGGAGGATGATGGATGAATATTCATCCCATAGACTTTTTGCATCCCAGGTATTGGGAAGCACAACACCAACTTTTGAGGCAAGGCTGGGATATGGGTTATGCCTCTCCACCCATCAAAACCTATCTCGATCAGCTAAGAGAAAAATCACTGGAAATACTGGTTCCGGGAGCAGGCAAAGGATGGGAAGTGAAATACCTTTTTGATCAGGGATTTAAGAATGCTTTCTACCTTGATTTTTCGGCTGAAGCTGTAGCCAAATTCAAGTCAATCTGCCCCTGTTTTCCAACAAACCAAATCCTGAACTGTGATTTTTTTTCGCATCACAGGCAATATGATCTAATCCTGGAACAAACGTTTTTAAGTTCGTTTCCAAAAGAACGCTGGGTAACCGTAGCCGAAAAAATTAATATACTGTTAAAGCCCGGAGGCAAATATGTCGGTTTACTTTTCAACCATGATTTCGGGCACAGTCAACCTCCTTTTGCCTCTCATCCAGAGACATACCGTTCACTTTTTGAACCATTTTTTAGGTTTAAAACTTTCGAAACCGCAACAAATTCAATTAAACCACGAGCCGGAAGAGAGATATTTTTTATTCTGCTGAAAAATTGATTTGGAGAATCAGGCCAGATTTCTGTATATTCGCTCGGCAATTTTTAATTGAAACAACCTTAAAGCTCGAATATCATGGAAATCCAAACATTATCCTCCATTGGCGTTATTTCTAAAAAAGAAAACCTGGCCTCCGTTGAGCATGAAACCCATTCATCTGCCCTGGTTTTGGAGTCGCTGCACCCCTTCCCGGGTTATCATGGCACAACAGTTCCGGATCGTACTGACCCAAAATCCTTGTTTTTAGTGACAAAAAACATGTATAGCGACGACAAAATCATCCGAAGTATTAAGCAGGTAAAGAAAGATTATCCACATAATTTTGACGGAGCACCAGGCTTAATCAATTTATACAACAAACCTACCGGCGTAATCCGAATCAAATACCTGCATTACAACTTTGTGGGCGAGCTGATCCATGCTTTTCAGGATCAGGGATTGGAATTTATCAGAAATAGAAAGGTAAGTAATTATAGTTCAATCATTAAGATTACAAAATATTTTATGCTGGAAAAGGTTAGCGAAGGCATCTGGCACGATCAAAACTGGAAAGAGCTATATTACCTCAACCTGCCGGTACAGCTAAGGTGGAATTCGTTCGAGAAAATAACGGCCAGCATCAAACACAATGTGGAAGACAACAACTTTGATGCGGCTCTAACCACTATGTACGACAAATTTGGTGTGCTGGATTTTGTGCGTATTTATGACGAAAAAAGCTGCCAGGGAAAATTATTGTTTATTCAGGATAAATACATGGAAGCCATTAAATACTTGTAATTAAACCCCTTATATTTGAAATGTTTGACTGGTTAATTTCTGTTTTTAAAAAATTTGCTTTACAGCTCCAAATTAGTGAGTATTACGCAACCATTGTCAGCGAAAGCATCGCCTTTATCAGCCTGTTTGCAATCGCCTTGACTTTATACTACATCACCTGGTATATCATCAAGCGAACGCTGTTTCAATTCATTAAAAGATCAAAAACCAATATTGATGATATTCTGATAAAAAACAAGGTGATAGCACGCGCATCTCTCTTTGTTCCTTCGTTGATCATCGATAAATTTGTTGCGCAATCGCTGCCCAGTTTTCCGGATGTTTTTGTTTTTGTGCAAAATCTTATTGACATCTATGTCATTTTTATCTTTGCCTTCCTTTTGGATTCCATCATCAATTCAATCAATGACCTTTACAACACCTTTGAAGTGTCAAAAAGCAAGCCGATAAAGGGATTGATGCAGGTTTTTAAAATTATAGTTTATATCGTTGCCGGACTTTTGATTATTGCCACTCTGGTTGGTCAGGACCTGAGGAACATCATCTTAGGATTGGGAACGCTTTCAGCTGTATTAATGCTGATTTTTAAAGACCCTATCCTGGGTTTTGTTGGCGGCATACAACTCACACTTAATGATATGGTTAGGATTGGCGACTGGATCAGTATGCCAAAATACGGTGCCGATGGTGATGTACTCGAAATTACGCTAACTACTGTAAAGGTTCAAAACTGGGATAAAACCATCACTACCATTCCTACTTATGCGATGGTAACTGATTCTTTTACCAACTGGAGAGGCATGTCCGATTCGGGTGGGAGAAGAATAAAAAGACATATCTCCATTGATATGAACAGCGTGAAGTTCTGTACCGAGGAGATGCTCGAAAAATTTAAGAAGTTTCAGTTGGTGAGCGATTATATCTCGCTGAAAGAATCAGAAATTGAAAAGTACAATACCGAAAACAATGTAGATACTTCAACCCTCGTAAATGGCCGGAGACAAACTAACCTGGGCATTTTCAGGGCTTATCTGCGAACCTATTTTGAAAAACATCCACGTGTCAATCAGGATATGACTTTGATTGTAAGGCAGCTCCAGCCGAATGAGTTGGGAATCCCGATCGAAGTGTATGTTTTTAGCAGAAACAAAGCCTGGGTAGCTTACGAAGATCTGCAAAGCGATATTTTTGATCATATCCTGGCCGTGATACCCAAATTCGACCTGCGTGTTTTCCAGGCACCTTCTGACGGCAGCATCAATCAACTGACCGAGCAATTGCAACAACTGATAAGTGCTCCCGAACAAAAGAGTTTGAACTAATATTCAAACCCTAAGTCCCGACCTTTATCCAGAGCTTTTACTCCGGTTTTCATCCATTTGGGCTCGGGTGCATCCATTAGAAAATGGTCAAAAAACTGCTCCATTCTAAGGGTCAGATCCTGCATGTCGGCATAGCGTTTCAAATTATGCGGGGCTCCGTTGTAAACCAACATCCACACTGGTTTTTGGAGCCTTCTTAAGGCTGTAAAATATTCGATCCCCTGATACCAGGGCACTGCGCCGTCCTCGTCGTTATGCATCATCAGCAAAGGCGTATTTACCTGATCAGCATAAAAAAGTGGCGAATTCACAATATATGCCTCCCGATCACTCCATAAGTCCTTCCCAATGCGGCTTTGGCCATCTTCGTACTGAAACGCCCTCACCATGCCACTGCTCCAGCGAATTCCGCCATAAGCACTTGTCATATTACTCACCGGAGCTCCTGCCATCGCTGCTTTGAAACGATCGGTGCGCGTGATGAGCCAGGCCGTTTGATAGCCCCCCCAGCTCTGCCCCTGCAATCCCATTCGAGTGCTGTCGAGCCCTGGAAATTCCTTCAAAACAGCATCCACACCACTCATAATGGCATCATAGGCACTTTGCCCTGGTTGGCCGGTACGATATACAATATCCGGCACAAAAACCGCATAACCCCTTGAGGTATAATCGCTAAAGTTTATTACTGAGCGCGAAGGTTTTGGTGCATAATGCCAATGCAAATTATCGCTGCTTCTTTCATAGTAATAAACTAAAACCGGAAAGCTACCCTGATCGCTATAATTGTAAGGCAGATACATCAGCCCCTGAAGTGAATCGCCGGCATAGGAAACCCACGAAACAACTTCCACACTGCCCCAGCAATAGGCTGACTGTTGGGGATTGGCATTCGTGAGACGTTCGACTGATTTCCAGTTCTTTTGAGCCAAATAGTAATCAGGAAAATCTTCAAAGCACTCTTTTCTGAAAAGAAATTCTGCTGCGTTTTTGGCTTTCATCAAAGCTGAAAGCCTGGCATCTTCAAGTAGGAGTAGCTCCAGTTTACCATTTTTCCTGTTGAATCTGGCATAACCCGACTTTTTTGTTTGTTTGTCAAATACGCTTAAAAACAAACTTTCCGGGACAAAAATCTCCTCATGATCAAGCTTTTGATATCTGAATCGCAACTGATCATTTTGCTTATCACCTAAAATTCTCTTGCATTTTTCAGGGGAAGCCGGATCGAGTTGCCATATCCCATACAAACTATAAACCAAGGCTTTACCATCATCAGTCCAGCCTATTATGCCCAGCGGACCTGCTTCATTCGGCACATCATTTTCAGCATAATAAAAGATATCCTGATCTTTTCCGGCAAGTAGTTTGATTTCGGCTGTTGCAGTGATTTTGCTGTACCAGGTACTATCGTGCCGATCGTAAAACAACAAATAATCGCCCTGCGGACTTAAACTGGCTATTGAATTGGCTTTCGTGAGCAGCCTCAGGGTATCACCATTCTTCCTATTTATCCGGTAATAGTCCACATAACGTGTTTGTTCCCAGCTGTTAAGGTATTCATACTGCTTACCCGAACTTCCTAACAAATACACAGGATTGTGTTTAACATCTGT